>OGYI01002729.1_pt1 | contig 12482 bp, 9 predicted proteins | sample 1576521 | NCBI WGS metagenome assembly OGYI01 (sample SAMEA3541484, study PRJEB24748) | human gut metagenome | biome: human gut; feature: human-associated habitat; material: faeces | place: China | collected 2012
CCCCATGGAAGAGGTATGCCTTAAGGCCCCGATTCCCTATCCAAAGCAGGATGTGATCTGCCTGGGCGTTAACTACATGGCCCATGCAGAGGAATCCGCCCGTTATAAGAAGGAAGAATTTAACGGGGAAAGGCCCTTTGCGATTTATTTCTCAAAGAGGGTGAACCGGGCCACTGCGCCGGGAGAAGGCATCCCCAGCCATCAGGATATTGTGAAAGACCTGGATTATGAGGCGGAACTGGCAGTCATCATTGGCAGGGAGGCGTCCCATGTGCCCGCGTCACAGGTAAAGGATTATATTTTCGGGTACACCATCATCAATGATGTGAGCGCCCGTACCCTGCAGACGCAGCATAAGCAGTGGTATTTCGGCAAGGGCCTGGACGGTTTCCTTCCCATGGGGCCATGTATTGCCACGGTGGATGAGCTGCAGTATCCGCCCCATGTGCAGATACAGTCCAGGGTAAACGGGGAACTGCGCCAGGACAGCAACACCCGGCTGCTTATATTTGATATTGACCATATTGTCAGTGAACTGTCCCAGGGCATGACGCTGAAGGCGGGCACCATCATTGCCACCGGAACACCGGCCGGGGTGGGCATGGGATTCAACCCGCCCAGATTCCTGAAGCCGGGTGATGTGGTGGAGTGTACCATTGAAGGGATTGGGACCATTGCCAATAAGGTAATGGACTGAGAGGAGGATAAAAGATGGACTATTTACCAATGACCATACGCAAACAGAAGAACATTGCCCTGATTGCCCACGACCAGAAAAAGCGTGAGCTGATCCAGTGGTGTAATGAACACAAGGATATACTGTCTAAGCACTTCCTGTGCGGGACAGGGACCACGGCGCGCATGATTACGGATGCAACCAATCTTCCTGTGAAGGGGTATAACAGCGGGCCGCTGGGAGGCGACCAGCAGATTGGCGCAAAAATTGTGGAAGGGAAGATTGACTTTGTGATTTTCTTCTCCGACCCGCTGACGGCACAGCCTCATGACCCGGATGTAAAGGCGCTTTTAAGGATTGCCCAGGTTTATGACATCCCCATTGCCAACAACAAGGCCAGTGCGGATTTCATGATTACATCTCCTCTTATGGATGAAGAATATGAGCATGATGTGGTGAATTTTAAGCAGAATATAACTGAGAGGGCAAACACGCTGTAGTATTGCCTGAAGCCGTGGCCAAACGGCAGATTAAGCAGATAAGGGGGCACATATTATGGAACAGAACTTATACGATTTGATGGATTGGGCGGGAATTGAGGAACTGGTGTATTCAGAAGCATCCAATCCCCACGCCATGCTGGGACCTCATCTGACGGAATCCGGTCTTTTGATACAGGCCCTGATCCCCACGGCAGCCCAGGTTGTTGTGAAGATAGCGTCCACGGGCAGGAAGTATGCCATGGAGCTGGCTGATGAAGCCGGATTCTTTGCTGTGCTTATTCCAAGGAAGAGCCTGGCGGCATATACGCTGCTTGTGACCTATGACAATGGGGTGACGGACGAAATCCATGACCCATACGCCTATGCGCCGCAGTTCACCTCCGAGGACCTTAAGAAATTTGCAGCAGGCATACATTATTCCATCTATGACAAGATGGGTGCGCATCCAATGACCATAAACGGTGTTTCAGGCGTGTATTTTTCCGTATGGGCGCCCTGCGCCCTGCGCGTCAGCGTGGTGGGGGACTTTAACCTTTGGGATGGAAGACGCCATCAGATGCGCCGGATTGGGGAAGGGGACGGCAGTGTATTCGAACTATTCATCCCCGGCCTGACAACCGGACTGATTTATAAGTACGAGGTCAAGACAAAGGCAGGACTGCCCATGTTAAAGGCCGACCCTTACGGCAATTATGCACAACTGCGTCCCGACAATGCTTCGGTTGTGTGGGATATAAACCAGTACCAGTGGAACGACAAGGCCTGGATGGACAAGCGGGCCAGGACCAATACAAAGGACAAGCCGTTCAATATCTATGAGGTACATCTCGGCTCCTGGATGAGGAAGGAAACAGCAAAGGATGAGGCCGGAGAGGATATTGTGGGCTCGGAATTTTATAATTACAGGGAGATAGCGCCCCGGCTGGCTGATTATGTGCAGGACATGGGGTATACCCATGTGGAACTGATGCCGGTAATGGAGCATCCCCTGGATGAGTCCTGGGGATACCAGGTTACAGGTTATTATGCGCCCACCAGCCGATACGGCACGCCCGATGACTTCATGTATTTTATGGACTATATGCATGGCAGGGGAATCGGGGTTATCCTGGACTGGGTACCGGCCCATTTCCCACGTGATGCATACGGCATGGCTAATTTTGATGGCACATGCGTTTATGAACACATGGACCCGCGCAAGGGTTCGCACCCCCACTGGGGAACGCTGATTTACAATTACGGACGTCCCGGTGTTTCCAACTTCCTGATTGCCAATGCGCTTTTCTGGGCTGAGAAGTATCATGCGGATGCAATCCGTATGGATGCAGTGGCCTCCATGCTGTACCTGGACTACGGAAAGAACGACGGGGAATGGGTGGCTAACATATATGGAGGAAACGAGAACCTGGAGGCAGTGGAATTCCTGAAGCATCTGAATTCCGTGTTCAAAGGGCGCCGGGATGGAGCCGTCATCATTGCAGAGGAGTCCACGGCATGGCCCATGGTAACAGGGAACGCAAAGGAAGGCGGCCTGGGCTTTGACTACAAGTGGAACATGGGCTGGATGAATGATTTCACCAACTATATGCGCTGCGACCCGTATTTCAGGAAGAATAATTACGGTGAACTGGTTTTCTCCATGCTGTATGCGTACAGCGAGGACTTTGTGCTGGTATTTTCCCATGATGAAGTGGTCCATGGCAAGGGTTCCATGATTGGAAAAATGCCTGGCGCCACATTGGAGACAAAGGCAGAGAACCTGAGGACGGCTTACGCCTTCATGATGGGACATCCGGGCAAGAAACTGCTGTTCATGGGCCAGGAGTACGCCCAGGTCAGCGAGTGGAACGAAGGCGCGTCCCTGGAGTGGGGGCTGCTGGAACAGCCTGTCCATAAGAACATGCAGGACTATGTGAGGACCCTGAATAAGCTGTATCTGGAACATCCTGCCCTGTATGAGATGGATTATGACCCGGAGGGCTTTGAATGGATTAACTGCAGCTATCAGAATGAAAGCATGGTCATGTTTATCCGTAGGAGCAAAAAGGCCGGGGAAACGCTGCTGTTCATCTGTAATTTTGATAATATAGAGCATGAGAAATTCCGTGTAGGGGTTCCGTTCGAGGGCAAATACAAGGAAATCTTCAACACGGATGCAAAGGAATTCGGCGGCAGCGGCAGGGTCAATGGCCGTATGAAGTCATCGAAGAAGATTGAATGGGATGAGAAGGAAGATTCTATAGAAGTTAATATCCCTCCCATGAGTGTCAGCATATTTACCTGTACGCCTGAGCCGAAGGCCAAAAAGGCTGGGGCCGGTAAGGCCGCGGCTGGAAAAGGGCAGGCGGCTAAGGCGGTTAAGAAGGCTGGGGTTAGGACGGAAGTCAAGGCTGGGCCGGGGAAGAAGGCAAAAGTGGAAGCAGAGCCTGAGAAGAAGGCGGAAGTGGAAGCAGAGCCTGAGAAGAAGGCGGAAGTGGAAGCGGAGCCTGAGAAAAAGGTGGAAGTGGAAGCAGAGCCTGAAAAGAAGGCGGAAACAGAAGCAGAGCCTGAGAAAAAGACAGAGAAGAAACTAGCACCTAAAAGGCTTTCCACTAAAAAAGAGGATCAAAAAAAGCTGACAACTGCCAAGGAAGTTCAGAAGCAGATATCTACCGCTAAGAAAGACCAAAAGCAGATATCCACAACTAAGGCAGACCAAAAGCAGATATCCACAACTAAGGCAGACCAGAAGCAGATATCCACCGCTAAAACAGACCAGAAGAAGCTGTCCACGGCCAGGAAAGAACCTGGCAGGTTATCTACGAAAAAAGAAGGAACAAAACAGATAACAACAAAAAAGACAGAGCCCAAACAGATATCCACATCAAAGACAGGCCAGAAACGGCTGGGGGCGTCCAAAGCAGGGTCCCCAAAGACAGAAGATAACAGATAAAAGAGCAGAAAAACCATAGAATACAAGGAGAGCGCAGGCCCGCAGGCTTTGCGCTCTTTCCGTGTTTATGGTATAATATCCAGGCAGACAATAAGAAGGACAGGGAAAGCAGACTGGGGTGTGTTTGAGCATCCATTCCGCCATCTGCACGCCCTGGCAGTACAATGGCTGTACACATCACATTGCCGTGATTCAATGGATAGGGAGGGGAAAGGATGTTCAGATACATAAAAAACCTATGGCTTACAATCTCCCTCAAGAAGAAGCTGGGGACATTTTCCATTATTGTCATCCTGGTTATGGGACTTTCCATTGCCTTTAATATATTAATCATGAATTTTTCCCTGGACAGCTTTAATGTAATATTGAACGATAATTCCCTTTGTTACGATGTGCAGGAGGCGCTGGAACAGGAGGCCTCTGCTTTTGAGGAGTACATAAGGGACCGCTCCTGGGAACGGGCCAAGGAGTACAGGCTGGCCTGCTTTAAGACTGAGGAGAGCATAAAGGCGCTGCCTTTTCAATATACGGACATTAACCAGGAACGCTATGCCAGGACATGGAATATTAAAAATGGATATGAAGGCTACCGCGTGTTCCGGGATGAGGTGCTTCACATGAACCCGGAGGACAGGGGCTTTGTGGACAAGCTTTATAAAGTGTATGGCATGCAGGGGTATCTCCAGACCTATGCCAGAAGGCTGATGCAGGCCACCCTGAAAGAGGGAAAGAGCAGTTATCAGCAGAAAGTTCCGGTCCTGTATTATATTCCATCCATGATCATGGCATACTCCATTGTGATGATCATAACCGTCATCTGTCTGACCAAGCTTCTGTCCAACACCCTGATTAACCCAATGGTGCGGCTGGCCCACTGTTCCAGGAAGATTGCCAGGAATGATTTCAGCGGCAATGATGTGACGGTTGAGAATAAGGATGAGATGGGCGAGCTGGTCCAGGCATTCAATAAGATGAAACATGCCACCGAAGGGCATATTAACACGCTGAAGGAGAAAAATGAGATAGCCGAACGTCTTCATAAAGAGGAACTTGGACGGATTGAAATGGAGAAACGTCTGGATGCTGCCAGGCTGGAACTGCTGAAAAGCCAGATTAACCCGCATTTCCTGTTCAATACCCTGAACATGATTGCGTGCATGGCCAAACTGGAGGAGGCGGATACCACTGAGAGGATGATATCCAGTATGAGCAGCCTGTTCCGGTATAACCTTAAGACATCCGAGCAGATTGTGCCCCTGGCCCAGGAGCTTAAGGTGGTGGAAGATTATATGTATATCCAGCAGATGCGTTTTGGCAGCCGGATTGCATATGACTGCCGGCTGGAAGTGGATGAGGAGGAAACCATCATACCCGCATTCACCCTTCAGCCGATTGTGGAAAATGCAATCATCCACGGCCTTTCAAAGAAGGAGCAGGGCGGAAAAATCCTTCTGAAGGTCTGGAAAGAGGGGAATAAGGTCATCATATCTGTTGCGGATACCGGGGTGGGGATGAGCCAGGAAAGTCTTCTTAAACTCCGCGACGCCCTGAAGGCGGGCGGGACTGCCCGGGTTGGGATTGGGCTGGGCAACATCTGCCGCCGGATACATGCCATGTACAAAAACGGCGACTTCCGGATATACAGCAGCCAGGGGAATGGCACGGTGGTGCAGGTAACCGTACCGCAGGATGAACACGTGGAAATGGATAACAGGAATCAGGAAACAACATAGGGGGGGATTACATGCTGCGTTTATTGATAGCTGACGATGAGGTGATTGAGAGAAAGGTCCTTTACAAAACCCTGCAGAAGAACGTGGGGGACCAGTGCGTGATTTTCCAGGCTGAAAATGGACGGCAGGCGCTTAGGGTCTATGAGGAAGAGAAAATCCAGATTGCAATCCTGGACATTGAAATGCCTGGCATTAACGGGATTGAGGCCGCACAGAAAATCCGGGAAAAGGATAAGGAATGCTGCATTATTTTCCTGACTGCCTTTGATGAGTTTTCCTATGCCAAAAAGGCCATAACGGTGCGTGCCCTGGATTATCTGCTGAAACCTTATGATGAGCAGGAGCTGATGCTGGTGGTGGAGGAGGCCATGCGCCTGGCAGCCGAGTACCAGGCCAACCGGCAGGAAGCCGGTTACCAGGCCAACCGTCCGGCATCCGGTTACCAGGCCAGCCGTCCGGCAGCCGGACACCAGGCCAGCCAACCGGCATCCGGCCAACCAGCCGGCCTGGGCCAGAAGAATGAACTGCCGGAAACAGGACTTCCGGTGGGGGATGACATGGAGGACGGAGGCCAGGTCCGTCTGTCCAAGGTGACGGAAATCATAAGCCATTATATAGAGACCAATTACATGTACGACATATCCATGCAGGACCTGGCGCGGCATATGAACTATTCGGAGGCCTATTTCTGCAAGCTGTTTAAGCAGTGTTTTAATAAGAATTTCACATCCTACCTGACAGAGTACCGGGTGGTGGAAGCCAAGAGGATGCTGGCCATGCCCACGGTGAATGTCAAGGACATCGGCAGGGCGGTTGGGTATTCGGATTCCAATTATTTCGCAAAGGTATTTAAGCGGATAACAGGGCAGAGCCCTACAGAGTACCGCTTGTGCATATTCCAGAAGGGATAAAGGCGGCATTAAGACGGATTGTGTGATATGTGCATAAAGAAAATGTTAAGACAGGTTAAAATCGTACTATGATTCACAAAAATTTACTATGTTCAGATTAAGATTTTCCTCCTATAATTTAATTAGCGTAAAGAAAACGTAAACAAAATATGCGAAAGCATAAAAAAAGTATAAAGAGGAGGATATGTTACATGAAAAAAAGATGGATGAGTGCAGCACTGTGCGCAGTAATGGTAGCTGGTTCCCTGGCAGGCTGCGGCCTGAAGACACCGGACGCACCTACAACAACAGCTGCTCCTGCAGCAACCGAGGCCCCGGCAGCGGATGCAGCAGGTGAGAGCAAAGAGGAAGCCAAGACCGAGGCGGCAGCCGACACAGCCAGTGAGCCGGAGATTACCCTGGTAATGGCAGAGGTTAACCCCTTAGACACAATCGTTGGACAGACCGACACCAAGTTCAAAGAGACGGTTGAGGAAATGTCCGGCGGAAAGATTAAGATTGACCTGCAGGCCAGCGGTGTGCTTGGTTCTGAGAACGATGTCCTGGATACCATGCTGGGCGGCGGCGGAACCATTGATATTTCCCGTATTTCCGCATTTGCACTGACCAGTTATGGCGCTGAGAAGTCCGTACTTCTCTCCATTCCTTACACATTTGCAAACCGTGACCACTTCTGGAAGTTTGCTGACAGCGAACTGGCTCCTGAATTCCTCATGGAACCTCATGACAACGGACTTGGAGTAAGAGGCCTGTACTACGGCGAGGAAGGCTTCCGTCACTTCTTCACAGTTAAGGAAGTTAAGGGCTTAGACGACTTAAAGGGCATGAAGCTGCGTGTGTCCAATGACCCGATTATGAATGGTATGGTGGAAGGCCTCGGCGCAAGCCCAACGGTTGTTTCCTTCAACGAACTGTACTCCGCACTTCAGACCGGTGTTGTGGACGGTGCTGAGCAGCCAATCGCAAACTACAAGTCCAACGCATTCCAGGAAGTTGCACCAAACCTGATTCTGGACGGCCATACACTGGGCGCAATCCAGGTTATCATCACAGATGAAGCATGGGATAAGCTGACAGAAGAGCAGCAGAACATCCTGATGGAAGCCGGCAAGGTTGCATCCCAGTTCAACAGAACCATTTCTGAGGAAGCTGAGAACAAGGTGCTTGAGGAATTAAAGGCCGATGGCATCAACGTGGTTGAGGTTCCTGATATCAAGCCATGGCAGGATGCTTGTAAAGGCATCATCGAGTCTTCTACAAAGGACCAGGCTGAACTGTATCAGCAGATTCTTGACATGAACAAATAATAAACGGCAATCGGACAGGCACAGGGCAAATGAATAAACTCTGTGCCTGTAGTTTTTGAAAGGGGAATCAATATGCCTGCAATATTTCAAAAGATTGATAAAATCAGGCCTGCATATGATATGACATACAGGGTTGTACTGTTCCTTTGCAAGCTGCTTCTGGTAGTGGATATCCTTATCACCACCATGGCTGTGGCAGGAAGGTACATTTCGTTCATTCCCGATCCTGCGTGGAGTGAAGAGGTTGTTCTGACCTGCATGTCCTATATGGCAGTGCTTTCGGCAGCTCTTGCCATCAGAAGAGGCGCCCATATCCGCATGACCGCATTTGACCGGTATCTGCCCGCCAAGGTGGTAAAGAGCCTTGATATCATCGCTGACCTGGCAGTGCTTGCGCTGGCGGTAATCATGATTACAGTGGGCTGGAAGTATGCAACAGGAATCGGAGCTAAAGGCACATATGTGAGCATGCCCAAGGTTTCCAGGTTCTGGATGTATTTCCCGGTGCCTCTGGCCGGCGTGGCCATGCTGGTTTTTGAAGTAGAGGCCTTATACAATCATGTTAAGAGTTTCTTTGTAAAGGAGGGGATGGAGTAATGGATGCAAATAGCATGGCAATTCTGGTTTTGCTGGGCAGCTTCTTCCTGATGGTATTCTTACGGTTCCCCATCGCTTATGCGGTGGCGCTTTCATCTGTGTTCTGCCTTTTGTTCCAGGGACATAACCTGACTACCATCTGCCAGCAGATGGTAAAGGGAATCAGCTCCTTCAGCCTGATGGCTGTTCCCTTCTTTATCACCATGGGATGCCTGATGGGTTCCGGCGGTATTTCCGAAAAGCTGATTGCACTGGCCAATGCATGTGTGGGATGGATGCGGGGCGGCATGGCCATGGTGAATATTGTTGCATCGTATTTTTTTGGAGGGATTTCCGGCTCCGCTGCGGCGGACACGGCTTCCATTGGCTCCATCCTGATTCCCATGATGGTGGAACAGGGCTATGACGATGACTTTTCGACCGCGGTCACCATCACCTCCTCCTGTGAGGGGCTTCTGGTGCCTCCCAGCCACAATATGGTCATCTATGCAACCACGGCCGGAGGCGTTTCCGTGGGAAGCCTGTTCCTGGCAGGATACATACCGGGCGCGCTGCTGGCTGTTTCCCTGATGATTGGTTCCTATATCATTTCCGTGAAACGCAGCTACCCAAAGGGCGACCGGTTCAGCATAAAGAACCTTTTAAAACAGCTGAGCGTGTCCTTCTGGGCCCTGGCGGCCGTGCTGATCGTGGTGGTAGGCGTGGTGGGCGGTGTTTTCACCGCCACTGAGTCAGCTGCCATCGCGGTCATCTACAGCCTGGTGGTCAGCGTGTTCATCTACCGGGGACTTGACTGGAAAGGCGTGTGGAGAGTCATGGGGGACTGCGTGGACACCCTCTCAATCGTGCTGATCCTGATTGCCACCTCCAGTATCTTCGGTTACTGCCTGACCCGTCTCCATGTACCGGTGATGGCTGCAAACGCCATCACTGGATTTACAAACAACCCCATTGTCCTGGCGCTGCTCCTGAACCTGATACTCCTGATCCTGGGCTGCATCATGGATATGGCCCCCATCATCCTGATTGCCACACCAATCCTGCTGCCCATTGCCACCTCCATCGGACTTGACCCGGTCCAGTTCGGCATCATGGTTGTGTTAAACTGCGGCATCGGACTGCTGACACCTCCGGTGGGCGCCGTGCTCTTCATTGGCTCCGCGGTCTCCAAGGTGCCCATGGAGCGGGTGGTGAAGGCGACGCTGCCATTTTACCTGTGCATGATCATCACCCTGCTGCTCATAACCTTTGTGCCGGCCATCAGCCTTTGGCTTCCCCAGGTCCTGGCACAGTAATGCTGCTTTACTGATACCGGAGGAGCTGCCTGTAACGGGCAGCTCTTTTTCCGTTATTTGCAAGAGGCCGGGGGCATGATATAATAGATGGGAGATAATGGCAGCGGGACAGCTGTCCGGGGAGGTATGCATGAAGGAGCTCATATGGGGAAAAACGCTGCGTTCGCGGCTGATACGGTACAATTTCTTCATCATCTGCGTCATTGCCATTCATGATTGGCGAGGAAGATGTGGATACCGGTATTGCCAACATGAACCAGAGGGCCCAGGAAGCAAGGGAAGACTAAGATCCACGGGATAAAAACAAAGAGCGTCTGATTATTCTAACACGCCCTGGGATTGCACTGCTGGAAGCAGTACCAGGGCGCGGCGCGCGCTGACGTGCCGGCGGAGGTTGGACGCTCTTTTTGTGCATTGAAATAAATGTGTAAGCGTGTTTGATAAGGGATATGGTGATAAAAATGACAGGAAAACAGAAAAAAGCATTGAAGAGGAATGCCATTGGCTACTCTTTCATACTTCCGAATTTTATCGGATATTTTATCTTTATATTTGTTCCGGTAATTCTGACCTTTGTATTGTGCGTGATGAAATGGGACGGTTCCAGCGCGCCCATGGAGTTTGTAGGGCTTAAGAATTTCATGAAGCTGTTCAGGGACAGCGGCTTCCGGATTTCAGTCAGCAATACCCTCTTTTATGCGGTCTTTACCGTACCCCTTACCATGGTGGCGGCCCTTCTCATTGCGGTGCTGCTGAATTCCAAGATTAAGGGGATCGTGGTTTACCGCACCGCGTTCTTCTTTCCCTATGTTGCCTCCCTGGTGGCGGTGGGCGCTGTCTGGAACATGCTGTTCCAGCCTGAGTTCGGCCCGGTGAATGAATTCCTCAAGTTCATCGGCATTGCCAATCCGCCCAAGTGGTGCGCATCCACGGACTGGGCCATGACCGTTATTATCATTGTCAGCGTGTGGAAGTATATGGGGTATTACATGGTGGTGTATCTGGCGGCTCTCCAGGGTATTTCCCAGGATTTGTACGAGGCTGCCAGCATTGACGGCGCCACGGGCTTCAAGAAATTCCGCTATATCACCATTCCCATGTTAAAGCCAACCACGTTTTTCGTTATCATCATGATGACCATTCAGTGCTTTAAGGTATTCGACCTGATATATGTCATGACCGGCGGCGGACCCGGAAGATCCACCAATGTACTGGTGAACCATATCTACAACGCGGCCTTTGTGGACTTCAAGTTCGGATATGCCAGCGCCAGCGCCCTGGTGCTTTTTGCCATTGTGCTGGTGGTGACCCTGGTCCAGTTCCAGGGTGAGAAGAAGTTTACGGATTACGTATAGGAGGCAGGAAGATGGAGACAAGAACAATACATAGCAAGGTTTTAATCTATACACTGCTGACCGTACTTGCAGTCCTGGTGGTCGTCCCTTTTTTCTGGATGCTTCTGGCTTCGGTCAAAACCAGCAACGAGGTATTCAGCATTTCCATGAAGCTGTTCCCAAAAGAGTTCCAGTGGGTCAATTACCAGACAATCTGGGATAAGATCCCGCTGCTTACCTTTTTTAAGAACACGTTCAAGATTGCGGTGCTCACAACGCTTTTACAGGTATTAACCAGCTGCTTTGCTGCCTACGGTTTTTCCAAGGTGGAATTCAGGGGAAGGGATTTCCTGTTCCTGGTATCCGTGACCACCTTTGCAATGCCGTGGCAGGCATATATGGTGCCTCAGTTTGCGCTGATTTCCAGGATGGGCCTTACGGACTCCCATCTGGGCCTTATACTGATGCAGGCATTTTCCGGGTTCGGCGTGTTCCTGATCCGGCAGTTCATGATCGGCGTTCCCAATGAGCTGCTGGAGGCTGCCAGGATTGACGGGCTTTCCGAGTACGGCATCTTCGCAAAGGTTGCCCTGCCCCTGGTGAAACCCGGTATTGCAACCCTGGTCATCTTTATATTTGGAACTATATGGAATGACTTTATGGGACCGTTGATTTATTTAAACAGCACCAGATTGAAAACCATCCAGCTGGGCATCCGGATGTTCATCTCCCAGTACGGCGCGGACTATGCGCTTATCATGGCTGCTTCGGTGTGTTCCCTGATTCCGGTCCTTGCTGTTTTCATGATCTGCCAGAAATGGTTTGTGGAAGGAATCACGGCCGGAGCCATGAAGGGGTAAGTGCTGTGAAGCGGGCTGGCTTGCTAAATTGTGGTATTTATCTTATAATGAAGCTTTAACGAGATAAAAGGCCTGAAAATGTTAAAAGATTGAGAGGACATGGATGGGAATGAAGAAATCGGATAAATCGGTTACGCTGATGGATGTTGCGAAGCGTGCCGGAGTAGGTGTTGGCACGGCTTCCAGAGTCCTGAATAAAGATCCAAGGGTAAAGGAGTCCACGAAGCAGGCAGTGCATCAGGCTATGGCCGACCTGAATTATAAGCCCAACAGTGTTGCCAGGGGATTAAAGACAGGAATGTCTAAAACCTTTGGGGTCATTGTATCTGATATA
>OGYI01002733.1_pt1 | contig 12458 bp, 7 predicted proteins | sample 1576521 | NCBI WGS metagenome assembly OGYI01 (sample SAMEA3541484, study PRJEB24748) | human gut metagenome | biome: human gut; feature: human-associated habitat; material: faeces | place: China | collected 2012
CCGGCATGTACGTGCCGTACCAGTCGGCCAGCACCTCGTGCTGGTAGTCGCGCCACTCGGTGAAGCGGCGGACGTAGTCGAACGCGCGCTTGTCGTTGGTGTGGAAGATGTGCGGCCCATAACGGTGCACGAGGATGCCGGCCTCGTCGGCCTCGTCGTACATGTTGCCGGCGATATGGGGCTTCTTCTCGATCACGAGAACACGCTTGCCGCCGCGCTCTGCCAGCTCGCGCGCCATGACGCTGCCGGCGAACCCGCTGCCCACCACCACGGCGTCGAAATCGCCTCGATCGATGTCATGCAAATCGCAGTAACGCACACCCATGGGGAACCTTCCTTGTCCGTATTGACCCGCACGAACCGCGCGGTCGCGATATCCTAGAAATAAAGCGCGGTATTTGCCGCGCCATAGATGCCGAACGCTATTTTACCGGGAAGGCTCCGGGTTGCGTGGATTATCATACAAAGCGGATAAAATGGAAGCGAGCGACGACCCGCCGCTGCAGCATGCGAAGAGGGCGTCGCGCGAATCGAAAGGCCTGCCATGAGTTCATTCCTGGAAACGATGCTCGCCCGCGCCAAAGCGGATCGCCAGACGATCGTGCTGCCCGAAGGCGACGACGAGCGCACCCTGGCGGCGGCCGAGCGCATCTTGGCCGACGACATCGCCGACCTCGTCATCCTCGGCGACGCCCACGCCATCGCGGCCAGCCCCTACAAGCTCAGCGGTGCGCGCATCATCGACCCGCGCACGTCCGAGCTGCGCGAAGGGTTCGCTGAGGCGCTCTACGAGCTGCGCAAGGCCAAGGGGATGACGCCCGAGCAGGCGATGGGCCTCATGGACGACGTGCTGTACTTCGGCGTGATGATGGTGAAGACCGGCGGCGCCGACGGCATGGTGGCCGGCGCATGCCATGCCACGGGCGACGTGCTGCGCCCCTGCCTGCAGATCCTCAAGACCGCGCCGGGCGTGAAGCTGGTCAGCTCGTTCTTCGTCATGGTGGTGCCCGACTGCGACCTGGGCCAAGAGGGGACGTTCCTGTTCTCGGACTGCGGCCTGGAAGTGCAGCCCGATGCCGAGAAGCTCGCGCACATCGCCGTGAACTCCGCGAAGTCGTGGAAGACGCTCATGGGCACCGAGCCCGCCGTGGCGCTGCTGTCGCATTCGACCTACGGCTCGGCCAAGAACGATGACGCGGCCAAAGTGGTCGAAGCAACGGCCATCGCGAAGGAGCTGGCGCCCGGTCTCGCGCTCGATGGCGAGCTGCAGCTGGACGCGGCCATCGTCGAGTCCGTGGGCTCCTCGAAGGCTCCCGACTCCCCCGTCGCAGGCAAGGCCAACGTGCTGATATTCCCCGACCTCGATGCCGGCAACATCGGCTACAAGCTGGTGCAGCGCCTGGCGAAGGCCGAAGCCTACGGTCCGATCACCCAGGGCATCGCCGCCCCCGTGAACGACCTTTCCCGCGGCTGCACCGCCGACGACATCGTCGGCGTCATCGCCATCACCTGCGTGCAAGCCCAGGCAGGAAAAGCAACCGAATAAAGCGCATGTCGCGAATCGCTCCACTTAATAGATGAAAGCCGCCCAGAAGGGCGGCTTTCATCTATTTCGGAAGCAGCGCGATCGTCCGAGCCCGCGATGGCACCGATCCTTCCATCGCGGGCAGCGCATCCTACTTGAGTGCAGCCACAATAGCCGAGTACGTCGAATCGGAAACGGCAGCCGGCCCACCAAAAACATGAACCCGCTCAATGGACGAGCTCTTTTTCGCCACTATGGCCTCGATGTTCACATGGTAAATATCGGAGACGAGGATGAGTGCGGAATTGTTCTTGCCGCAGAATGCAGCTCCGGCAAGCGCATCATAATAGTCCGAACCCGTAGCGACGCCAAGCCTCTCGAACGTCATGCCCTGGCCTATGCACCATTCAGCAATCGCGCCGGAGGTTTCGTACGCCGTCGCGCCGAACAGGCGGTCAACCGGCAAACCGGAAAGCTGCTTCTCCACTTTGGTCGATATCGCAGCAGGACCGCCCACGATGACAACGCGATCGAACCCGCCCGCCTTGATCGCGGACAGCACCTGCGGATCGAGCTCTAGGGTGCTCGCGTTCGTCAAAAAGATAGGAGCTTTCATAGCGAAAGCGAAGGGCGACACGGAGAGAGCATCCTGGAACGTGGCAGACGTTGCGACAACCGCGGTCTTGCCCCACGAGCCCTTTCCTTCTCCATACACTTCGAGCGCCGTGTTGATGGCGATGTCGCCCGCCAGGCGTTTGACGGACTGAACGCCCGACACCTTTTGCAGCTCATCTTGTACTTTTTTGGAAATCGCCGCAGTTCCACCGGATATATAGACGGTCTTCGCACCAAGGCGGCGAACTTCGTACGCCGTCTGCCACGACAGCTCGTTTTTATCCGTGAGCAGAATCGGGCAGTCCTTAACGCCCGCCAGAGACGTAGCCGTGAGCGCATCCCAATAGCCGTCCATCGTCGCCACGATCACCGAATCGCAGGAGCCTTCCTCCCAACCTTGCTGCGTGATGGCGGCCATGGTGTCGAGCGCGGTATCGCCGGCAAGGCGCGGCACCTCTCCTTTGAGGTACTGAGGCAAAATGTACTGCCTCCCATATTTGTCAGGCTCCCCGAAACGCTGAATCAGCTTGCTGGCGTCGGCAATGTAGTTGCGAGCGCAGTAGACGAAGTTGAGCTTCGCGTTGTTGCTCGTATCGAGCGCAGTCAAGTTGTTGTCGTTGCATTCGATGTGCACGAGGTTCGCATTTTTGCCTATATCTAGCGAAGTCAACCTGTTGTTCTCGCAAAAAAGGTTTTCGAGCGCGACGATCTTGCTCACATCGAGCGTCGACAGCTGGTTATGAGACACGAACAGTATCTCCAATGCAACGTTCTTGCTCAAGTCGATCGATTTCAAATTGTTCCCCGCAACGTCGAGATACGTCAGCTTGGTGTTGCGGGACACGTCGATCGAGGAAAGGTTCTGCTGGTCAAGGCGCAGCCCTTTAAGCGACGTGCATGCGCTTACGTCAATGGACGTAAGCGGACCGTGCCCCTTGAACCATTCGGACGCCCCGATAGAAATGCTGACGTCCAAAAATTCCAAAGCCGTGTTCTTGGAAACATCGACGGATCGAGCCAGGTTGCTAATATCCAGGTATTTCAACGCCGTAGCTTTCGAAGCGTCGAAATCGTAGAGCGGGCTATCGCCGCCCCAAACATAATTGAAGTGACCGCGCACGCTGAACGACACCACATCAACCCCGTCGATCTGCCGAGGGATCACGACTTTGGTGGTTGAAGGAATATCCGCATCTACGATATACACGCCGGCACCGTATTTGGCAGATTCCTCCCCTCCCTTGAGCTTTCGATACGTATACGTCACGCCGTCGATCGACGTCGTATCAGCATCGTCGAAGTAACCCGCGCGTTCGACCCCATCCTCATACGAACGGCTCGAGAACAGCTCCGAGCTAGACGAGCTTTCATCAACGACTTCTTCAGCGAAAGCCGTCGCAGGAAAAAGAGCGAGCGCCAACGCGATACCGACCGCGCCCACGCCAAACGACCCTTTTCGCCTCGGCCTCGAGGAAAAACGTTGAAACTTTCCGGTCTCCAAGCCCTTCATCGCCACCTCTTCTTTCATGAGAATCACTTCTTCTGCGTACAGCGCCGTTGCCGATTTATACAAGCGATACATCTCGTTACGCATTCAATGTCGCGCTAATCGAATCGTAGATTGAAGTGGAAACCGCTGCCGAACCTCCGAAAACGTAAACGTGTTCGATAGAATTCTTGTTCCGCTTGAGGAAGCCGCTCACGTTGGAAGTCCAGCCGTCTGCCACCAAAACGAGCGGCGCGTTGCTCTTGCCGCAAAGAGCCGCACCGGCGAGCGCATCGTAGTAGGACGCGCCGGTGGCAACGCCGACCGTAGCCGCGCTCATTCCTTGCGTGAGGCACCATGTCGCGATAGCGCCCGACGTCTCATAAGCGGTCGGGCCGGCCAAACGCTTGCAGGTTATGCCTTTGAGCTGCCGGTCCTCCAGTTGCGGGGAGAGCGCCGCGGTGCCTCCGACGATGATGACACGGCTGAAACCGCCTTTCTTGATTGCCGAGAGCACTTGCGGGTCGAGCGTGTGCGTCGAAGCGTTTGCCAGGAAAACGGGTGCTTTCTTAGCATAAGCATAGGGCGAGACCGACAGCGCATCCTGGAAGGTTTCGGAAGTGGCCACTACCGCGGTCTTGCCCCATCTCCCTTTGCCTTCCTCGTATATCTTCAAAGCTGTGTTCACGGCCACGTCGCCCGCAAGACGCTTGACGGACTTGACCCCCGGTACATCCTTCAGCGAGGAGGCGACCTCGCTCGACACCGCTGCTGTCCCGCCCACGATGTAGACCTTCGAAGCCCCTAAACGCTTGACCTCGGATGCCGTCTGAGACGAAAGCGACGAACCGTCGGTGAGCAGAATAGGGCAGCCCTCGAGGCCTGCGAGAGCCGAAGCGCTCAGCGCATCCCAGTACCCGCCCATGGTAGCCACGACCACCGTGGAGCACGACCCCGCTTTGAAGCTCTGCTTCGTAATGGAAGCCATGGTGTCGAGAGCGGTATCGCCGGCCAAGCGAGACGTTTTCTCGGAGGTAGGCGATGACGGCTTGTCGGGAGTCGTAGGCTTGTCGGGAGTCGTAGGCTTGTCGGGAGTCGTAGGCGCGGCAGACACCTTCACGCCTATCGAAGCGGACACGCCTCCTACCGAAGCCGTCACCGTAGCCGAACCGGCTTTTTTAGCCGAAACCAAGCCCGTCCTGTCCACCGAAACGACCGAAGCATCCGAAGAATGCCACGTTGCCGAAGAAGGATCGATGGCTTGAGTGGCATACGACCACTCCTTATTGACATTGTACAAAACGAATTTTTCCGTTTCGTTCTCATCAAGAGCCCCGGATCCACTGAGTTTCAAATCGAGATTCATCTTCATCGCACTGATAGAGCGCACGACAGCCACATCGTCTTCAACCTGCGCAACCATGCCCGTACCCTTTGCCGAGCTGAACATCTCGACCCAACCAGTGCAAGAACGACCATTAGGAGCGCTGCAGACGAACGAGGCAACGCCCAAACTTGCATAACCGCTGTTAACCATGTTCGCATAGTGGCCCGGAGAATCCGTCCAAGCATCGTGAGCCGTCTTGGCGCTGCTACCCAACCCGATAAAGATATTCTCCCCAGCGTAATTCCTCTTAGCTGGAGGAATCGCAGTTAAGCACGAGGCACCGTTCGGTCGGTCATGGCTAAAACTAATCGCTATCTCCGCTGCACGCTGCTGCGCAGCTTTCTCGAGATCCTCGTCCCAAGACAAGGCGCTAACACCCTTTTTAGACCGCTCCTCATTCACCATGGCAAGGACACTCCTAGCTGAACGGGCGTTGTCTTTTCCAGGAATCTTGAAATCAACCGTCCCAAGCGCGTCCTCTACTGTGCGCGTTCCCAATACGACATCTAGATATGCACGAAGGGTTCCTTCCGACAATAGACCTGTTGAAGCGTAGCGGATTGCATTGTCCTGATCGACAATGGCCACGAAGGGGAGCGCCAAGGAAAACCCGCCGAAACCAACCTGGCGACACAGCTTCCACATGAGCGAATTATAGCTGTAGCCGTCGGCAGCGTATGTCATGTTCTTATCGTCGGCGCCTTTGTACTTTCGTGAGAACGCGGAGACGTCACCCGAGTCTGCGCACAAAACGAATCCGCGTACGTTCGAATACGAGTCTTCAGATAAAAGAGACCGAAGCCGCTCGGACGTAGTCGCCGTATTGAAGCACGTTGAACGCCCGAACACCATGACGCGAACCGTGCCAGCATAGCTGCCGTTGAACTTCGTGGTGACACCGTCGACGCTCACGATATCGTAATCGCTCGATTGAACGCCGCTTTCCACCTGTTTCATCGGGCCTTCGTCGACCGAAAGGACCTCCAACGACCCGTTCTCGTCTGCCGACGGATCCTCGATGCATGAGTCGGAAAGATCAGCCGCGATGCTCGATGACGCTTCGGGGGCAGACCCCTCGTCAAGCTCGCCGACAGTCGCTTCGACCGTCTCGACCGAAGATTCGTCGGCCCAAGCAGTCAACGGCATGAACGAGCACGAGAGCGCTATCGCAAGCAAGCATGCAAGAATCCGCCTCGCCATCGCGCTTCCTTCGAGAGCCGTACCACACGCATTCCCCATAAGAACCCCTTTCTAAGCATGGCACTCACCATACCTCAAAACGAGCCTGCTCGACAACATCCTGCGCCTTCCGTCTAGCTTAGCGGACAAATTCGGAAAACCAAATGCAAACGCAGCAACCCTTACGAAGCCATCGATCATCGCTTGAAGAAACCGGCTTTTCGGAAAGCGCCGTCTCGGAGCTTCCAACGCCACGCTCTCGAAAGCAAAAGAGCGGGTGCCGAAACGATATCGACACCCGCCCAATGAAACGCATCGCTAGCGTTTCAAGGCAGCTTTCACCGCATCGCACGTGTCCTCCGACACCGCGGCGGGACCGCCGAAGACGTATACATGGCTGATCGACTTTTTCCGAGGAGCGATAAACGAGCTTACGGTGGAGCGGTTCCCATCGGAGACGAGCACGAGCGCCGCATTGTTCTTGCCGCACAGGGACGCACCCGCAAGCGCATCGTAATAGCTCTCTCCGGTTGCCACTCCAAGCTTATCGGCTTTCATTCCCTGGGAAACGCACCAGTCGGCTATAGCCGAAGATGTCTCGTAAGCCGTAGCGCCTGCGAGACGACTTGTGGAGATGCCCGCAAGCTGGTTCTCGACTTGGCCGGAAACCGCCGCCGTCCCACCGACGATGACCACCCGGCTGAAACCGCCGTTCTTGATAGCCGAAAGCACTTGGCCGTCAAGCTTGTGCGTGGAGGCGTTCGAGAGGAAGATAGGGGCCTTTTTCGCATAGGCGTAGGGTGAAATGGACAACGCATCCTGAAACGTGCTCGAAGTCGCCACGACCGCGGTCTTGCCCCAAGACCCCTTGCCCTGCTGGTATATCTTCAACGCCGTATCGATGGCCGTGGCCCCTGCGAGGCGCTTGACGGACTTCACGCCTGGCAGCTTGGAGATCGAGTTCTCAACGCCCTTCGCTATGGCAGCCGTGCCGCCTGCAATGTAGACGGTCGAAGCACCAAGCCGTTTGATCTCGGAGGCGGTCTGCGAAGACAACGACCCTTTGTCGGTGAGCAAGATGGGGCACTTCTTCAAGCCCGCCAAAGACGAAGCCGTAAGCGCGTCCCAATAGCCGTCCATCGTAGCCACGACCACCGAGTCGCAAGAGCCTGCGGCGAAGCCCCGTGTCGTGATGGACTTCATCGTATCGAGCGCGATGGGACCCGCGAGACGGGAAAGCTTGGGAACGTCAGCGGTCGGCTTGTCCGGCTCGTCGGGCTTATTGGGCTTTTCAGGCTCTGGCGAGTCCGAGGACGGCCTGATAAAGAACACAAGGTTCATATCGCCTGTGTAGTTGCCTTTGAAGGCAACCTTCATCCAGCCCTCTCCTACATCGATATTGCTCGAATACGTGCATTCGTAGTCCTTGCCCTGTTTCAGGGTCATGCCATTGTAAGTACACGAGATCGACGGCTCGATAGGCTTTCCCGTATAAGGAAAATAGAGATCTCGATCCATCTTGACTTTGTATCTATCGATCGGCAAGATCTCGAAAGACAACTTTTTCTTTCCAGAATAAGCACCGATCCCCGTCAGGGTGACAGAAGCGGTTCCCGCATCGACGTTTCGCGCATAATCGACAGAATAATCTTTTCCCGACTGGAGCCTTTTTCCATTCAGCGTCACGGTCACTTCGGGTGTTATCGGCTTTCCCGTATAGCTTGCAGAGACCGAATCGATACCGACAGAAGCCAGAGCAAATACTCCCAGTTCTTCATATTGGCTGAACGTCATGTAGTTCTGGCCATGGGCTTCAGCAACCTTCTTAACGGAGTCGTCGCCCACCAGCGTCATATCGCATTTATAAAAAGGCTCGTCGGATACGCCTTCCGGATTCAGCCCTTTCTCGAATACCAACACCGCTTCTACGACCTTGTTGAAAGCAACTATGTCAATCGATTCGATCTTACTGGACATGACAATCTCTGATGGACCATCGATCGAACAGAAAGCATCCGTTCCGATAGTTGCAACCGTAGAAGGCGCCTTCCACGACGCTCCCTTTCGCCCGCTCGGATAGGTCACAAGCTTGGAGCCGTTCTTGCTGAGCAACACTCCATCGCTATCGCAAAACGAAGGATTACGCGAATCAACCTCGAATCGAGTCAGGGAAGAGCCGCTGAAAAGAAAATCAATACCCGTAACTTTAGGGCCGATTCGTACTGTTTTGATTGATGGTCCCGAGATAGCAGCAGGATCAATAGAGACGACATCATTGATCAGATTCACTGTTTCAGCATGATAGGCGTTCGAAAAACCTATCCATACATCTTTTATGCCCTTCCTAACGGTGACTTCTTTGTCAGGCTTACCTCCTGCATAAAACGTGAGCGACCCCCATCTTCCATACATATCGCCATCCAACGAATAGTAATGTGGGTGATCCGGAGAAACTTGAATGCTTGTCAGGCTTTCACACCCATTGAACATGCATCCTAAAAACTTAGTAAAAGTTGAAGGCAAATAGACAGACTCGAGAGCTTTGCTGTCTGCGAACAAACCAGAATAGGCTCCCTCGCACCCCTCTTCCAGAATTGCAGTCTTGAGTTTAGGGCACTCGGAAAAAGCGTAATTTCCTATACGCTTCACAGTACCTGCAATCTGAGCTGTCTCGATTACCCCATTCGTCCAAAATGCGAAATCACTTATCTTCGTCACCGGACAGCCCGCGATGCTCGACGGTATGACCAAATCAGGAACCGTCCCCTCGTATCCGGTGATTGTCACCTCACCACCGTTGACCGTGTATGTGAATCCATTAAATCGCTGCTCGTTAGCCGTCTCTTTCGCAACGCCTTCGCCAGAACCCTCCGTCAAACCGTAAGGCTGAACGAAATCCGGAGAATAGATTGAAGCATCCGGGCGCTGATCTGGCTCTTCTGCACCATTTTCATGCACGGGTTCTTCATAAGCTTCCGATTCCGTGAGCGTCGGAGCCTCCACCCCTCCCACCGCATCGAAGGTTTCCGACGCCTTCTCCCCATTGTCCGACACCTGAAGATCCGCATTCGAAGCGATCAGGTCGTCCAAACAGGAAGAGATATCCTGCTTCGAAAGCAGTCCGGTCCCGACAGACCGAACAGCACCGTCTCGATCGATCAAGAAAAAATACGGAAGCTCGGTTACCGTTCGACTGCCGAAGCTCGCCTGCTTGTAAATCTCCTCGAACAACTCACGGTATCTGCCACCATCGACCGCATAAAGCAGGTTGTCCGAGTCTGCATCTTTGAATTTCTCGGTAAAAGCTTCCTGGTCGGCTTCCTCGACTCCGAGGATGAAACCTTGCACGCTCGCACGTGACGACTGGGACAGGGCCTGTTCGAGAGACTTGACGACTTTAACAGTGTTCTCGCAGGTCGACCGGCCCATAACAACAACGCGAAGCCTCCCGCCGAAATCTCCCTGAAATGATTTCGTCGTTCCGGCAACGCTTTTCAGTTCGAAGTCGGGAACGAGCAGATCCCCGTTCAGCTCCCGTATCGTTCCATGGGACGAGTCAGACGAAGAAAACGCCGATCCGCCCGCCTCCTCTTCGACGATGCTCGGCGTTGGCATCTTTCGTCCTTGAACCTCGCTGAGCGCACCCCGATCGATGGCGCTCTCATCGCGGTCCTCCTGATCTGCGAAAGCAACCGACGGAAGAAAACCGATGGCAAGAACGAACGCCATCAGCGTCGAAACCGCTTTCGAGGTAAAGCGCTCGCGCGTCATGCCGAACCTAACGACATCTCCCGAACGCGCACCAAGCCCTGCCTTCCGCTTGCCCATAGACGACCATCCCCTTTAAAACGAAGAACCTACTCGTTTCATAGTTTAGGATAAGCAGCAGGAAGTTTTAAGCATGAGTAATTACACGAAACGCGTCTTTCGTTCCATTCCGGGAAAAGGTACGCGTTGTTCGCCGGGTGCAACCGGGGAAGCTTCCCTGGTTGCACCCGGTACTCGACATAAGGCTTTCGAAACGCCCGTTTACACGAAAGATAGGCGAATCTACACCAGCGGGACGTCCACTTTCTCATGGAGAATCTCGTAAGTGTCGCGAGCGATCATGTACTCCTCGTTCGTGGGGATGATGATGATCTTCACCTGCGAGGAGTCGGCCGATATCTCGCGCTCGAAGCCGCGCTGGCGGTTCTTCTCCTCGTCGAGGATGATGCCGAGCGGCTGCAGGCCGGTGAAGATCATGCGGCGCATCTTCTCGCAGTTCTCGCCCACGCCGGCCGTGAGCACGATGGCGTCCACGCCGCCCATGACGGCGATGTACTGGCCGATGTACTTCTTCACGGAGTTCGAGTACATGTCGTAGGCGAGCATGGCGCGCTCGTCGCCCTTCTCGGAGGCGTCGCGCACGCTGCGCAGGTCGTTCGAGATGCCCGAGATGCCCAGCAGGCCCGACTTCTTGTTCATGAGGTCGTTCATCTCGGCGCCGGTCAGGTTCTCGTGCTCCATGACGAAGGGCACGATGGCCGGGTCGATGGCGCCGCAGCGCGTGCCCATCATGAGGCCATCGAGCGGCGTGAGGCCCATGGACGTGTCCACGGCCACGCCGTGGTCGATGGCGCTGATGGAGCAGCCGTTGCCCAGGTGGCACGTGATGAGCTTGAGGTCCTCTATCGGCTCGTCGAGCACGGCGGCGGCGCGCTCGGAGATGTAGCGGTGGCTCGTGCCGTGCGCGCCGTACTTGCGGATGGCGTACTTCTCGTACAGCTCGTAGGGCAGCGGGTACATGTAGGCCTTCGGGGGCAGCGTCTGGAAGAACGACGTGTCGAACACGGCCACCATGGGCACGTCCGGCATGTGCTTCTGGCAGGCGTGGATGCCCATGAGGGCGGCACCGTTGTGCAGCGGCGCGAGCTCGGCCAGCTCGTCTATCTTGTCGATGACGTCCTGGTCGATGAGCACCGAGCGGTCGAAGTACTTGCCGCCCTGAACGATGCGGTGCCCCACGGCGTCGATCTCGTCGAGCGAGTCGATGGCCTTCGCCGGGCCCGACGTGAGCGATTCCAGGACGAGCGCCATGGCGTCGTCGTGGTCGGACATCTTGGCGTCGATGACCTCCTCGTTCTTGTCGAGGCCGTGCTTGTGGAAGGCCTCCGCCGAGCCCACGCGCTCGCAGATGCCCTTCGCGAGCAGCTCGTGCTGCTCCACGTTCACCAGCTGGTACTTCAAGGAAGATGATCCTGCATTGATAACGAGAACGTTCAACGACCTGCCTCCTTTTGGGCTCAATTCCTGAAACAATTAGTTTAGGGAAGCACTGCGGTCGTTGAATGGATACGGCCCGTTCATTCGGCAAACGGCGCGCCGCTCACCGAAAAAGCGTGACAGGGGGACGGGGATATTGTCACATTCCGTGACGCATCACGACCAGGCAAGACGAACGTGAATGTGACAATATCCCCGTCCCCCTGTCACGCCCCGTTGCCGCAGAGCTACTTCCGCGAAGGGTCGCCCGAGTTCATGGGGGCGCCGCCCAGCACGTGCACGTGCAGGTGATGCACCGACTGCTGCGCGTCGTCGTTCGTGTTCACGATCACGCGGTAGCCGCTCTCGGCGATGCCCTTGATGTCGGCCACCTTCCGCACCGTGTTGAACAGGTAGCCCAGCTCCTCGTCGGGCACGCCGTCGCCGATGTTGTCGTAATGGTTCTTCGGCACGATGAGCGTGTGCACCGGCATCTGGGGATTCACGTCCTCGAACGCGAGCACCCGCTCGTCCTCGTACACCTTCGTCGACGGGATCTCCCCCGCCACTATCTTGCAGAACAGGCAGTCTTCCTTGCGCATGGAGCCCTCTCCTTCCTTTCCGTGCGCCGCCCCGAGGGGGCGGCGTCAGCCTACGACAGCGTGGCGTCGCGCGTGGCGTCGTCCACCTCGCCCTCGAGCTCGCCCATCAGCACCTCGACCTTCTGCTGCGCCTCGTTCAGGCGGCCCTGCAGCGCGCGCAGCAAAGACACGCCGCGCTCGTAGCTGACCAGGCTGTCCTCGAGCTCCAGCGAGTTGCTCTCCAGAACCCGCACGATGCCGTCGAGCTCGCCCATGGCCTCGCGGAACGTCAGCTCCTCGACGGGCTTGCGATCACCGGTCTCCATTGTCCTCATCCTCCCATAGTATCATCTCGATGTCCTCGCGCCGAGCCGACTCCACGCGGCACGCCAGCACGCCGTCCGACACCGTCACCTCGAGCGCCGATCCAGGCGGCGCGTC
>OGYI01002745.1_pt1 | contig 12426 bp, 9 predicted proteins | sample 1576521 | NCBI WGS metagenome assembly OGYI01 (sample SAMEA3541484, study PRJEB24748) | human gut metagenome | biome: human gut; feature: human-associated habitat; material: faeces | place: China | collected 2012
TACCGTCAGCCGGAACAGCCGGCAACTGTGGAGCAGATCGGAGAAGACCTGATAAAGATCACCTTCGATGAGCCACAGAGAGCCGTTACTCCGGGACAGGCTGCTGTCCTTTATGATGACGATATGGTACTCGGCGGAGGAACCATCCTTCCGGAAAGTCTCGCCTCCACCATGACCACATCACAGGGAACAAATATTTAACCCATCTGTACCGTTACATGGTATTCTTTCCTGCCGGGGATCAGAGGAATCTGGTTTCCGGCAATTTTTTTGCCGTCTACTTCCATCCAGGCAACACCTTTTTCCACACCGTCCGGTTTGCGGATATCAATATAATATTCTGCATCTCTGTAGCGACGTTTGATCTTCAGATCTCCAAAGTTTTTCGGCAGACACGGATTCACTGCCAGGCCGTCATATTCCGGCTGGATTCCGAGAAGCGCCTGTGACAGATTAACAAAAGTCCACGCTGCAGTTCCGGTCAGCCAGCTGTTCTTCGCCTCACCAAATCTTGCAGCATCGGCACCGGCTACCATCTGCGAATAAATGTATGGTTCTGTACGATGTACATCACTGATTTCTTCAATATAAGACGGGCAGATTTTACGGTAAACATCAAATGCAAGATCTCCTCTTCCGAGTACTGCTTCTGCGATAGAAATCCACGGATTGTTATGGCAGAAAATTCCGGCATTTTCTTTGTATCCCGGCGGATAAGAAGAAATTTCACCAAGTTCCAGATGATATCTGGTATATGCCGGCTGGAGTATCATGATACCATATTTCGTTTCCAGATGTTTATGTACGGAATCCAGCGCTTTCTCAGCAAGTCCTTCCTCTTTTCCGATTTCAGCCATAACGCAGAATCCCTGTGGTTCAATATAAATCTTACCTTCTTCACATTCTTTTGATCCGACTTTTGCAGACTGTGAATCATATGCACGAAGGAACCATTCTCCGTCCCATCCTGCATCCAGAACCGCCTGATACATATCCGCTACTGCACTCTCTGCTTCTTTTGCAAGATCTTCATGTCCTGTACGCAGACAGATTTCTTTGAATTCTTTACCATATTTGACAAACATTGCTGCAATAAATACAGATTCTGCCACCGGTCCTTCAGATGGTCCGGTCGTCTGGAAAGATTCACCAGGTTCACTGGAGAAACAGTTCAGATTCAGGCAGTCATTCCAGTCAGCTCTTCCGATCAGCGGAAGTTTGTGCGGTCCGAGATGTGTTGCTGTATAATGGAACGATTTGTTCAGATGTTCAAACAGCGGTACTTCAGAACCTTTTTTACAGTCAAATGGTACCGGCTCATCAAGAATACCATAATCACCGGTCTCTTTCAGATATGCAGAAACCGCCGCAATCAGCCACAGCGGGTCATCATTAAATCCGCTTCCGACATCGAGATTACCCTGCTTTGTCAATGGCTGATACTGATGATATGCGCTTCCATCCGGGAACTGTGTGGATGCAATATCAATAATTCTTTCCCTTGCGCGTTCCGGAATCAGATGTACAAATCCGAGAAGATCCTGACATGAATCACGGAATCCCATGCCTCGTCCGGTGCCGGATTCATAATACGATGCAGATCTTGACATATTAAATGTTACCATACACTGATACTGGTTCCATATATTTGCCATACGGTCAACGTGTTCGTTCGAACTTGTGACTGCAAAACGTGCAAGCAGTGTCTCCCAGTATGTTTTCAGCTCCGCAAATGCCGCCATTGCTTTTTCTGCTGTATCAAATCTTTCAATAAGCGCTTTTGCCGGTGCCTTACGGATGACGTTCGGCGCTTCCCATTTATTGTCTGCAGGGTTTCCACAGTAACCCAGCATAAATACAAATGTCTTTTCTTCGCCAGGAGCAAGTGTCAGATCGATCTGATGTGCTGCGATCGGATACCATCCGCTTGCTATGGAATTGCTGCATTTTTTTCTGCGGACAGCTTCCGGAAATGCGTTGCCGTTACCGGCTCCAAGGAATTCATCCCTGCTGGTATCAAAATTCTGAACCGGTGCATTTACAGTAAAGAAACTGTAATGACGGCGGCGTTCTCTGTATTCGGTCTTATGATAGATCGTACTTCCATGTACTTCCACTTCGCCAATACTTAAGTTTCGCTGGAAGTTCGTTGAATCATCCACTGCATTCCAGAGACAGAACTCTACATAAGAAAACAAAGAGACATTTTTTGCGACATCGAAATTATTTTTTAAAGTCAGGCAGTTGATCTCGCACGCTGCATCTACCGGTACAAATGCCAGCAGATCCGCTTCCAGATTATTTTTTGAAGAATGGAAACGGCTGTAGCCCAGACCGTGACGGCATTCATATGTATCTGTCTCTGTACCGGACGGCATCGTGCCCGGATTCCAGATCACACCGTCATCATTGATATAGTAATATTTTCCATTGGAATCTACCGGAATGTTATTGTAGCGATATCTCGTAATACGTAAAAGTTTCGCATCTTTATAGAAACTATATCCGCCGCAGGTGTTTGAGATCAGTGAAAAAAAATCGTTGCTTCCGAGATAATTGATCCATGGCTGCGGAGTATGTGGTGTAGTGATTACATATTCTTTGGCTTTATCGTCAAAATGTCCGAATTTCATAAAGAACCTCCTTCAAAAAACAATATAAATAAAGTAAAGGGTATGCGATCACGAATTAAAGACTGAAAACAGAATTGCGAAAACGAATAAGTTTAGAAATTTTATAACTATAATATGATTAGATTGGATTAAGCTCAGTATAATTCACTTATTCAAAAAAATCAACCACATTTTCGCTTACGAAATCGTGTGCAGACATGTTTTCGTAAACGTTAAGTTTTTTACGAAATTTTTCGTAAAAACGAAGTACCTTTTTTGTGAAATCGGTTAATTATCGTCAATTATTTTTGTGCAAGAGGGATAAATTATGCAAATATAACAATTTATCCTTGCAAATTGTCCGAAAATACAGTACGATGAGCTTGCGAAAACGATTTAGGAACAAAAAAACAGAAAAGGCTGGACATGCATATGGTATCCATGAAAGACATTGCAAAACAATGCAACGTATCTGTTGCAAGTGTCAGCAAAGCTCTCAATGGTTATCCGGATATCAGCGAAGAGACCCGGCAGCTTATTTTAAATACTGCATCAGAAATGGGATATCTTCCTAATTCCTCAGCACGGTCGCTGAAAACCAAGCGAAGCCACAATCTCGGCGTACTATTCGTAGACGAAGCCATGAGTGGTCTCACACATGATTATTTCAATCATGTATTAGAAAGTTTCAAGCGCACGGCTGAATCCAGAGGATACGACATCACCTTTACCAGCGGAAATCTTTCCGGTCAGCACATCAGTTATTATGATCACTGCCGTTACCGGGGAGTCGACGGAGTTGTAATTGCCTGCATCGACTTCTTTACAGAAGAAGTACAACAGCTGGTGCGATCCGAAATTCCGGTGGTTACGATCGACCATGTATTCGATGGAAGAATTGCTGTTGTTTCCAACAACATTCAGGGAATGGAAGATCTTGTCACCTATGTTCTGCAACGGGGGCACAGAAAAATTGCCTATATTCACGGAGAAGATTCTTCTGTTACACGAAGTCGTCTGGGAAGCTTCTACAGAACGCTTCAGAAAAAACATATCGATGTACCCGATGAATATATGCCGGTCATCCCCTATCGCGATGCAGAAGCCGCAGCGATGGCGACCTCAGAACTTCTTGATCTGAAAGATCCGCCTACCTGCATTCTTTATCCGGATGATTTTTCTGCTCTGGGCGGTATCAACGAAATCCACGAACGAGGACTTCGGATACCAGATGATATTTCCATCGCAGGATATGATGGACTCACTTTTGCCCGCATCCTTGAGCCCCGGCTGACAACGCTGTGCCAGGACACAGAAACGATCGGACAGCTTGCCGCAAAGAAACTGATTGGCCTCATCGAAAATCCAAAAGCAACGATCATCGATAAATTCACAGTTGACGGAAGGCTTTTCCCCGGTGCTTCGGTCAGAAATCTGGCAAAATAAAATGCAAAACATATTTGCAAAAACTAAATAATGAAAATTTAATATGTAAAAAAATAAAAACCAAATTATTAAATCACAGGGAGGTAACAACATGAAAAAACAGATTATGGCAGTCACATTAACAGCAGCTATGCTCGCAGGTTTGGCAGCAGTTCCGGTATGGGCTGATGACGCAGGCTCAGACGAAGGTAAAGTTTTAAACATTTACTGCTGGAACGAAGAATTCAAAACCCGTCTGACCGATCACTATCCGGGATATGAAGAAGTAGACGGAACTCATGGTAAGATCGGTGATGTAGATGTTGTATGGAACATTACTCCATCTGATGACAACGCTTATCAGAACAATCTCGACGAAACACTTCTGAAACAGGCTGATGCAGCTGCTGACGACAAGATCGACCTCTTCCTCGTAGAAGCTGACTACGCACTGAAATATGTAAACACAGATTACACAATGTCTGTAGCAGATCTTGGAATCACAGATGATGAGATTGCTGATCAGTATCAGTACACTAAAGACGTTATGACAGATTCCGATGGAAACCTGAAAGGTCTTTCATGGCAGGGCTGCCCAGGAACCATGATCTACAGAAGAGATATCGCCAAAGAAGTATTCGGAACAGACGATCCGGCAGAGGTTCAGAAGAAAGTTGCTGACTGGGATACCTTCAAAGCAACTGCCGCAGAACTGAAAGAAAAAGGTTATCAGATGACCTCTACTGTAAACGACTCCTACCGTGTATTCTCCAACAACGTAACCAGCCCATGGGTAGTTGATGGAAAGATCACAGTTGACGACAATATTAAGAACTGGGTTGACATGTCCAAGGAAATGGTTGATGCAGGCGAAACAGCTACATACGAACTGTGGAGCGATGACTGGAGCAAAGGCTTCTTCACAGACAGCAATGTATTCTCATATTTCGGACCGGCATGGTTCATCGACTTCTCTATGAGTGCTGATCAGGATGGCTCCGTTGGTAAAGACGGCGGCTGGGCTGCAACAGAAGGACCGCAGGGCTTCTACTGGGGCGGAACATGGATCACAGCAGCTACAGGTACAGACAACCCGACACTCGTTGCTGATATCATGAGAACTATGACAACAAACGTTGATGTAATGAAAGAAATCGTTACAGCTGACAACGACTTCGTAAACAACAAACCGGCTATGGAAGAAATGGCTGCAGACGAGAGCTACGGCGACGCAGTTCTCGGCGGACAGAACCCACTGGCTATGTTCTGTGCAGGTGCAGACAAGATCGACCTCAGCAACATGAGCATCTATGATCAGGGCTGCAACGAAGAATTCCAGAACGCTATGAAGAACTACTTCGAAGGCAATGCAACTTATGAAGAAGCACTCGACCTGTTCTACAAAGCAGTTGTTGAAAAATATCCGGAACTTTCATACTAATTCAGACAGACTGACTTCATTTTCAAATGAACATTCTGAAAAGAACATGATTATCTAAAAATGTGCCTGCCTGAGGTTCAGGCAGGCACACTTTAACTTATGGAGGAAGATAATGGCAAAGAATAATAACCATAAAGCGGTCAGCTATAACAAATGGGGCTATATCTTTCTGATACCGTTTGTAGTAGTATACCTCATATTCCAGCTCGTTCCGCTTATTAGTACAATTTATAACAGCTTTTTTGAAAATTACAGATCTGGATTGACGCAGATTGGACCGAACTTTGTGGGATTTGCCAATTATGTCAAACTCTTTGAGGGTGGAGAGATCTGGATTTATTTAAAAAACACAATGATCATGTGGGTAATGGGATTTGTTCCTCAGATCCTCGTATCCCTGCTTCTCGGTGCATGGTTCTCCAACCCGAGTCTCCGGCTGAAAGGTCAGCGGTTCTTCAAGACTGTGATCTATCTCCCGAACCTGATCATGGCATCTGCATTTGCAATGTTATTCTTCACATTGTTCGCAGATGGCGGCCCGATCAATGCCATGCTCGTACATGCAGGCATCCTGAAAGAAGCATATTCTTTCTTCAGCCACGCCTGGAGTGCAAGAACGCTGGTTGCGATTCTGAACTTCCTGATGTGGTTTGGTAACACGACCATCCTCCTGATGGCCGGTATGATGGGTATCGATCCATCACTTTATGAAGCTGCCGAAGTAGACGGAGCTACATCTTCACAGATTTTCCGTAAGATCACTCTTCCGCTGCTTCGTCCGATTCTGATTTACGTTATGATCACATCACTGATCGGTGGTATGCAGATGTTCGATGTACCACAGATCCTGACAAATGGAACCGGTGATCCGATGCGTTCAACCATGACACTGATCATGTTCCTGAACAAGCATCTGTTCAGCAAGAACTATGGTATGGGCGGTGCATTGTCCGTATTCCTGTTCATTATTACCGGTATACTCAGTATGATCGTATTCCGATTCAACAAAGCAACTGACGGGAGGTGAGAAGAATGAATGAAAAAAATCAAAAAGCCAAAAAAGGAATGAGCATGAAAGGTCAGCGTACCCTTGCTTATGTGGTACTGATCATTCTCACTTTCTTCTGCCTGTTCTGGTTTTATGTACTGTTTATCAACGCAACAAGATCAAACGGAGCCCTGAAAAAAGGTTTCACGGCGATCCCGGGAGGTCAGCTTATCACAAACTGGAAAAACCTTCTCGCAGGAACCCTTCCGGTATGGAACGGTATGTTCAACAGTATCTTCATTGCTACATGCTCTGCTGTTTTATGTACATACTTCTCCACAATGACTGCATATGCGATCCACGCATACGACTTTAAAGGCAAAAAATTCATGTTCACCTTTATCCTCGCAGTCATGATGATCCCGACTCAGGTAACCGCACTTGGTTTCCTGCAGTTACTCGGCAAAATGCATCTGGATGATTCCTTTATTCCACTGATCATTCCGAGTATTGCCGCTCCGGTTACTTTCTTCTATATGAAACAGTACATGGAAAGCAACCTTCCTCTGGAGCTTGTGGAGGCCGCCCGTATTGACGGTTCCGGCGAATTCAAGACTTTCAATACGATCGTCTTCCCGCTTATGAAACCGGCTATCGCCGTACAGGCAATCTTCACTTTTGTTCAGAGCTGGAACAACTACTTTATTCCGGCGCTGGTACTTCATTCTGACAAGAAGAAAACACTTCCGGTACTGATCGCACAGCTTCGCAGTGCCGACTTCCTGAAGTTCGATATGGGCCAGGTTTACGTGATGATCGCGTTTTCGATCTTCCCGGTAATCATTGTTTATATCCTCCTTTCCAGATTTATCGTAGACGGTGTTTCTGCAGGTGCTGTCAAGGGCTGATCTTCCCTTTCAGAAGAACCCTTTCATTTTTGGACATGTTTTCTATAGTGTCTATTGCATCCCAAAACACTTTGTGATTAAATAAAAAGCAGATAAAATACAGACGGTGAATGTATTTTGCCGTCTGTATTTTTTATATATATTTTGTTTATATATGCATATTGAAGGGATTAAAAATGACAGCAAAAACTTCTCGAATTATCATAAAAACATTCGTCAAAACCGCATTAAAGGATGCCGATGAAGCACCGGAGCGCTGTACCAGAAATCTGGTCGATATGGCACTTCATTTTTCGAAGGGGCGTTTCCAGATATCCTTCTTTGAGATGGCACGTACAATGTTGAACAACGAAAACAGCCCGTACTATCCACTGATTGAAGATGCACTCAAGCACATGGATAAAGACAAACTGATCGAATTCGGTCTGAATCTGGGATACAATGGCTGCACAATGGGCGCACATATCGTCCGTAAGATCAAACGTACCGAAAATATCAATGTTCCGTGGCTTCTGTTTTTGAACATTGATTCCGCACATGAAAATCTTACAGAAAGTTATCAGCCGATTTTCGATCAGGGCAAAGAACTCGGTATCTACGTATATTTCCTTTATACAAACAAAGATCCGGAGAAACTGCTTCCACTCATCCGCCAGAATGAAGACTGTGCCATCATTCTATTATGTGGTTCTAACTGCATCACAGAAGATTTCGCAGATTCTGCAAAGGACATCAATCATCTTCTGATCGGTGTCAATTATGACGATCATACGGATGCTGCATGCCTCGTACTCCGCGATCACAGACTTCTTTATTCTGTATATCGCATGTATACAGAAGATGAAAGTTCTGAAATTTTTTCCGGTTCATACTACCGCTATGCCGAAGAACTTCACTGTCCGTTTGCCGCAGTCATTGCGGATCCGGCATGCAGCAGTGAAACCCGTGGAAATGTCTACAAAGCAGCCGTCGGTACACGCGTTGCACAGAAATATCGTACCATTCCGACTGATCTTATGTATGATGCAGAAACTGTCGGAAACATTATCTCTCCGCCGTCCAGTGTAATCGGCTTCCAGCCTGACGGTACGATCTACAATCTCAGGAATAATGGCAGGCTTTTATCCCATAACATCTTCAAAGAATCTCTTCGTGATATTCTTCAGAAGTCATTCTCTATAGATGAATAAAAGTCATTGGCCAATAAAGCAATCTTTTCACATACGTACACAGTGAAACAGCTCCATAAATCATCCGGTAATTTCCGATATGTTTTATGAAGCTGTTTGCTTTATATTTTATTATATTTTCAAGTTTTAACTGTTCATACGCTCCTGCGTGATCACCACAACCTGAATACAGGATTTCAGTAACTCTACAAATTTTTTCGGCGGAGTCGGTTCTTTCTGTGAGATCCATCGTCCAAATGCACAGATAACCGCATCGCAGAAAAAGTTCACATAAAAATCCGCATCTGTCTGCTCTCCCAGAATCTCTCTGATATCCTCTGCCATCAACGGACTTACCAACTCACGGAAATGATTGATAAAAGAATTCTGGTCTTCTACTTTCATTGCTTTTCTGTAAAAATCTTTATTCTCATAAAAATAATTGCAAAGGTGAAGCACACTGTCCCATCCGATCAGATTCTTCCCGATCTGCACATGGTTCAGATATTCTACATCAAAGATCCAGTTTACCAGATCAAATTTGTCCCTGAAATGATAATAGAAACTTTTTCGGTTCATATTACATTTTGCACAGATATCCGAAACGGTGATCTTTGCAAAAGGTGTTGTTTCCATCAATTCCTTCAGAGCTGACGCAAGTGCACTTTTTGTAATATTGGAATCAGCCAACTTTCTTTCCTCCCCTTTTATCGGTTCGTCAACATCCTGTTTCCTATTTTACTATATTTATATATCAGTTGCAAATAATGCTGCGCCTAAAGCTCCGCAGAGCTGGGATTTCTCACTGATGACCAGACTCGTTCCAAGACGCTCTTCAAGAGTTTTTACAAGGCCTTTGTTCTGGGCAACACCACCGGTCATCATATAAGCCTCCTCACCGCCTACACGTTTGACCAGAGACGCCGTCTTTGCAGCAACAGCTTTGTTCAGTCCATGTACAATATCATCGGTACGCTTATTTTGTGCAATCAAAGAAACTACTTCGGACTCGGCAAACACTGTACACATACTGGAAATCGTAATATCCTCCTGATAGGAAAGCCCCACCCGGCTCAGCTCATCGAGAGACATTTCCATCGTCTTTGCCATCATTTCAAGGAATCGTCCGGTTCCTGCAGCACATTTGTCATTCATAACAAAATTCTTCACACTGCCATCTTCGTTCAGGCGGATAACCTTGCTGTCCTGCCCTCCGATATCAACGACTGTACGTACTTTCGGATCGAGGAAATGAGCCCCACGTGCATGGCAGGTAATCTCTGTAATGCTCTTATCTCCGTCTGAAATTGCTGTTCTGCCGTAACCTGTAGTCACAACTGCATCCAGATCTTCTCTTGTAATATCAGCATGTTTAAGAGCTTCCTCGAGGGCTCTTTCAGCGCCATTTGCCGCACCCGCTCCGGTCGGCATGATCACACTGGAAATTATTTTTCTGTCTTTATCCAAAATCACCACATCTGTACTTGTGGATCCGCTGTCGATTCCAGCATAGTATCCTTTACCCATTGTTCTCTCCTTTTTTATTTCCTTCTGAATACCAAGACTCTCTGCAAAAGCTTCCAGACGCGTACTCAGCTGTCCGCTGCTCTGCAAAGTAAAGTCTGACTCAATCTTCAGAAGAGGCACATCGGTATGACCTTTGATATCCGCATACTCAAAGCTGTAAAAATCACAGAATTTTACAGTATGATAGATAATTCCTTTCAGTGAAGGATCCTGATATAACTGTTTACGTCCTGCATGATCCATCATGCGCATACACGGAATCTGATGAAGCAGTTCTCCCGCATACCATTCCATCAATGCGTCAAAATCCATATCTTCTGACGGAAGATTCTCTCCTACAGAACGGTTATAAACACAGGTTTCATTCACGACCGGAAGCGGCATGGACTTACTTGTCATCTCAAACAGTTCCTGCCCCATACGTGCTCCAAGCACTGCCAGATGTGGTTCCTGCGTACGCCCTTTTGGCTGAAAAGCTTTCAGAAAAGCAGTTTTATCAAAAATAGTTCCTTTATAGGAAGCATATGCAGATGCCAGCGCCTTTAACTGCATTGCCGTACGCTCACGGCTGCATTCTATGTCACAGTGTAACATATCGATCATATAAAGGAAATCCATCTGTCCACTGTCTTCCAGTATATCATAAACACTGCGGATTGTATCACAACAGTTTACAAGAACCAGTTCTTTTATGTTTCCGGCAAGAACTTCTTCGAGTACTGATTTACCAAATCCACAGATGTTCGGATGTGTGATCTGTTCTGCACGTTCAAATCCTTTTGGCATTTCATTTAATATTTCACATTCACCGCCAAGAGCCGTCAGAAGCTCCACCGGTGTATATTTACAGACATAATATGTTTTATTCATGAGCAAAGTCCCCCAGCATTTCCAGAAAAGCACCTAAACGGGTAGAGGTCTGACCTTCCCCACCATGGCTTCGGTCGCAGCCGTCTCCGTCCAGGATCAATGTGGGAAGACCAGCTTCTTCAAAACACTTTTTCGCAATTCGAGAGCCACCAAGTGTATGCTTACAGCCCCAGTGATTAAACCAGACAACACCATCCGCGCCTGCCTGTTTTGCATGACGGATACCGGCATTGATCCTGCGTGAGATTGGTCCATTCAATGCATGATAGATCAGACGCATTGCCATTTCTTCATATGGATCTTCTGAATACCTGGAAATATCTGTTACCTGTGAGAGCTCACATCCGACGATCTGAGCGTCATCATTTAAAAGAAGCGCTTCTTTTACCGCATCTGACCAGAATGGAATCGTGTGCATCCAATAGATATGTTTACCTTTTTTAGGCGGTGCTTTCTTTACGTCCTGAAGAAGTTTCTCGGTATATAACGCTTCCTCTTCTGTTCCCAGAAGGATATTATTAGTCATTCCGCTGTACAATGGCGACACCAGATCGGACGGGATAAAACGGTCTGCACGTGCGCTCTGAAATGCATCAAATCGTTCAAGAGTCCTGCGCCCTCTTTTTACCCGTTCTAACAGCCTGTCCTCATCAATCTGATGACCTGTAGTCTGTTCAAGAAAACCGCGCAGAGCTCGAAGCTGCGCTGCCACATAAGCAACATTCTCCGAAGTCTGACCTGACGGTACATCAATGGAAAACACCGGCACATGAAAAAACTCCGCCAGACGATGGAATGTCAGCAGGTTCGCATCACATGCAAGATTGGTATATACGATACATTTCGGTTTCGGCAGAAGTCCTTTCTCTGCTGCACCGATAAATGTTTTGTGGTAACTGCAGAGTGTCTCAGAAAGTCCGGAGTCCTCTGCACTCTGAAGAAATGCACGCTCTGCGCTTGATGCTGTCAGATAGCAGGAAAAACTCTCTACATTATAAGGATATAAACCAGCCTCCTGCATCAGCTCACACGGTGTAAATACGCTGACCAGTACTGACTGATCCGGATGTTTCAACGGCTGCAGCATCACTTTCATCATCATACGTGCCAGATACTGATCTGACGAATTTATTTTTTTCGAAGGAGCCAGACGGAACTTCAGATCCTGTGCCTCCCATCCTTTCGTGAGGAGCCAGCGTGCTCTGTCCGGTGTATTCTCACACCATTTCTCTATATAATTTCCGAATGTCTTTATTATTTCCAATTGGTCTGACCGCCTTTCGATGTCTTTCTCCATAGTATATAGCAAACAATCTCATAATACAAGAATAAAAATCATGAGATTGTCAATAAATTATCATAGTTTGTGCAAATGTTGTACAAAAAAAACTCCAAACCCTCTGAATCAGAGAATTTGAAGCCTTTAAGTCGTGCCGCAGACCGGAATCGAACCGGTACGGGTATCACTACCCACGGGATTTTAAGT
>OGYI01002756.1_pt1 | contig 12375 bp, 10 predicted proteins | sample 1576521 | NCBI WGS metagenome assembly OGYI01 (sample SAMEA3541484, study PRJEB24748) | human gut metagenome | biome: human gut; feature: human-associated habitat; material: faeces | place: China | collected 2012
ACCACCCCGGAGAACCCCGACAACTAAGCCGTTCCACGGCAAGCCCCAAGGAGAGGCCCGATGACCACCCCGCAGATAATCTCAATCGCCGTGTTCGCCGTCGTCATGGCCCTGGTCGTGTCCGAGAAGATCCACCGCGCGCTCGCGGCCCTGCTCGGCGCCGTGGTGCTGTTCTGCATCGGCATCGTCGACTTCGATGCCGGCATGGGCTCCATCGACTTCAACACCCTCGGCGTGCTGTGCGGCATGATGATGTTCGTGGCCGTGGTAAAACAGTCCGGCCTCTTCGAGTACGTAGCCATACGCTCGGCGAAGCTCTGCAAGGGTGACCCGTGGAAGATCATGGCCGCATTCGTCGTCATCACCGCCCTGTTCTCGGCGCTGCTCGACAACGTGACCACCATCCTGCTCATCGGTCCCATGACCATCATGCTGTGCCGTACGCTCAAGATCGATGCCGTGCCCTTCCTCATCGCCGAGATCGTGGCGTCGAACGTCGGCGGCACGGCCACGCTCATCGGCGACCCGCCCAACATCATGATCGGTTCGGCGGCTGGGCTCACGTTCTTCGATTTCATCCGCTACGACGCCCCCGTGGTCGTGGCCATCCTCGCCGTGCTGCTGATCGTGTTCAAGGTGCTGTACGGCCGGAAGCTGTCGGTGGGCGCAGACGCCGTGCGCGGGGTCATGACCCTCTCCGAGCAGGACGCCGTGAAGGATCGCCCCCTGTTCGTCAAGAGCATCGCCATGATCGTGGCCGTCACCGCCGCTTTCATGCTCCACGGCGCACTGCATCTCGAGTCGGCGGTCATCGCCCTGGGGGCGGCCGGCATCATGCTGCTCATCTCGGGAGGAGATCTGGAGGGCGCCCTCGAGGGAGTGGAGTGGGGCACGATCGGCTTCTTCCTCGGGCTGTTCGTGGTGGTGGGAGCCATGGAGCACACGGGTGTCATCGCGCTCGTGGGAGAAGGTCTCGTCTCGCTCACGGGCGGCGATACGGTGCTGCTCATGCTGGCGCTGCTCTGGGGGTCGGCGCTGCTCTCCGCCGTGCTGGACAACATCCCCTTCGTGGCCACCATGATCCCCATCATCACGGTCATGGCGTCCGCGGGCGTCGACGTGTTCCCGCTGTGGTGGGCAATCTCTCTTGGCGCGTGCCTCGGCGGCAACGGATCGCTCGTGGGGGCGTCGGCCAACGTCGTGCTCTCCGGCATCGCCAACAAGGAGGGCTACCCCGTGAGCTTCATCGGGTTCACCAAGGTGGGGTTCCCCATCATGGTTCTGACGGTGGCCATTGCGACCGGGTACCTGCTGATCCTTTTCTGAACTGCCAAACGCCTGCGGAACGATGCTTTTCGCGCAAGGCCGGGCCGCTACGGGCCCGGCCTTGCTTTGATCCAAGGTCAGAACGTGCCCTGTATGCCTTGGGCGAACTTCGCAATAGAGCTGAACGAGCCCGAGTTCTTGTGAAAAAGAACGTAGAACCGCCAGTTCAGACGTGGATCGGAAAAGGGGACGGCGCAAAAACCCGCCGGCGGCGCTGCCGAGAACTTGTCGGAGACGATTCCCGTGCCCCCGCGCCTCTTCACCACGTGGATCATCGAGCTGGTGCTGGGAATGACGCTAACGTTCGCCCGGTCGAAGCCGACGGCGTCGAGCTGGGCGAACAACGGCTCGTACTGGAAGGCGGGTTCCGACATGAGCAGCAGCTTCTGATCCTTCAGATCCGCCGCCGACAACCCCGCCTTCCGCCCCAGGGGCGACGACGAGCACATGAGCGCAAACGATGCCGACTCCCCTACCTCGAGCACGTCGCAGTCGGGAAACCGGCGTCCCATGCACATGACGACGGCGACGTCCGACCGTCCAGAGCATACCGACTGATAGCAGTCCTCGCAGCTCATCTCTGCTATCCTCAGCCGATCGGCATGCTGCGCGATGAACTCGTCGGTACTCGGCGGTATCCCCGCAAACAGGTTGGTGCTCACCGCAAGGTTCAGCACCTCGTCGGGCGCATCGGGATTGGCGAAGGCCACGTGCAAGCCGTCCACCTTCGCCACGATCTCGCCCGCCTCGCCAACCAGCTGCCGCCCCGCGGGCGTGAGCACCATCTCGTTGCCCCGCCGCTCGAACAGCACGATGCCGAGCTCGTTCTCGAGCGCCTTGACGGAATGGGCGATGTTCTGCCGGCTGGTGAAGCACCGCTTCGCCGCCTGCGCATAGCTGGAATGCTCTGCTGCAGCCAGCATGTGGCGGAGTTGGTGGATCTCCATATGTGCCACCCCCTGACCCTCCGGGTGCCCGCCGTCTCCCCATGCCGTTGCGGCACCGCTCAGTCGAGTCCTTCCGGGCGGAAACCCTCGCGCCGCCCGCTTCGGAAGCCCGCGCAACGCGCCTCTTCGCTCCCGCCGGTTCGATTATAACCGAATAGTGAGCCGCTGTAACGGACGAGCGCTCGGAGGCCCCCGGGCACGCGCTGGCGCCCGGATACGGATAGCTGCGCTGACCAGTCATCATATTCGGGAATTGTCGATCTTTTTGCCGACTGTTCGGATATATCCGTCCTTCCAAGGCGTAGCTTAGATAGCCTTCACCGTATGGATTATTTCGACAAAAGAAGGCAGTTGGGCCAGCACATCGTGGAGATGCGCAAGGCCCAGCGCATCTCGCAGAAGCAGCTCGCCCTCATGTCGGACATCAACAAGGGGTACCTCTCGGAAATAGAGAACGGCATCAGCAACATCAGCGTCAACAAGCTCTTCCGGATAGCCGATGCCCTCGGTGTGCCGCCCATGGATCTGTTCGCCGGCATCGAGGGCGAAGAAGAGGGAGACTGCGCCACCACCTAGCGCCGCAGGGGTAGCCGCCCGGCACGATGCCCGCATTCGGCCGAACACGGCAGCCATGAGCCGCGCGCAAAAAGAGGAACCGGCCGAAGCCGGTTCCCTTCGTTCGTCCTCCTATCACGCAAGGCCTTCTCTCCGGGTGCTTGCGACCCTTCGAACGGCCGCGCGGAACCTTCACATCCCTCACGCATCGGGCCGGCCAGGCGGCTCCGGGAACGGCGGCGGCAGGATAGCGCCGCATGCGGGGCACGTGGGCCGCCCGGGATCGGGCTCCTCCCTGCCGCACGACGGGCAGAGCCTGTGCCCCAGCCGGTCCTTCATCTCGTCGGCGCGCCCGCACCGGTTGCACAGGGTGCAGCAGTAGCACACGGATTCCTCGCCCCCTTTCCCGCGGAGGCGACGCGCAGCATCCGGCGCCGCCTCCGTCCGTACCGTCCTAGGCGCAGGGCGCCCAGAGCACCTGCTTGGGCTTGCCCGCCAACTCTGCGGCCAGCTCCTCGATCGTGCCGAACCTCATGCAGAATGCCTGGCAGTGATGCACGCACGTCGGCTCCTTGCCCGCCGCCACGCGGTCGGCGCACAGGTCGCACAGGTCGGTTGGCACAGGGATCTTGTTCCAGTTGAAGCAGTTGCCGCCCTCGCCCGAATCGTCCTTCTGCCACGGCCCGTCGTCCAGCACGCGGATGCCCCACTTGCCCACGGGGAAGCCATGCTCCTCCTTGCAGGCCACCACGCACGTCTCGCAGCCCGTGCAGTACTCGTAGTCAATCAAAAGCCCGTATTCAGCCATCTCTACACCAACTCTCCGAATTTCTCGACGACCAGCTTCATGTCCGTGTCGTAACTCTCCTGCAAGGGCGTGACGCTGCAGCAGTTGCACTTGTAGGGTCCGCCGTAGCCCAAGCGCGAGTTGTAGTGGTTCGACACGAGGTCGTTCACGTTCGACTGCCACACGCCGTAGAGGCCTTGCTCGTCGGCATGGTCGGTCTTCACGAAGCCGTCCTTGATCTCCTTGCCGTTGATGACGGCCTGCACCTCGTGGTCCTCCACGATCTGGCCCACCGGCACGATGCGCTCGCGCGCGTCGTCGTCGGCCTGGCGCTCGGGGAACCACCAGCCGTGGTCGGTCTGCACCACGCCCTTCTTCACGATGGGCGACACGACGGCTTTGAACTTCGCGCGGCCGTAATCGTTCTTGATCTCGACCCACTGGCCGTCCGCCACGCCCAGCTGCGCCGCGTCCTCGGGGTTGATCTCGATGATCGGGTCGGGGTGCAGCTCGCGGAGCACGGGGATCTGCCGGTGCTCAGCGTGGAACGACGCGTAGTTGCGCGCTCCCGTGGTCAGGATGAACGGGTACTTCGCCGCGAGCTCGGGGTCCTTGTGAGGACTGAACGCCGGCTCCTGGTAGTACGGCAGAGGGTCCTCGCCGTAATGCGCGTACGCCGTCGACCACAGCTCCACGCGGCCGGTGGGCGTGAGGAAGCCGGGCTTGCGGTCGGGGCGCAGCTTGCCCGTCTCGTACTTGCGGTAGTTCACGCCGCGCTGGAACACCACCTGGTCGCGCAGGTCCTCGAAGGGCATCTTGGCGGGACGCGCGCGGCGCTGCGTGAGGAAGTCGGCCTCGTCCTTGAACAGGCGCCCGCCGTCCTCGTCCTTCAGGCAGTCCATCTCCAGGTACTCGCCCAGCTCGATGAGTATCTGGATGTCGGACTTCACCTCGCCCACGTCCAAGGCCTTGTTCACCGAGCCCAGCGTCACCGGCGAGCCCGCGTAGTGCGTCATGACCACGTCGTCCTTCTCGGCACACGAGGCCAGGGGCAGCACGAGGTCGGCGAACGCCTCGATGGCGGGCGTGATGAAGCAGTCGGTTGCCATGCACCACTCCAGGTTCTTGCAGCCTTCGTACCAGCCGGTCGGCTGGGCGCAGCACGTGGGGGTGAGCAGCGCCGTGGACTGTATCCAGCCCATGCGGATGCGGTACGGCTCGCCCTTCGTCACCGCGTCGAACATCATGTCGGCCTGCGCGTTGCGGATGTTGTCCACGTAGAGCGGGTACTCGTCGTAGCCGATGGTCTTGCCCTTCAGGTCGTCGGGAAGCGAATCCCAGCCGATGCGGCGCTGCGGGCGCGCGGCGTCCTCGGCCGAGGTGTCGTCGGCCTTGTCGATGTCGAGCGTGGAGCCCTCCACCGCCGCGGCCTCGGCGGCCGCCTGCGCCTCCGCGTCGTCCTCCACGCCGGGCGCCGGGTCGATCTCGGCGATGATCTGGCCGCCGGGCACGTCGATGTTGCCGCAGATGGCCATCAGCGCCAGCACGCAGTGGGCCGCCTGGTTGCCGTTCTGGTTCTGGTCGAACGCAAGGCCCCAGGCGATGGACGCGGGCTTCGCGGCGGCGTACAGGCGGGCCGCACGGTAGATGTCCTCCACCGGCACCTCGCAGATCTCCGCGGCCCTCTCGGGCGTCATGCCCTTGTCAGGGTCGTTGATGCGTGCGGAGAACTCCTCGAAGCCGTACGTCCACTTCTCCACGAAGTCGTGGTCGTAGAGGTCCTCGTTGATGATGATGGACAGCCACGCCATGGCGAGCGCGGTGTCGGTGCCGGGTCGCACCCGCAGGTGCACCTCGGCGCGCGTGGCCAGCCAGTTCACACGCGGGTCGACGCTGATGAGCTTCGCACCGCGCTTCATGAGATCGATGACCGCATGGCCCCACAGCCCGTCGCCGTTCGACGCGAGCGCCATCTTGCCCCACATGACGATGACCTCCGGCACCCGGTACACGGGGTTGTCGTAGGTTCCCTCCAGGCCGCCGGCGTAGTCCATCTCGGGATAGTACGCGCCCAGCACGTGCGAGCAGGACATGGAGCGCGGCTGGTAGCAGGCGTAGCCCGACTGGGTGTAGCAGGCGTTCGGCGTGCCGAGCACGGCCTGCGCCATGTCGGCCACCAGGATGCCGCCCGAGCGCCCCGTGCCCGAGAACACGGCCATGCTCTCGGGGCCGTAGGTGTCGCGGAAGTAGTCGCGCTTCTCCTTCACCAGGGCATAGGCCTCGTCCCACGTGATGCGCTCCCACTTGTCGTGCCGGCCGCGGTCCTTCGGATCGCGCTTCATCGGGTAGATCACGCGGCTCGGGTTGTACACGTAGTCCTTGAGCGCCAGGCACCGCGCGCACAAACGGCCCTTCGTGATGGGGTTGTTCTCGTCGCCCTCCACATGGTCGAGGCGCCCCTCCGCATCGACGTAGAGCTTCAAGCCGCATCCCACCGGATGGCAGCCCGGCGGCGACCACATGGACGTGCGCACGACGGTGAAGTCCCCGTCCTCGTACTTCCAGGGCTTGCCCAGGTCGTTCTTGAATTCCATACCGTTACCTCTCTCTTCTTCTAATGGTTTTCCCGCGCCTCGGACGGCGTGGCCCCGTCAGCCCACGCTAGCTTCCCACGGAAGCGGTACGCCAAGCGCACGCTCAGGAAGCCGAGCGCCGTGATGGCGATGCCCAGCCCGAACGCCGGGACAAAGCTGCCGGTCACGTCGAAAATGCCGGCCACGGTCACCGGCCCCAGGCATCCGATGACGCCGGTGCCGATGCGGGCGTACGTGAAGATGGCCGGGAAGTCGCGCTCGCCGAACAGCTGGCGTATGAGCAGCGGCGTCGATACCGACACCAGCGAGTTCTGGGCTCCAAACAAGAACGCGGACGCATACAGCAGCACCAGGTTGTCACCGGAAAACATGAACCCAACGAACCCGCAGGCCACCATGGCCAGCTGTATGTTCACCGTGAACTGCACGCCCACGCGGTCGTTGAGCCAGCCCACGAGCAGCTTCTCCACCACGTTGCCCACCATCACGGCCGTGAGCAGCGACGATCCCACCAAGGCGGAGAAGCCGATGGACTGCGCGTAGCCCGGCAGGTGCGAGTTGAAGCCTGCGAAGTAGGCGATGAGCCCCGCGAACAGGAACATGCACACGAACGGGACCGTCTTGAGCGCCTTGCCCAGCGGGACGCCCGGCAAGGCCGCGCCCCCTCCCGCGCGCTCGCGCGGCGAGAAGTCGCTCACGGCGCTCGCGCTGCTGTTCGCGCCGCTCGTCCTCGTCCGTCCAGCCGTAGGGCTTCGCGCCCACGTCCTCGGGACGGAGCTTGAACACGAACAGCGTCCATGGCAAAACGAGCAGGGCCATGATGCCGGCAGCGATGAAGTACGCCTCGCGCCAACCGAACGCCTGAATCAGCAGCGTGAACACAGGCCCGAGGGCCGCGCCGCCTATTCCCGAGAACGACATGGCCACCCCCAGAGCCAAGCCCTTGTGGGCATGGAACCAGTTGCCGATGAGGATGGGAGCGGGCACCACGAATATGAAGCTGCCCGCCAACCCGAACACGACGCCCGATATCCACCATTGCCAGGGCTGAGTGTAGAAGCCCATAGCGGCCACCGCCGCCACAACGAGCGCGAACGACACGCTCAGAACGCGGTTGACGTTGTACTTCGTGATCCATTTGCCCACGAGGGGCATGGCGAACACCGTCGCTATGAAGTAGAACGTCAGGTACAGCGAGAGCTCCGAGCGCGTGAAGCCCAGATCGTCGCACACGGGCACGAAGAACACTCCCGCGGCGTCGAGCACGGCGCCCAGGCCGCCCGCCTGCATGAAACAGCACCCTATCAGTATCAGCCATGCGTAGTGAAACCGTGGTCTCGCCGCCGTCATGAGCTACCACCTCTCCTTTGCCGGGAAAACCGCTACGAGCGGCTCTTCTCGGGCTCCCCTTCTTCCGTCCACTTATCGCGGAACTTCTTGGCCGTGGTCGCCGCCACCACGATAGCGAGCGCGATGACCACCTCGAAGCCGATGCCGCAGCCGTAGGCGGCCTGGAACCCGCCGGCCCAAGAGGCCACGAGCGCCACGAACGTCGCGCCCAGGCCGCCCAGCACGGCGATGCCCATGTTCAGGTAGGAATAGATCTTCGCGTAGTCGCGGTCGCCGTAGCAGTGGCGCGTGAGCAGCGGCAGTCCTACCGACATCATGGCGTCGCCCGTGCCGATGCAGAAGCCGGCGACGAGCATGGGCACCTGGTTGTCGCCCATCATGAACACCATGAGCGCGAAGCCAACCATGCTCACCACGGCGAAGGCCACCATGGAGTTCATGATGCCTATCTTGTCGGACAGCGTGCCCAAGGTGATCTTGCCGAGGATGTTGCCCACTGCAGCTGCCGATATCATGGACGCGCCCAGAAGCGCGAGCTCGGTGCCGCCGACGGACTGCACGGCCGTGGGCATCATGGACTTGTAGCCGCCGCCGAGCGAGATGAGGCAGGCGGCCACGAAGATGCAGTAGAACGCGACGGTGCCGAGGGCGAACTTGCCGGACACGCCGCTCTTCTTCGCCGGCTCCTGGCCTGCCGCCGTCTCCTTCTCGATGCCGTACTGCACGAGCCCCACGTCCTCGGGCCGCGTGCGGAAGAAGAGAACGGCCGGCACCAGGATGAGCACGGCAGCGATGCCGGCTTCCACGAAGAACGCGGGCTGGTAGCCCATCGATTTGATGAGCCCCGCGAAAAGCGGCGACCACACGAACGTGCCCACGCCGGTGAACGCCGAGGCTATGCCGAGGAACTTGCCGGCCTGCTTCGGGGCGAACCAGTTGTTGATCAGCACCGACGGCCCCACGAGGAAGATGATGGGGCCGGCAAGGCCGAGCAGCACGCCGGAGAGGTAGATCTGCCACACCTCGCCCCACACGCCCAGCAGCGCCACGGCCGCCACGACGCACACGCCGCCGGCGCCGAACAGCACCCGCGCGTCCACCTTGTCGAACAGGCGGCCGGCGAACGGCAGCCACACGAGCATGACGTAGGAGTACACGGTCATGAGCAGCGTCACCTGTGTCACGTCGGGCTTGCCCTCGGGCGTGACCAGGCCGAACTGCAGCGCCATCGGCACGAAGAAGTTGCCCATGACGTTGAGCACCAAACCCATGCCGCCGGCCATCATCATGCACACGCCGATGAAGACGAGCCAGGCGCGATGGAACCCCTTCTTTTCTTCTACCATTTCAGTTACCTTTCCCTTGCAGATTACGAGTAGAACACCGAAGAGCCCCGCGCATCACCCCCTTCCCGCACCTGCCATGCCCGCGCGCCCGGCGCGGGCATGGCCTTCGAGGGGCTTAGCGCGTGAACAGCGCGCAGCGCGACGAGCCGTCCATCTTGGCGGCGAGCTCCTCCACCTCGCCGTGGTACAGGCACCACGCCTGGCAGTGCTGCACGCACATGGGCAGCTTGCCCGCTTCCACGCGGTCGGCGCACATATCGCACGCCTTCGTGAGCACGGGAAGCCACGTCCACTCCCAGCGGTCCTTGTTGCCCTCGGCGCCCTCGTACTCGAACGGCCCCGTCTCGGTGAGCTTGATGCCGAACTCCCCTGCCGGCAGGCCCAGGTGCTTCTTGCAGGCCACCTCGCAGGAGTGGCAGCCCGTGCAGAACTCGTAGTTGACCAGAATGCCCTTCACTAGAATCTCCCTCCCTCGCGCGTCGTGTTGTCGGTCGTCCAGGCGAACGGCTGCCCGGCCACGTAGTCGCCGCGGAAGCCGCCCAGCTTCGTGACCACCTCGCCAGGCGTTGGCTCGGCCACGTCGTCGGTGCACTTGTAGATCTTGCAGACGATGCTCTTGAGCGGGTTGCCGATACCGCCGTGCCCCGTCTCGTAGGAGGCGGTGAGGTTGTTGATGTTGCACTCGAACGCTCCGTACAGGTGCGGGAACGCCGGCTCCTCCTCGGGGAACCACCAGCCGTGCTCGGCATGGATGTAGCGAGGGTTGAGCACCGGGTCGATGGTCACCTTCTGGCGGCAGCGCCCCTCGGTGTTCTCGATCCAAATCCACTCGCCCTCGGCCAGGCCGTACTCCTCGGCCGTCTGCGGCGACACCTTCACGAGCGGCTGGGGATGGAACTCGCGCATGGTTGCCTGCTGGCGGTTCTCCGAATGGAAGAACTCGTAGGAGCGCGAGCCGTTGATGCAGATGAACGGGTACTCCTTCTTGAACTCGGGGTCGGTGAGCCACCGCTTGGCCGAAAGCGACTCCACGTGCTCGGCCAAGGGCGGGATGCCCCAGGCGCCGAACGTGGCGTACGGCACGAGCTCGATGCGCCCGGTGGGCGTCGCGAAGCCGGGCAGGCCGTCGGCTCGCAGCAGGCCCTTCTCGTACTTGCGGTACGTGGCGCAGAAGTCGTCGTACTCGTAGCCGCCCTTGCGCACGAGCGCGTCGAACGAGCATTCCCCGTCGGCATGGTGCTTCTTCCAGAAGTCGGTGTGCACGTCCTCCACCTCCACCATGCCCGCCTTCGAGCGGCCGGCGCTCTTGTAGCTCTTGCCGGTCTCGGGATCGTAGAGGTTGAAGCCCACGTCCAGGTAGTCCTGCAGCAGCGCCTCGAGCGTGGGCCAGCGCTTCTGGAACAGCTCCGGGTTGAGCTTGTTGCCCAAAGCCACGATGAGCTCCTCGTCGGACTTGGCCTCGTACCATTCGCTCACGGCCTTCATGGCGCGCAGCGGCGTCCACCACACGCGCATCGAGTCGCGCTCGGCCGTGGTCTTGAGCGGCAGGAAGATGTCGGCGTAGGCCACCGCTGTGGGCGTCATGTACGGGTCGGCCACCACGCAGAACTCCACGTTCTGCAGCATCTTGTGCACGCGCGGCGCCGCCGTGGCCGAGCAGGCGATGCCGTTGGAGCCCTGCGACCAGAACATCTTGATGGGGTACGGCTCGCCCGTCTCGAACGCACGGTTCACGGCGTCGCAGTCGGCCATGCCGATGAACTGCACGCACCCGGGATGCACGAGGTCCACCGTGAGCTTCTTCGCGAACGTGTCGGGGTCGCAGTACAGCTGGGCCGTGGCGTAGCCGGGATTGATCTCGAAGCCGTTGCGCACGAGGATGTTCGTGCCCGGCTTGTCGATGTTGCCGCACACGCTCATGAGATTCGACACCGTCTGGCACAGCTGGATGGAGTCGACCTGCGTGTCGAAGGCGAGGCCCCACTGGATGGCGCCCCGCTCGGCGCCCGCGTAGAAGCGCGCGGCCGCGGCTATGTCCTCCGCCGGCACCTGGCAGATCTCGGCGGCCCAGTCGGGCGTGAACTGCGCCACATGCTCCTTGAGCTCGTCGTAGTAGGCGCACCAGCAGTCAACGAACTCGTGGTCGATCAGGTCCTCGGTCGTGATCACGTTGAGCCACGCGAGCGCGAGCGCCAGGTCGGTGGCCGGGCGCAGGGGCAGCCAGTACGCCGCGCGGGCCCCCCACCAGGTGAGCTGCGGGTCGATGGAGATGAACTCCGTGCCCATCTGCAGGCATACGTTCAGCCAATGGCCCAGGTAACCGTCCGCGTTCGAGCGCAGCGGCTCGCAGCCCCACACCACCACGACGTCGGGACGCTCCCATTCGGGGTTCGCGTAGCGGTCGGCATGGCCCTCGGAGGCGTCCACGATGGGGAAATCGCCGATGCCGGCGGCCGTGCCGCACGTGCGCGGCAGGTAGCACGAGTACCCCGAGAAGCCGATGGCGCCGATGTTCGGCGTGCCGAGGCACGCCCCGCCCAGAAACGGCACCCAGGACGAGATGTTGCGCCCCGTGCCGTGGTTCACGAAGATCGACTCGCGGCCGAAGCCCGCCTCGTCGAGGTTCTCGTGTATCCAGCCGGCTATCTCGTCGAGCGCCTCCTCCCAGGTGATGCGCTCCCATTTGTTCTCGCCGCGCTCGCCGGCGCGCCGCAGCGGGTACTTGGGGCGGTCGGCGTAGTTCACGCCCTCGGCCAGGTTCAGGCAGCGCATGCACAGGCGCCCGTTGGCGCAGGGGTCGAGCGGATCGCCCTCTACGCGCTCCAGCTTGCCGTCCTTCGTGTACATGAGCACGCCGCACGAATCGTGGCAGCCGGGCGCCGAGTACGTGTAGGTGCGCGTGACGGTGTAGCCGTCCTCCTCCCACTGCCACTCGCCCTCGTGGTAGGCTTCGCGGTCGATGCCCTTGAGGAACTCCCCGTAGTCGAACAGCATAGGCCCTCTCTCCTCTCTCGTCTCGGGCTCTGGCGCGACGCGCGCCGCGCTTCGGCCCTCGATGCGAACGATAGGAAAAAGCACCGTGCCTTTCATGAGGTGGGAGACGCTAAACCGCAGAGTAAGGTCTGGGGGATTAGGGCCGTCGGGCGGCGCAGGTCCCGCAGTCAGGTCCGGTCGTCCAGGATGTCCTGCAGCATGTCCCCGGCGGCCGCCACGTCGGTGTCCTCCACCAGATCCATGAGCTCCTGGCGCGAGTGGACGCCCGTCTTCTGGTAGATGTTGTAGATATGGGCCTTCGCGGTGTGCGACGATATGATGAGCTTCTCGGTGATGTAGTCGGCGTTGCGGCCCTTCGCCAGCATGCCCAGCACCTCGCGCTGGCGGTTGGACAGGCCGTAGGTGCGGGCGACGATCTCGCACTTTATATGGAAGATCCCCGGGCGCGCCACCGCCCCCTCGCCCGCCGCGGGCTC
>OGYI01002761.1_pt1 | contig 12345 bp, 7 predicted proteins | sample 1576521 | NCBI WGS metagenome assembly OGYI01 (sample SAMEA3541484, study PRJEB24748) | human gut metagenome | biome: human gut; feature: human-associated habitat; material: faeces | place: China | collected 2012
GCGGCGCGCTCCTGCTCCACCGCTTCGCGACGGGCGCGCTCCTCCTCGGCCTTTTTGCGCTCGGCCTCGGCGCGCTCTTCGGCCAGCTTCCTGGCCTCCTCGTCCTCCAACTGCCCGGCGCGCTGCTTGATCTCGGGCTCCAGGTTCTTGCGGATCTTGTCGACGTAGGCGTCCGCGAGCATGCTCGCATGGCTCTTCGCGGGGATCTTCATCTGCTGCAGCTTGTCGAGCAGCTCTTTGCTCGACATATCGAATTCCTTCGCCAACTCATGTACGCGCATGCTGGCCATATACCACTCCTCTACTTCTGTCTCGCTTCGCGCGCAGCCGAAGCGACGTCGGCGGCGATCCTGTCGTACTCATCGCTGCCGAGCGTCGCCTTGAGCGCCCGGTCGAGCTTTTTCTTCTTGCATGCGGCGGCGAAGCACTCCTCGGAGCAGACGTACGCCCCCCTGCCCGGCGCACGGCCGGTCTTGTCGAACGACACGGCGCCGGACGGGTCGCGCACGATGCGCATGAGCTCGGCCTTGCCGGCCAGCTTCCCGCATGCGATGCAGCTGCGCTGGCGCACCGTCCTCGTCGTCGTCATTCCTGGCCGCCCTCTCTCGCTACCCTTGCCTTATGCTTCGTCGAGGTCGGCGTGCACGCCGCAATAGCGGCTGCCCGGACGGGCATGGTTGCGGCAGCGCACCCCGTCCTCGCCCACGTAGGCGCACAGACCGGCTTCGTCGTCCGCGGCCTCGTCCTCGTCGATCAGCATGTTGTCCATCGGAGCCAGCGACTCGCCCGTGAAGCTGGCGCTCTTGATATCGATATGCCAGCCGGTCAGGCGCGCAGCCAGACGGGCGTTCTGGCCCTCCTTGCCGATGGCCAGCGACAGCTGGTCGTCGGGCACCACGACGGTGGCGTAGTGGTTGTCCTCGTCGATGATAACGTTCGTCACCTTCGCGGGCGAGAGCGCGTTTGCCACGTAGGACGCGGGGTCCTCGTGCCACTGGATGACGTCCACGCGCTCGTTGCGCAGCTCCTCCACCACCATGCGCACGCGGCTGCCCTTCGGGCCGACGCAGGCGCCCACGGGATCGAGGTTCGCCTCGCGCGACGCCACGGCGATCTTGGAGCGGGCGCCGGGCTCGCGGGCGATGGACTTGATCTCCACCATGCCGTCGTAGATCTCCGGCACCTCGATCTCGAACAGGCGGCGGATGAGGTCCGGATGCGTGCGCGACACCACGATGGCCGGGCGCGCCTGCTCGCCGCGCATCTTCGGCGCGTCGGAGTTCGGGTCGCGCACGTCGATGATGAGCACCTTCAGGCGCTGGTTGTGGCGGTAGTGCTCGTTGCTCGGACGCTCGTTGCGCTCGTTGGGGTTGCGCTTCACGTCGTAATGGGGCAGCTCGGCCTCCACGCCGTCGCGGATCTTGATGATGGTGAAGTCCGGCGTGCCCTGCAGCACCGTGCCCGTGACCAGGTCGCCCACGCGTCCCGAGAACTCCTCGTAGATGGACTGGCGGCCCGCCTCGCGCACGATGGACGCGATGACGCCCTTCGCGTTCTGCGCCGCGATGCGGCTCACGTCGGCCGGCGTCACGTCGCGCTCCTCGAACTCGCTGTACTCGCCGGTCTCCTCGTCGGGCTCGCCCACCGGCACCAGCTCGTAGACGTAGATGTGCCCCGTCTGGCGGTCGATGGTCACGCGGGCGTCCCACTCGAGATCGAGGATGTGCTGGTAGCTCTTGGCGAGCGATGCCTCGAGGCGTTCGATGAGGTAGAACTCGTCGATCTTGCGCTCATGCGCCAGCGCCTGCAACGCCTCAATCAGTTCTGAACTTGCCACGTCTTCGCTTCCTTTCCTCAGATGCTCGTCTGCGAGCCGAAATCGATCGTGCCCTTCAGATGGGCGCGTTTGATGGTGTCCATAGGGATGCGCGCCTCGGCGCCGTCCACGTCGAGCACGACCACGTCGCCCTCCACCGATGCGATGGCGCCGGTCCAGCTGCCGCGACCGTCCACGGGCTGCGTCTTGAGCACCGCCGTATCGCCGACGAACCGCGCGAAGTGCTCCGCGGTGCGCAGCGGCCGGTCGATGCCGGGCGACGACACTTCCAGCGTGTACGCCCCGGGGAACGGGTCGAGCTCGTCCATGAGGTCGTTGATCCACGCCTGCGCGGAGGACAGCTCGTCGAAGCTCACGCCGTCGGGCGTGTCTATGTACACGCGAATCGTCGGGGCCTTCTTCGCGCCCGCGACCTCCACCGTGACGATCTCGACGCCCTCCTGCTCCGCCCGGGGAGCTAACGCGTCGAGCAGCTGCTGTTCCTTCTTGCTGAGCACGCGCCTCCTCCTTCCCGTTTGGTTTCGCTTCGCCGCCCCATGCTCTCACGCCGCGGAGCGGCGAGCCCTTACAAACAAAGAAAGCGGGAACAAGCCCACTTTCTCGTGTGTCGAAAGTATGGTGCGCGAAAACGCGCTTGCTTCTTTGTCGTGCCGTGTATTTATACCATATCGGCAACGCTTTGCCTAGGCCGCTCACCAGGCAGCGCGCAAGTTCACCACATTTTCCGCGCCTCGGCGGGCGCCCCTTGCGCGACGGGGGCCGAAACCTTGCGAGCACATGCGCATCATCGGCCGAAAGACACGGAAATCGGCCGAAAAACACGTTTTTCGGCCGATGATGCGTCGCTCAGCCGTCCAAGCGAATGACGATGCGCACGACGGCGACTCCGCCCTCGACGTCGGCGTAGAGCGCGCCGCCGTGGCGTTCGACGATCTGGCGCATGGCGGGCAGGCCCAGACCGTGGCGGGACGCGTCGGCCTTGGACGTGCGCGAGAACGACGCGCCGGGGACGGCCGCGTTCTCGCATCGCACGGCCAACCGTCCGTCCTGCGCGCGCATGGAAAGCGAGACGAAAGGCCGGCCGGCGCCCTCGGCTCGCACGCGCTCGCACGCCTCGACGGCGTTCGACAACAGGTTCGACAGCAGCACGGACAGCTCGGTGTCGCGCAGGGGAAGCTCCGCGGGCACGCGCGCCTCGCAGCGCACCTCGATCCCCGCCGCCTGGGCCGGAGCCAAATACGCTGCCATGACCGCGTTCGCCACCAAGTTGTCGGCGTAGCGCAGAGGGGCTTCGGCCTCCTGCTGGCCGGACAGCTCGACCAGATACGCTCTACAGCGCTCCTGCTCCCCCGCGTCGATCAGGCGGCTCAGCGCGGCCGCATGATGACGCAGGTCGTGGCGCGCCGCCCTCGTAGCCTCTTCGCCCGACCGCAGATGGCGCAGCCCCGCCTCGGCCGCACGCACCTGCACCTCCAGATCGCGCACCTGCTCGGCGGCGAGGCGCAGGCGGCGCACCCGCTCCACCAGCATCCAGGCGAACACGCCCACGAGCAGCAGCCCCGCGTACTCGCTCTGCCACAGGCCGTACATAGGCTCGTACGCGTTGTTGTCGAGAAGGTTCGCCACGAGCGCGGCGCCCAGCACCGCGCAGCCGCACAGCACGAAGCGCGCCTCGTCGGTGCGATCGCGCAGCCCGACGGCGGCGCATACGGCGAACAGCGCCCAGCAACCGACGCGCACGGCGGTCTGGTACAGGCCGTACGCCTCGATGCCGCCCGGCAGCGCCGGGATGGACAGCGCCCAGGCCAGCGTGACGACCGGCAGCGCCCACAGCGCGCGGGCCGTCCGGCGAACGAGGGGGCGGGCATCGCGCGTCCACGCCAAACCCGCGGCTCGGGCGGCTACCGACACGGCTGAGACGAGCACGCACGTCCAGGCCGCGTCCTCTACGGCATACCACCAGGCTCCTGCTGCGCCCAGATGCCAGATCAGGCCATGCGCGCCCGCCACGGCGAAGGCGGCGCACAGCACGCCGAAGTCGCGCGCAAGCGCATCGCCGTCGCGCTTGCGGCGCACCGCGAACGCGAACAGCGCCGCGGCCAGCGGCCCCAGCACCAGCACGCAGGCGGACAGCGCGTTCGCGAACGAGACGTTCGCCATCTGCTGCGCGGTGCCCAGCACGGGCGGGTAGACCAGCCCGCTGTAGTAGTGCTCGTCGTTGCGCACCTCAAGGCGCAGACGCGTGTCGCGGTCCGCCACGATGCCGACCTGCGCCCCGTCTCCGCCGGCCGCAGCAACGACCCCGTTTACGTACAACGTGAAATCACCGTACACCTCGGGAACCAGCAGCACGAGGGCGCGTTCTCGTTGCGCGCCGACATAGCTAAGCGTCAGCTCGTACACGGCGGAGCCGAAAGCCGACGTGCCGCCGGGAGCATAGGAGAAGTTGGAGTACTGGCCGATGAAGGTTTCGGTCCGCGGCGCCCCGTCCACGGAGAGCATCCAACCGTCCACGAGCGGGACGAGACGGTCGAGATCGTCATCGGACACCTCGATAACGCCGTCGGAGCCGTAGGGCGGCCCGAACAGGTATTTGTTATCATAGTGGTACGCGATCGCGAACACGCATCCCGCCAACAGGAATGCGACCGCGGCGTGAACCGCGAAGCGATGCACAGGGCGATGCGGCATGAACCGCCTTTCAGGACGACGAGGAGCTTGCATGGAGCATGGTAGCAGAAAACGCCTCGTGCGAGCATTGGCGTGCACGACCATGATCGCGCTGGCGCTGTCGCCGGGTCTGCCGGGCGTCGCGGCTCACGCCGACGTCCGCGAAGGCGACGCGCGCATGATGGCGGGCGGCGGCTCCGTAGGCGGGGGCCCGGGCGCCATCGACCACGTCGACAAGCCGTTCGGCCAGATCATCCGCATCATCCCCGATCACGGCATGTCGGCTTTGCTGTACCTGCCAGCCCTGCCGGTGGATCCGTACCACAGCGACGAGGAAACCGGACATCCCGCATTGCAGACGATTCGGGTCGACCGCGCCTATGCGGACGACCCGGACTCCTGGGAAGCCTGGGGCACCTTCGAATGGGACGCGGATTGGCAGGAGTACGCCTGGGGCCTCGACAGCGTCCAACCCGCGTACGACGACAACTACGCCGATCCCAGCATCCTGTACTGCACGGTCAGCTACTCGTCCGAGACCGTCGACTATCGCGACTTCTACCTCCGCGCGACCGCGGTGGTCCTCGAGGATGGCGTGCAAACCACTATCGAGTTCGAGCCGGCGCTGTTCGAATACGCCGAGGAGTGGCTTCCCGAACCCGTCGAGCCGGTCGACCCGGTCGAGCCCGAAAACCCTGCAGAGCCCGAGAAACCCCAAGAACCGCAGAAGGAGCCGCCGACCGTCGTGAACCCGCCCGACGTGACCGGCGGCGACAGCGGAGGGAACCGCGGAGGCGTGGGCCAGGGAGAAAGCGAGCGGAACGAGGCGAGCGAAGAACGGCCGAAGAAAGACGGCTTCCCCGCCGGCGGCAACCCTGTCTCAACGGCCTCGATCCTGCCGCTGCCGCGCAACGAGGAGCCGGCCGCCGGAACGCAGGACGGCGACGGGACGCAAGAAAACGCGCCCGACGAGCAAGCCGGGCGCGCAGGGGAAAGCGATGCTGCAAGCAAGGAATCGATGCCGGGAAAGGCCTTCGCCGATTCTTCGACAAGCCGCGATTCGGCGGCGACCTCCGCGGGCTCGACCTCGTCGGGAACCGCGCACCGTATGCCCGGCTTCGCCCTGGCCATCGGAGGCACGATCGGCGCCATGGCTTTGATCAGCGGCATCGCTGCCTTCGCAAGAGCACGTAGAAAGCGCTAGCGACGGCGGGAGCGCAGCGCTACGACCAACACAACGGCTCCGGCGACGAGGGCGACAGCTACGCAACCCGCCACGAGGGGGAACAAGCCGTCGCCGGTTGTCACCAGCGCTTTATCCGAGCCGGAGGGAGCCCCGGGGCTTACGTTCGTGCCGCTCGGAAGCTTCTCGGGGCTCGGCTTGGCGTTCGATCCGCCGGTCCCTTCACCGGAGTTTTCTCCCGGATTCTGCCCGGAGCCTTCCGAGCCGTCCCCGGGGTTGCCGCCAGACCCGTCGCCCGAACCGTCGTCAGGGCTCCCGCCCTGCGTGCCGCCGGGGTCGCCCGGCTCATCGGGCCCGACCGAAGAGCCGGAAGCGACCTTGACGGACAACGGAGCCGGCAGCTCCATGCCCAGCTGCTTCTCGTCCATCTCCACATGCGAGGAGCTTACGACCTCGAGGCTGCTCACGGACACTTCCGCAACGGAATCGCTCGAAGACGACAACGCGAGGGTTCCCAGATCGAGACGGTCGCCCGAGAACAGGTTCCCGTCCTTGACGGCCACGTAGAGGTTCACGCGCTGGCCACCGTCCACCGGCTTGAAGCGCACCTGCGCCACCGCGGCGCCCTCGACCGCCTTCGAGAAGCCGAACCCGGCCTCCAGCGCCTCGCCGCCCTCGCCCTTCACCGTCAACGACAGCTTGAGCGCCCGAACCTCGTCGCCTCCCTTGGGGACGACCAGGCTCACGTCGACCGAACCGTTCGAGGCACCCTCGTCCAGGACCACGCCAGGCGCCTCCCCCGCCCAGGCGATTCCCGGGGCAAGGGCCAGGCAGAGCGCGCATGCCGCCAACGCGCATGCCGTCATCTTCTTCATCTTCGCAAACATATCTTCAACCGTTCCTCTCGGCTTCAGGCTAATCGGCTGCGACGGTCGCGTTGCCGCCGAGCTCGACGTCGGGCAGATTGTCGGGAACATCGCCCGGAAGCGAGTCGCTCACCAGGCGCTGTCCCTCGTTCGTCAACGCGTTGTCCACGCGGTACAGCTCGGCGCGCACCTGCTTGGGCAGCTTCATGCTCGCAAGGTCGCCGGGCTCGATCCAGTAGACCCAGCTTCCTTCGGACACGTCGCCCAGCATGGCGTCGCCGGGCTCAGGCGCCATGATGATCTGGCTGGCAACCGTGCTGCCGTCGGCGTTCACGCCGCCCACCACGTTGCCGTTCTCGTCGTAGAGCACCACCACGTTGTACGCCGGGTTGCCCTTGTACGAGCCGGTGAACACGAGCGAGCCCTTCGGAATGAACTGCTTGTCCAGGTTCTCGTCGGCCTTCTGGTACACGAAGTCGCTCTTCAGGATGCCTGCCGCGCCGCCGTTCGCGTCGAGGAAGAACACGTCGTCGCCCGAGGGCCCGAACACGTCGAGCTCGGCCACCGACAGCTGCCTGCCCGCCTGGCCGACGGCCGTGATGCGCAGGTAGCGCGCGTCGTAGGTGCAGATCCAGGGATCTTTGCCGTTGTCGAAGTACAGCGATGCCCGGCCGTCCTTGTCAAGCGACAGCGCGCCCTCCTTGATGAGGGTGTAGTTCTCGCCGTCGAGGCTGGTCTCGATGCGGTAGTCCCCGATGGCCGAGCCCTCGGCGCCGGCGCCCAGCGTATAGCGCAGCGAGGTGACCTCGGTGGGCTTGCCCATGTCGAGCGTGATGACGGGGTCTTCGCCGTCCGACGCGCCCGTGTACACCGTGTCGGCCTTGCCGTCGACCATCAGCTCGGACGCGGGCTTCGGCGCGGGGGCGTCGGGATCGCCGTCGTCGGCAGGCGGAACCGAGTCCTGCGCGGAGGACATGTTCGTGGACACGGTCCAGCCGCTCTTGTCCTGCAGGCCGTTGCCCGTGAGCTTGATCGGATCGAGCACGAGCGCCTTCGAGCGATTCAAGAACTTGTCGACGACCGTCACCTCGTAGGACACCACGCGGTTGCCCAGCGAGGAGGCGTTGTCGACGTACGAGGCCGTACCGTCCGCCGCAGCCTGCGCGAAGCCCACGACCTGGCGCTGCTGCGCGCCGTCGACCGTGGTGAGGCGCGCGATCTCGTAGCCCAGCACGGAATCGCCCGCCGACGCGTCGGCGCCGAGGGAGAGCGCCACCTCGCTGCCGTTCGCCTCCGCCGCCGCCTGTGCGACGTCCTTGTCCAGGACCGCGCCCGCTTCCTCGTGGGAGCGGGCGTAGGTCCGGGCGTCGTCGTTGGCGTAGCACAGCGCGCGGTCCTCGGCCGGGAACTGGCTGACGTAGGCCTTCGTGGCCTCGTCGGCCGTGAAGCCCCAACGCTGGAAGAAGTCGGTCAGGTCGCGCTCGGCCGCGGCGCTGGCCAGGCGGATGATGTTCTGCTTCTCGCCGCCGCCCAGGACAAGCTCGGTCCCCTCAGGCGCGGGCGCCGTCTTCGGAGCGCGGGCGTAGCTGTCCACGCGCGCGAAGAAGCGGTTGTCGAAGGCCTGCTGGTACGTGTCGTACAGCTGGTACGCGCCTCCGGCGTCGTAGGCCAGACGCAGCTGCCAGTACATGGCCAGCTGCGTGAACACGCTGCCGGTGCGGCCCTCGTCGCCCGAGGTCACGCGATCATACACCTCGTCGTAGCTGAACCGGGCCGAAGCGCTCGTGCCGTCGGTCTGCGACAGCTGCGCGAAGTAGTTGTTCGTCACCTCGGAGTAGGCGTACTGGGCCTGGTTGATGTTGTGCCCGATCTCGTGCGCGATGCCCCATCCGAAGTACGACCCGGAAGCCTTCTCGCCGTCGCCGTCCACCGCGACCGGAGAACCCTTGCCGAGCCCCGGGACCGAATCCCACTCGATGCCGATGTGGTTGCCCGCCGCGTACATGAACGCGCCCGCGAACATGCGCGTGTAGCGGATGTTGAGATGCTGCGAGGGCAGCAGGTTGCTCTTGATCACGGCCGCGTCGGTTCCCGCGTCGAAGGAATCGGCCAGGCCCTTGTGCTGGTAGAACAGCTCCATCATCTGGTCCATGGCGTCGAACGAGGCGAGCAGCCGAGCCGCGCGCTCGTCGGCGGTGCCCGAACCCGCCCCGGCCAGCATCTGCTGGGCCGGTACCGAGTACATCATCTGGTCGAGCATGACGTCGGTGGCGTTCAGGACGCAGTTCTTGGGATCGTAGCCGTAGCGCACCGCCGCGTTTCCGCCGGCTCCGTGCAGCTTGCCGTGGCTCTCCTCCAAGGCCGGCACGTAGGCCTCCAGCGCCTGGACGTAGGCCGTGGTGCGCGCGAGGCGCTCGGCCGGGTCGTCCACCTGGTACAGATCCAGCACGGGCACCGCCTGGGCCCCGCTGACGCGCACGCCCCAATCGGCGGCATCGTTATCGCCCGTGTACTCCACGTACAGCTGGCCGCCGTGTTCGACGTCGAGCGACGACAGGCTGGGGATCGTTATCTCGTTGCGGCCCACCTTGAGCGTGGCGATGGTCTTGGACACGTTGCTGGACTCCGGATGCTGCTGCGACACCACGAGGCGCAGCGGCGCCTCCTTGCCGGTGACCGCTCCCTTCGCGCCCGTGTACACCACGATCTGGTCGCCCTCGGCCACCACGGCGCCCAAGGGCTGCCAGGCGTTCAGGCCGCTGATACCCAGGCTGCGGTTGTCGCGCGCCGAGGAGATGCCGTTGTGCACGCGCACCGTTCCCTCGAGGCCCTGGGTTGCCAGCAGCTTGCGGGCGTTGTCAAGCTCCACCTGCAGCTCCACGCGGTACGGGTTGAACTCGCCGCTTGCCGGGTCGGGCGTGTCCAGGCGCTGCTGCAGCTCGTCCACCGCCGCGGAGGTCACGTCGTCTTTCAGCTCGAGGTGCAGGTCGTCGGCGTACAGCGCCATGATGTCGCTCTCCAGGCTGTCGTAGGCATGGAAGCGCATCTCGGCGACCACGACGTTGCCCGAGGACCAGGAATGGCCCATGCCGATCCTCACCTTGGACGAGGTCACGGGCTGAGGCAGCTTCGCCAGCACGTACTTGCGCCCGTTCTCGCCCGTGCGCATCTGCACGTTCGCCTGGACGGTCTGCCAAGCGCCAGCGTCGTCGACGTAAGAGACGCTGACCCTGCCGTAAGGAACGCCGTCCTGAACGTCGGCGAACGAAACCATGCCGAGCGTCTGGGGCTGGTCGAACGTCACCGTGACGCCCTTGCCGAGCGCGGGGTAAAAGCCGCCCTCGTCCCAGTCGGCCACTTTGAGATACGACGCGTAGTCGTCGTCGAACAAGCCGTAGGCGCTTTTTGCCTCGCCCGACGTTTCGTCCAGCGGGCTGTCGATCATGGAGCCACGCCCGTAGGTTGCCGAGACGATGCGGTTCAGGTAGTCGCCATCCGCGTTCTCGGTGTTAACCAGGCGGTAAGCCGGCAGCTGCGCCGGCTTGACGTTCGCCGTGCGCACGACGGCCATGACCGAAGGCGCGCTCTCGCCGATCTCGTTCGCACCGGTCAGATACACCTGGTACTCGGTATCGTCCTTCAAACCGTCAACGGAGCAGGACGTCTTCGTCAGGTCGGGCACCTTCGTGAAATCGCCGCCCTCGTCGGCCTTCTCACGATAGAACAGGTTGTACGAATCGGTGTCCTCCATGTTCTTCCAGCTGGCCTTGAACCCTCGATAGGCGCCGGACAGCGAGATGCCCTCGGGCGCGTCGGGAACCTTCTCGGCCTTCGGCGTGACCTGGACGCTGCCGGACCAGTCGCTGCGCCAGGCGCCGTTCGTGGAGCGAACCTTGAGGGTGAACACGGTGCCGTTCTTGATCTTCTGCTCGTCGAACTGCGTGACGGAAAGCGAGGTGCCCGTGGCGCGCTTGACCTCTTCCCTGCCGTTCGCGCTGATGGAGAGCTCGTAGCCCGTCACGTTGGTCTCCGCCTTCCATGAAACGGAGAACTGCTTGCTGCCCGCGACGGCGGAAAGCTCGCCGGGAATGTTCAGCTCGGGTTCGGGGATGCGCTCCTCCATGTTGTTGAGGAACTCCACCTTGGACACCTCGGCGAGGTTCGTGCCGCCCTGCGTTTTGGTGATGACGAGCGTGACCTTCTTGACAGCGATCTGGCCGCCGAAGTCCACCACCACCGTGCCGTTCTCGTCGATCACGGCCGTGGGCGCGCTGGAGCGGAAGAAGGCCGCGCGAGCCTCGGCTCGGGAGATGCCGATCTCGCGGACGGTGCCGTCCGTCAGCTCGACCAAGAGGCGGCCCGCCTCAGGGGCATGGTCGCCGCTGGCGGGCACGTTGATCACCATGCCGCCCAGCTTCGGGGCCTGTTCGGAATCTTTCGCCAGGTCGAAGGACACTTCCACCGGATGCTCGTCGGAAATGGCCTCCGAGGCCCTGAGCGAGACGGGCTTCGCGTCGGCGCCTACCACCTCGTCGAGGCTGCCGGACGCCACCTCGGTGCCCTCGCCCGGCGCCGCCTCGACCGCCGCGGGGGGCAGCGAGCGCGCCACGGTGGCCTCCACCGCGACGCGATCGAAGCTGGACACGGCCGTCTCGAGATCCGCGAGCGACACCGTGCCGCGGGGCTTGCCGCGCCCGCCTCTATGTCGTCGATGATGGCGGAGGCGTCCGCATCGTCGACCGTGCCGTCGCCGTTGACATCGCCGGGCACGAGCACGCCGATGCGCGCCGGAGCCTGCGGGTCGGCGGCCAGGTCGCCCACGTACAGCTCAACGGCGGAGGAATCGCCCTTGACGTCGATCTTCTGGGAGTACGGCGCGATGCCGGGCGCGCGCACGCTCAGCGTGTAGGAACCGTCGGCCAGACCGTCGAATCGCGCGACCGACCAGGAGTCGCCTTCAAGGGAAAGGTTCAGCTGCTGCGCGCCGACCTGCACGCCGTCGGAGTCGGCGAGGGCCACCTCGTAGGCGGTGCCGGCCGTCGCCGCCGGACGGCCCTCGGTCAGCGTCACGCGCAGCTCGCCTGCCGGCGGGGCAACGGCGCTGCGCGAAGCGTTTTCAGCTTGCAGGGGCGAAGCCGTAGGCTCCGTTGCGTTTTCGGTTCGGGTTTGAGATTTGGATCCGGAAGCCTCGGCGGTGCCGGATGCGTCCGGAACCTCGTTTCCAGGCCCGTGATCGGCTTCGGGGCTCTGATTCGGCGCCGTCTCGTCCGCCTGGACCCGTCCGGGAGGGGCGGGTTCCGCATCGCTTTCGACGGCGTATGCCGGGATGGTGCACAACGAAGACGCCAAGACGACGGCAAGCGCCGCCGACAAGGCACGGTGGGTGCGTTTCATGTTCGTTTCCGTTTCTCGCCAGCCATTACGTAGGTTGCGGGAACACGCCCGCAAATATGCGACGAGAATAATAACATACGGTGACGGAGACGGTGGCCGAATTGCCGGCGAAAGCGGGGAGAATATCGAGAACGAGGCGAAAGTGGGACTGAGAGATGGAGCTGACGACTCGTTTGGCCGCAAAGCGAGTCGTCAGCCCCGTCCCCCTGCCTCATTCGGGAGGGCCGCACCGGAATACGCGCCCTCCCCTAAAAAGAACGGCTTGCTACTTGCCTGCTCGCACCAGCTCTTCGGCCATTTCGCGCAGCTTGAACTTCTGCACCTTCATGGACGGGGTCATAGGGAAATCGTCCACGAAGAACACGCGCTTGGGCACCTTGTAGCGCGCGATGCGC
>OGYI01002764.1_pt1 | contig 12327 bp, 10 predicted proteins | sample 1576521 | NCBI WGS metagenome assembly OGYI01 (sample SAMEA3541484, study PRJEB24748) | human gut metagenome | biome: human gut; feature: human-associated habitat; material: faeces | place: China | collected 2012
ATCTGGTTTCTTCTGGCAACGGATATAAAGCCTCTGGCGCTTGTATGTCAGCGGGCTGTTACGGGGCTTGATTCATTTCCTCTTCTTGCTGTTCCCCTGTTTGTATTCGTCGGAGATCTGATGGATCGCGGGGGAATCTCCAAGAGAATGATCCGGTGGGCGGAAAGCCTTCTGGGATGGATGCCCGGAGGACTCGGAGTGGTTACAATTGTATCCTGCGCAGTGTTTGCAGCTCTTACAGGTTCAGGGCCGGCGACAGTGGCGGCCATTGGAAGCATTATGATTCCATCCCTGGTAAAAAATGGGTATCCACTCAAGACAGCAGCGGGGATGGCGGCGGCAGGCGGGGCACTGGGGCCGATTATTCCGCCCAGCATTCCCATGATTATCTATGGAGTCACCATGGGAATTTCTATCCCCCAGATGTTTGTGGCAGGGATTGTCCCCGGACTTTTTCTGGCCGGACTGCTGATTGTGGTGAACATGATCATAGCAATCAGAAATCCTGAGATTCTGAGGCACAGGGGAACTGCCTTTTCAATCAGAGAGGTTCTGAAAAATACCTGGTCCGCCTTGGGAGCCCTTCTGCTTCCGGTCATTATTCTCGGAGGAATTTACAGCGGAATTTTTACACCTACTGAATCGGCGGCCGTGGGCGTGGTCTATGCGCTTTTTGTGGGAATTTTTGTATACAGGGAAATTCGGATTTCCGATATTCCAAAGGCCCTGGTAAAATCAATGGAAACTGCGGCCATGGTTGATATTATTATCGCAGCCGCCAATCTTTTATCATGGATTATGTCGGTAACACAGGTTTCCACGTATATTATAGGAGCTCTGTCCGGCATTATCACAAACAAGTATACGTATCTTTTAGTGCTGATGGTTTTGCTGTTTGTGGTAGGCGCGCTCATGGACACTGTGGCTGCCATTATCATCATTGCGCCGGTGATTGTCCCTATGGGAATCGAGCTTGGCCTTGATCCCCTTCATCTGGGAATGATTTTCGTAATTAACCTGGTAATCGGCTATGTGACTCCGCCATTTGGTTACAACCTTTTTACAGCCGGCTCAGTGACGGGACTGAAATTTAACGATGTCGTAAAGGGGGTTCTTCCATTTCTGCTGATAGAAATGGCAGCAGTGATGGTATTTGCCTATGTGCCGGGAATTATAACCTGGCTTCCTGAAGTTTTGGGTTCCTGATAACCGCCTTCTGCCATGCCTGCTCTCCTGGAAGGCGTAAAAAGTGAAATATCTGTGAAATGGTGGAAATGCTTTTTGTAATCTGTTAAGATAGAGCCATAAAAATGGCAGAGAGTGAAAAGCAGAACCGGATTTAGAAAGCAGAGGCGTACAGATATGGAGACACTTAAAATATTAGTGGTGGACGATGAGCCAAGGATGAGGAAGCTGGTAAAGGACTTCCTGACCGTTAAGGGCTTCCAGGTGGTGGAGGCCGGAGACGGCGAGGAGGCTATTGACATTTTCTTTGAGCAGAAGGATATTGCCTTAATTCTTTTAGATGTGATGATGCCGGGCATAGACGGGTTTGATCTGTGCCGCAGAATCCGCGAAAAAGTGGATTGTCCGATTCTGTTTCTCACGGCAAAAACCGAAGAGAAAGACGTAATGACCGGGCTTGGCGCGGGTGGGGATGACTATATCACAAAACCGTTCGGGATCGGGGAACTGCGGGCGAGAGTTGCTGCACATATCCGGCGGGAAAACAGGGAAAAAACGCATACGATCTGTATCGGGGAGGTGCGTTTTTCCATGCAGGAGAGAAAAATCTATGTGCAGGAACATGAACTTGTTTTTACAAAGGCGGAATATACGATCTGCGAATTTCTGGCATTAAACCACGGACAGGTATTTTCGAAAGAACGGATTTTAGAGCATGTATTCGGATTTGACGGGGACAGCAACAGTTCCGCAATTACGGAGCATGTAAAAAATATCCGTGCAAAATTCCAGAAATTCGGGATCAACCCGATTGAAACGGTTTGGGGGATCGGCTATCGATGGAAATGAAAAAAAGAAGACAAAAAACACTGACCGGGCTGTTTTTGAAATTTGCGGCGTTATTCTGTCTGGATACGTTCGGAATCGGAATGTTCTGTCTGGTGCTTCTGGTATTAAGTCCCATGACAGGATTTACGCTGCCTGCCAATTATGCGGAGCTGCAACTGACGGACCATACGGAAGAAATTAAGGCTGCGGGGATAGATGTGGAAGCCCTGATTCCGGATGGATGCAGATACGGGATTTACGATGCGGCGGGGCGGTTTAAGACCGGAACTTTTTCGGCAGACGCGCAGAAAAGGGCATGGCAGGGGTATAAAAACGGCAGTAAGTATGCATCCATGGGAAAGTATTACCGCTATATTAAGCAGAACAGCGGCGATATCTGTATTGTAAAATACGATTTGCATATGAGGTATGCGTACGATAAATTAAACGGCATTGTTCCATCTCTGGAGATACTGACACCTGTGCTTGGCGTGGTGCTGTTTTTCCTGCACGCCACATTGTTGTCTGGCCATTTTGCAAAAAAATTAAAACGGGAGCTTAGGCAGCTACGCGAAGTTACGGAAAAAATTGGACAAAATGATCTGGAGTTTGAAACCGGACCATCGCAGATTAAGGAGATTGACGATGTGATGTCCTCACTTTCCGGCATGAAAGAAGCATTAAAAGATTCGCTGACCAGACAGTGGGACGCACAGCAGCAGAAAAAAGAGCAGCTTGCGGCACTGACACACGATATCAAGACACCGCTTACTGTCATCAAAGGAAATGCCGAGCTTTTGGCGGAGACGGATTTGTCTGCGGAAAACCGGGAGTGTACGGATGCTATTTTGGCGAATGTGGGCAGCATGGAGCAGTATTTGGAGCATATGCGGCAACTGCTGTATGGACGTGACCGCGCAGAGGAGACAGAAGTAGTCACCTGTGCGCGTTTGAAAGAGCAGTTCAAAGAAGCAGCCATGCAGATTGCGGCAGCGGAAAAAGTTCCGGTTGTTTTTCAGGAGGATTCCCTGTGTGGGAATGTATGCTGCAAGCCAGGACCGGTTGGCAGAGCGTGGAAAAATGTGGTCAGCAATGCGGTGGAACACACAGACCGGGCGCGCGGGATCGTGGTGCGCCTGCAGATGGAAGTGTATGAGGGGCAGGAGTATCTGACTGCAACCGTCCGCGATTTTGGAAAGGGTTTTTCGGAGCAGGATCTCATCTATGCAGATCAGGAATTTTACAGCGGGGATGCCAGCCGGCATGACCGGACGCATCAGGGGCTCGGTCTTGCGATCGCAAAAAAATTCTTAAAAGAGCAGGGCGGCATGCTTTGTTTTTACAACCACGCGGAGTCTGGAGCGGAAGTGGTGTGCCGGATCAAAACGGCTGAGTTGTTTTAAACAATACATCGTTAAATCGGGTAAATGGTAAGTATAAAAGTTGAAAGCCAATATTATCATGTATGGAAATGTAAACGGTTACATGGCAAAAATAACAAAATAAATAGGGAAAATGACCTGAAAAAGAGAAAAAACTGTGCAATACAACGAAAACAAAGAGCATGTATTGACATAAATTTTGCATAAGCATATAATGCAATCAATGAAAACGGTTACATAAGGAGGCGTTAACTATCGATAAAAATATCACAATATCAGATATTGCAGAGAGAGCAGGAGTCTCCAAGGCAACGGTATCCAGAGTATTGAACTCTCCGGATATTGTAGAAGAACATACAAGAGAAACTGTAAGCCGGATTATAAAAGAGTTACATTATACACCATCCCAGACGGCAAGAAATCTTTCTATGAAAAGTTCATCAACAATTGGTGTTATCGTACCAGAAATCAGTAATACCTTTTTCGGAGAATTGTTTTCAGGGGTCGAAGATGTAACAAAGAAACATAACTATTCTCTGCTTTATTCTGGAAATGACAATGATAAAGAGGCTGATTATAAAGCTTTGGATATGATGAAAATGCAGCGGGTCAGAGGATTATTATATATTCCTGCAGTGAACTATGCAGCATTAGGCATTCTGGATAAGTTGCAGCGAAAGCTGGATCGGATGAATTGCCCGATTGTATGTATGGATCGAGACGTTGGACTCAAATGCGATATTGTTCATTTTGATGATCAGAGTGCGGTTCGTAAAGCAGTGCTTGCCTTGGCGAATGAGGGCCACAGTAAGATTGCAATTATTATAGGTGAGGAAGAAAATATTCTTTCCATCCAACGTTTTGAAGGCTATCTGGAAGGCCTCAAACAGGCAGGAATCCAGTATGATGAGAAGCTTGTATTAAGAGGTTCCTATACAAGGGTGTCTGGTTATCAGGTAACAAAGAGGATGATTGCACAGGAAGATCAGCCGACGGCTGTGATTACATGCAATAACCTGTTGAGTAAGGGTTATTTGCAGGCGGTATGTGAACATACACACGGAAAAACCGATTTGTATACACATATTGGTCTGGATGAGATTGATATGATGCAATATCTTGGTATTCCTTATAATTGTATCCAGCGTGATGCATATGAATTAGGTCGTTCGGCGGCCGAATTACTGATGAAGAGGATTGAACAGCCGGAGGAAGCATATCAGCACATGATATTGAGTTCTCCGTTAATTCATCAGACGTTCTAGTTTATAAAAGAGTGATTGTGTGTTACTCATAAAATACACAATCACTTACTTATTACAAAAAAATGAAAGCGGTTTCATTAAACGAAAGGAAGGTAAGATATATGAAATTAGCAATGGGATGTGATCCGGCAGCGTATCGGTTCTATCAGAAATTATTAGAGAGAATGAGAGACGAGGGGTACGATATTATTGACATCGGATGTGAGTCCGAACAGGAAGCCGATGGCGGAAAATATGCAGAAATAGCAGAAATTGTTTCAAACAAAGTTGTGAACAGAGAATGCGATTATGGAATTCTTATTTGCGGAACCGGTCAGGGAATGGCAATGGCAGCTAACAAGATTCCAGGAATTCGTGCAGTGCTTTGTTACGATGTATTTCCGGCGGTTCTTAGCAAGAATGATAATAATGGAAATGTTTTGTGTACGGGCGCATGGTTTATGGAGAAGAAAGGAATTGATTTCACAATGGCAATGATTCATGCGTGGCTGTTCTCTGGTTATACAGGGACACATGAAGATGGCATGCAGGCGCTTAGTCGCCTTGATCATAAAAAATATCAGGAGGTGATGTAACATGGATCGTTTTCAGGAGTTGTCAAAGATTGCATTGGATGAGTTATCAGAAGTTTTTGCAAGAATGAGCGATGAAAATGTCAGGGAACTATTGGAGGAAATCAAAAAAGCAGACCGTATTTTCCTGCTGGGTGCAGGAAGAGAAGGGCTTTCGACGAGAGAGTTTGCAATGCGGTTAATGCATTTGGGGAAGGAGTCTCATTGGGTATGGGACGATACAACTCCATCAATGGGCAAAGGTGATTTGTTCATCTGTGCATGCGGAAGCGCAGACGTGGCGCATGAAAATATACTTTGTGACAATGCAAAGAAAACCGGCGCAACGCTTCTTCTGATCACACCGTCTGCGAAGGGGCACATTCTGGATATCGCAGATAAAGTGGTTCGGATTCCGGCAACAGCCTATAAGGCGGTATACAATTCAGAGGATGAATATGTACCGACCGTTCAGATGATGGGGAATCAGTTTGAACAGGCCTTGCTAGTATTCTTTGATGTTATTGTAATGATGCTTAGCGAAGAAATGGGAATTTCCAATGAAGAGATGGAATCCCGCCACAGAAATATTGAGTAGATAAGAAAAAGGGGGACAAAATTATGGTAAAAAAATTATTAGCAATGGTTTTAGGAGTAACAATGTTGATTGGTGCAACAGGTTGTTCGGCGGTTGATACAGGATCGGGAACAGGAACCAGTGATACAAAATCAGATACGCAGGTAAGTGTGAATGCAGATTTATTAGATGCAACACAGTATAAATCTGATAAAGAGGCAGCAGATTGGACCATCGCAGTTGTTGTAAAAGATGGAACTTCTGACTGGTTTAAGCGTATGCAGGTCGGAGTCGATGAGTTTGGTCAGACAAAGACGGTTAATGTTATTCAGAAAGGACCAGCTAATGCAGATGCAGCTTCACAGGTTCAGCTGGTGGAAGATATGATTAATCAGGGAGTCGATGCTCTTTGCATTGTTCCGATTGATCCGGGTGCACTTGAGTCAGTCTTACAGAAAGCAATGGAAAAAGGCATTGTTGTAATCAGTCACGAAGCATCTGACCTTAAGAATACATTGTATGATGTAGAAGCATTTACCGCAGAAGATTTTGGCGACACAATGATGCAGGAACTTGCAAAAGCGATGGGTGAGAAGGGACAGTACGCACAGATGGTTGCCTACACAACGTCGACAACACATATGGAATATTCTAATGCTGAGTATACATATCAGAAAGAAAACTATCCGGACATGTCCTTAATTAATGATACCGTACCATCTGCTGAATCATCTGAAAAAGTTGATACAGCATACGAGAAAGCAAAAGAGTTATTAAAAGCAAATCCGGAACTCGCAGGATTTACAGGTGCGGCTTCTGTTGATATTTTAGGTGAAGCACAGGCAACAGAAGAATTAGGTTTGACAGATAAGGTATCAATTGTCGGTGTCGGTACACCAAATGCCACAAGAGAGTATGTAAAGAATGGAACAATTGATGCGGTATGTCTGTGGGATCCGGCATCTGCAGGTTATGCAATGTGTGATCTGGCTTATAAAGTATTGGCAGGAGATGAAATTACAGAAGGCATTGATCTTGGACAGAAGGGATATGAAAGCGTTACAATTCAGGAAGGTGCAAATCGTTGTGTATTAGGAAACGCTCCGTTAATTTTAAATACGGACAATATTGACGACTATGACTTTTAAATTTTAGATCCAGTATCAAAACTCCTTATAAATTTTGATGGAAATCCGGATTAACGAAACATATGAAAAACATGTTTTTCCAGTGGCTGCGATGAAGTTGACGGTATCCGGATTTCCTGTAAATGAATGATGTTTAGAAAGAGAGTGAGGGACCAATGTCAGAAAATATTTTGTGTGTAAAGAATATCAAGAAATCATTTGGCGGTGTGCATGCATTAAAGGGTGTTGATCTGACCATTAAAAAAGGCGAGACACATTGTCTTGCCGGAGAGAATGGATGTGGAAAATCAACTATTATAAAAGTAATTTCAGGGTTTTACAAACCGGATGAAGGTACCATTGAAATCGATGGAAAAGGATATACAAATATGTCTACAGCAGATGCGATTGCAGCAGGTATTCAGGTGATTTATCAGGATTTTTCTATTTTCCCAAATCTCACGGTAATGGAAAATCTCGCATTCAATCAGGTATTAGCGGAAAAGAAGAAATTTGTTAATAAGAAAGAATTCAGAAAGATAGCCGAAGAAGCTGTCCGAAAAATTAATTTCGATGTAGATCTTGACGCGCGAGTGGAAACACTTCCGGTTGCAGATAAGCAGTTGATTGCGATTTCCAGAGCACTGCTCCATAACGCAAAACTCATCATCATGGATGAGCCGACAACTGCGTTGACAAAAAGAGAGGTAACCCGTCTGTTTGGAATCATTGAAGAATTAAAAAAAGAAGGCATTACAATTTTATTTGTTTCTCATAAATTGGATGAGGTATTTGAAATCTCTGACAGTATTACAATTCTCCGAAGCGGACAGAATGTATACCATTGCCCGGCGAGTGAAATGACTGAAGAAAAATTCACTTATTACATGACCGGAAGAAACATTGATACTTCTGAGAAAAAAGAAGTGAAAGATTTTTCGGAGACCGAAAAAGTCCTGGAGGTGAAAGACTTATCTGCAAAAGGATTTGAACATATAAACTTTGATCTGCACGCAGGAGAAATCCTGGGTATTGCAGGACAGCTGGGATCCGGACGTACGGAACTGAGCCTTGCATTGTTTGGAATGCTGAAACCGACCGGTGGCAGTATTTGTATTTCGGGTAAGGAAGTAAAACTGAAAAATGTAGCAGAGGCACAGAAACAAGGGATTGCCCTTGTTCCGGAGGATCGTTTGACGGAAGGTTTGTTCCTGCCACAGCCGATCTACAAAAATATTGCGGTAACGAGTCTGAAAGAGCTTTCCGGAGCATTGGGAAGCGTGAAAGAATCTGCGTAGAAAGAATTATCCGAGCACTGGGTGAAAGAAATCGGAGTTGCAACGAAAGATCATACACTTCCTGTTCAGACACTTTCCGGTGGTAATCAGCAGAAAGTTGTTCTTGCGAGATGGCTGGCAACGCATCCGAAAATTCTGATCTTAAACGGACCAACGGTTGGTGTTGATATTGGAGCAAAGTATGATATCCATAAATTGTTGCGGGAACTGGCAAAGCAGGGGATGGCGGTGTTGGTTGTGTCCGATGATGTGGCTGAAATTACAGCGTTGTGTGATCGGGCTTTGATTATGAAAGCAGGAAGCATGACCGGTGAATTTAAAGGTGAAGATCTCACAGATGACAATCTGTATAAGTCGACAATATAGGAGAGGGGTGGAAAGATGAAACTTAAGATGAAAGACATATTGAAGCAGACAGAGTTTTATGTGTTTTGTATTATTGTGGCATTCGCATTCATCATTCAAGTACGTTCCGGACAGTTTTTTACCAGTAACAATTTAATGGATCTGGTTCGATCAATGATTATACCTGGAATTTATGCAATATGTGCGTTACTTAGCTTTGTAAGCACTGGTGCGGATGTATCATTTCCGTTAATTGCAGCACTGTCTGCTTATATTGCAGTAACACTGGGCAATCAATTTTCATTAGGTGTTATTCCGATTTTTGTGATTGCAATTGCCGTTGGCTGCCTGATTGGATGTATTAATGGATTTTTCATAGTGAAATACAAATTTAACAGCTTGATTGTTACACTTGGTACATCTTCTATCTGCAGTGGTATTTTATTTGGTACATTTGAAGCAGGAAGAACGGAGCTGCCTAAGAAACTTTATGCGCTGAGTAAGATTAACCTTGTTACGGTAACAAATTCAAAATCCGGTCTTAGTTCTTCACTTCCGTTTACGTTTGTTATCATGATCGTTCTTTATTTAATTGCATATTTCATTCTTAATTATACAATGGCAGGAAGAAGTGTGTATGCGGTTGGAGGAGATGAAGTCAGCGCAGAGCGGGCGGGTATCAATGTTGGCAAAGTTAGATTTATGGTTTTTGTTGTGAATGGCGGTATTGCAGCTATTGCAGGTCTCTGTTATGCAATGATGTCGTATTTTTATCTGCCGAATGAATATGCCGGAGAAGAAATGCTTGTTATTGCAGCAGTTGTTCTTGGTGGAACGCGTATGGTTGGTGGTATTGGTACACTTAGGGGGTGCCTTCTTGGAACCTTGCTTCTTACAATGGTTTCCAATAGTTTGATTTTGCTTGGGATTTCTGTATATTGGGAAAAAGTATTTATTGGAGCAATCATTATTATTGGTACTGCGGTATCCGCTATGCAGGCGATGCGAGCATCAAAGACATCAGCAAAGAAGAAGGGGGTAGAGTAAACATGAATGAAGCAAAGAAAATGAAAAAGAGCATTACCTTACCTTTCGATGACAACTCAAAAAGACTGATTATTATTCTTGTGGTACTGTTGTTTGTTACAGGAATTACAAAGTCCTCACAGTTTTTAAATGTTGGTAATATCCAGTCAATCGGAAAGCAGCTGACAGAATATGGTCTTATGTCACTTGGAATGGGTGTCTGTATGCTGAGTGGTGGAATTGATCTGTCCACTGTCTATATTGCAAATCTTTGCGGTATTAGTGCAGGATTGATTATTCAGAGTAATACAAGCGGTGCAGCGGGCATTGTACTTGCATGTGTTGTTGCACTTGTTGTAGGTGCTTTATGTGGTATTTTTAATGGATTTTTGGTCAGCTTTCTTAATATTCCGCCGATGCTGGCAACTCTTGGAAGCTATGAACTGTATATGGGGATATCGATTGTATTGTCACAGGGAAGTACCGTTTCCGCAGATGGTCGGTTTAATATTCTTTCGGCAATGACAATTTTTGGAATTCCGTTACCATTTATTTTGTTTTTACTTTGCACGGTTATTTTGACATTGATCATGAGTAAAACAAGTTTTGGAAATAAAGTTTATCTTGTGGGAACAAATGCAAAATCGTCGAAATTTGCAGGAATCAATGTAAAGAAGACCACACTTTGCTGTTACATGATTTCCGGAATCCTGTCCGCTATTGCAGGACTGGTAAGCTTATCCAGATTGAATTCCGCGAAAGCTGATTTTGGAACGAGTTACACAATGCAGACGATTTTGGTTGCTGTCTTAGGTGGAATTAATCCGGATGGAGGATTTGGTAATATTCCGGGTATTGCCTTTGCTGTGATTATTTTACAGACATTATCATCGTATTTGAATCAGTTCCCATCCATCAGTAATTACTACAGAGACATGATCTGGGGTGTGGCATTGCTTGCGGTGCTGGTATTCAATATTACAATTTCGAAGAAACGTGCAAAAAAGGCAGCGTCTAAATAACAAAGGAGAGATAAATTATGCAACACGGAATTTATTATGCATATTGGGAACATGAATGGAATGGCAATTACCACTATTATATTGACAAGGTGGCAAAACTTGGATATGACATTCTTGAAATTGCTGCTGGTCCGCTTCCGGAATATAGCAATGAGGAATTAAAGGCATTAAAGGATCATGCAAAGGAACAGAATATTCGTCTTACGGTTGGATATGGCCCAGCACTAGAGAATAATATTGCAAGCAGTGATCCGCAGGTGCGTAAACACGCGCTGGATTTTTATACGGATTTATTCCAGAGAATGGAAAAAATCGGGGCAACCTTAATTGGCGGAGCACTTTATTCCTGCTGGCCAATTGATTATTCGAAGCCGGTTGACAAAAAAGGTGATTGGGAGCGTGGCATTGAAGGAATGGCAAAACTTGGAAAAATTGCTTCGGAATGTGGAATCGAAGTGCTTGGACTTGAGTGCCTGAATCGTTTTGAAAATCATGTGCTGAATACGGCGGCAGAAGGGGTATCTTTTGTTAAAAGCGTTCGGGAACTGGAACCCAAGGCTTCCAATGTTAGTGTTATGCTGGACACCTTTCATATGAACATCGAAGAAGAGAGTATCGGTGCCGCGATCCGTACGGCAGGAAATCTGCTTGGACATTTCCATACCGGAGAGTGTAACCGTATGGTGCCGGGCAAAGGCAGAATTCCCTGGAGAGAAATTGGTGAGGCACTTCGCGATATTCGGTATGATAAGACGGTTGTAATGGAACCTTTTGTAATGCAGGGAGGAACGGTAGGACAAAATATTAAAGTATGGCGCGATATTGTTCCGGATACCAGTGAAGAGGCATTGGATCGTGATGCTAAGGCAGCATTGGAATTTGAACGATATATGCTTGGTTAAACAGGAGGAAACAGCGTGAAGCAGTATGATGTGATTGCTCTTGGAGAGCTATTGATTGATTTTACGGATTATGGTAAAAGTGAGCAGGGGAATCCTGTTTTTGAAGCAAATCCCGGAGGTGCACCATGCAATGTGCTTGCTTTACTGAAAAAGTATGGAAGATCGTGTGGGTTTATCGGTAAAATTGGAGATGATCTGTTTGGGAAAATGCTGACAGACATACTGGACGAAATTGGAATTAATCATGATGGACTGATTGTTGATCCGTATTATAATACGACATTGGCATTTGTGAAAAACTTTGAAAACGGGGATCGTGAATTTTCATTTTACCGGCACCCGGGAGCTGATATGATGCTAAAGGCAGAAGAGGTTGCTTATGATCAGATCAGGCAGGCTAGAATTTTTCATTTTGGGACATTATCCATGACGGATGAAAAAGTAAGAGAAGCAACGGTTCAGGCAATCACATTAGCCAAAGAACAGGGATTGTTAATCTCTTTTGATCCGAATCTTCGCCAGCCTCTCTGGAAAAGTCTGGATGAGGCAAAAGTTCAGATTGCATATGGGTTAGGTCAATGTGATGTTTTGAAAATTTCGGATAATGAAATTGAATTTATGACAGATACATCAGATTTTGATGAAGGTGTACAGATTTTGATGGATCAATATCCGAATATTCGATTGTTGAATCTGACTGCAGGTGCAGATGGAAGTTATTCCTATTATCAGGGGAAAAAGGTATTTGCACCATCGTATCTGCTGGGAGGGACAGTAGATACAACAGGGGCAGGAGATACTTTTTGTGGCAGTATATTA
>OGYI01002770.1_pt1 | contig 12302 bp, 10 predicted proteins | sample 1576521 | NCBI WGS metagenome assembly OGYI01 (sample SAMEA3541484, study PRJEB24748) | human gut metagenome | biome: human gut; feature: human-associated habitat; material: faeces | place: China | collected 2012
TCAGGCAGGCCCTCTGTTCATGACTGAACAGCCGGATCTGGCCATGCTTATCTTTGCCTGCGTCATGGTGTCCGCAATCGTGACATACATCGTGCAGATCATTGGGAAACGCTGGTTCCCATACATATTGAAGGTTCCTTACCATTACCTTTACACGGTAATCCTGGTTATCTGCTACATCGGGGGATACGGGATATCCAATACCATGTTTAATATCTACGTGATGCTGGCCCTGTGCCTGCTGGCAATTTTCATGAGCATGTCCGGACTTCCCACCTCCCCGCTGGTGCTGGCCTTCATCCTGTCCAGCAAGCTGGAGCGTTATTTCCGTCAGGGCATCAGCTATGCCCATGGCAGCTATAAGGAATTTTTCACCCGTCCCCTGTCCTGCGCCCTGCTGCTGGTTTCCGTGTTCTGTGTTGTCTGGCCGGTCCTGTCAGAGCACCTGAAGAAGAAAAAAGCAGAGGCTCCGGCGCCTGCCGGCGGGAGCGAAGCAAGGGATGACTGATTTTAACAACAATCTGCCCGTGATAGGACAATGCTGGGGCACGCTTCCCTCCATGCGCAGGAAGTTTGACCGGTATGCGCGCAGGGATTTCTTCCGGGGACACACAAGGGAGGAGTTTGATGCGTGGCAATCCGGCACCAGGTCCCTTCTGCACGGTCTCCTTGGGCTTGATAAGATGGAGTCCTGTGCCCTGTCCCCGGTTCTGGAGGATGTGGTCCGGCTGCCAGGAGGCATCAGGAGGGAACACATAAGGATCCAGGTGGAACCGGATGTATGGATGCCCATGTTCGTGCTGGTCCCGCCGGGAGCCGGTCACTTTTCCCGCCCCTTCCTGTGTCCGCCCGGACATAATGGGGCAGGGAAATATTCGGTGGCAGGTCTTTATGGATATGGACCGGTCCGGGAAAAAATCCGCCAATACCATTACGATTACGGCCATCAGCTTGCCATGCTTGGATATGTGGCCATCTGCCCGGACTGCCGGGGCTTTGGGGAGCGGCGCGAGGACCTGGAGGATACAAAGGACCTGGAAACCGCCATGAAGGGTGACTGCCGCCGCCTGGCCCATATGGGGGAACCCCTGGGCATCCCTGTGGCAGGAATGCTGGCCTGGGATCTGATGCGGGCTGTGGATTATCTTATGGAACGCGGGGAATGGGATTTGGACGCCATCAGCTGCCTGGGATTTTCAGGCGGCGGCATGCAGACCCTTTGGCTGTCGGCCATGGATGAACGGGTCAGGCTGGCTGTAATCAGCGGCTACATGTACGGATACCGGGATGCGCTGCTGGCCCTGAACCGGAACTGTTCCTGCAACTATGTGCCTCATCTTTGGGAACATCTGGATATGGGGGATATTGCCAGCCTGATTGCCCCCAGGCCCCTTCTTATCCAGTCCTGTTCCGGCGACCGGCTCAACGGTCCACGCGGGATTGCCAATGTCACGGAACAGGTGGACATTATCCGGAACGCATACAGGCTGCTGGATGCGCCCGGCCTCATGATTCATGAAATATGCCAAGGTCCCCACCAATGGCATGGGGAGAACCTGGCCGTCCATCTTGGACAGCTGATAGACAGTTATGATCAAATCAAAACCAATCAGGAGGTTTTCCATGGATAAATTACAGTTGAGGGAGACAATCCTGAAACAGATAGAAAGACCGCATATTCCTGAACGGGAGTTCCCGGCCTGTATGTTCGGCGTGGCTGCGGACAGCCGGGAGGTCCAGACACAGGCCCTGCAGCTGGCCATAGACACAATCAGCAGGGAAGGCGGAGGAAGGCTCACGCTTCCCCGCGGCACGATCCGCACCGGCGCCCTGGAACTGAAGAGCGGGGTGGAGCTTCACCTCCGGCACAGGGAGTCCGTGCTGTCCTTTGTCAATGAAAATCCGGAACTTCACTACCCGGTGGTATTCTCCCACTGGGAGGCAACGCCCTGCTATAATTACAGCCCATTGATTTATGCCTGCGATGCCCATGATATTGCTGTTACCGGGGAAGGAACCCTGGACGGGGGCGCTGATTCAAGCCACTGGTGGAACTGGCATCATCAGGTAGAGGATGCATGGTCTGACGATAAGCCGGACCTTCAGCTGGAGGACCGCAGGATCCTGCGCCGCATGAACGTGGACGGCGTGCCTGTTAAAGAGAGGATTTTTGGGCCGGGCCATTACCTGAGGCCTAATTTCATACAGCCCATCCGCTGCAGCCGTGTGCTTCTTCAGGGGTTCACCCTGATAAACAGCCCCATGTGGCAGCTGAACCCGGTGATGTGCCGCAGCCTGTCCGTGGACGGCGTCACATTATACAGCCACGGCGCCAACAATGACGGCTGCGACCCGGAGAGCTGCCATGGGGTGCATATCTGCAATTGCCGGTTCGACACCGGGGACGACTGCATCAGCCTGAAATCCGGCCGGGACCGGGACGGCCGCCTGGCCAGCATGCCCTGTGAGGACGTACTGATAGAAAACAACGAGTTTGCAGACGGCCATGGCGGTATTGCCCTTGGCAGTGAGATGAGCGGCGGAATCCGCCGCGTGCTGGCTGTTAATAACCGGTTCAGCAGCCCCAGCCTGACCTATGCGCTCCGCTTAAAGACCAATGCCCGCCGCGGAGGCAGGGTGGAGGATATCATACTGGCGGATAGTGTGATGGACCATGTACACGGGGCCGCGGTCCACGGTACCATGCTTTATGAAGACGGGCGCAATGGAAGCGACCTGCCGGTATTCCATAATATAACCATTGAAAACATCATTGCCCACGGAGGGGACTACGGGATTTTCCTGGAGGCATTTGACGAAGTTCCTGTTACCGGGCTGACCTTGAGGAACATCCGGATTGACGGGGTGACCCGTCCCATGCGCAGCATGAACTGGAAGGAGCCTGTGGTTGACGATGTGGTGATTAACGGAAAGTGTTTTCCACGGCCGGGCGGTGTCCGTATCCTTGGCGTCCCCGTACAGGGGGGAAGGGTCCGGGCCCAAGGGAGGACCTGCGGCGGGGATATGGATTTCGTGTATAGGTGGCAGACGTCCGCTGACCGCGTTTCCTGGCAGCAGGCCGGGGAAGGGGAAGATTTCCAGGTTCCCGGGACAGCTGATTTCATACGGGTGACGGTCATGGACCAGAGGGGTAATGCCGAAACCAGCCGCGTGTACCGTGTCCTTCCCCAGGGCCTGTCCGCCAGCGGCTGGGATTATGAGTGGCAGCGGCTGTACTGCCGGGGACTGGGGGAGGGTCCGTCATCCATGCCGGCAGACAGGATCATAACCCGGGAACAGCTGGCATGCATGCTGCTGCCATTGGCAGACCCGGCGCTGCGCTGGGAAGGGTACGATGATGAGGACTGCGGTGATGCGCTGCGGATTGCGGTGGGCAATGGGTTCCTTGCGCCGGAGAACCGGACAGGGCCGGAGGGCCATGTGTCCGGGGCTCATGCGGAGGTTCATGCAAAAGGCCATGTGTCCGGGGCTCATGCGTATGACCACGCGCCCCGGCTTATGCCGGACGGCCACGTCACCCGCCAGGAGATGGCCACGGTAGCCATGCAGGCCTGCGGCGTGAATTACCGCAACGCCTCCAGCACCATGCCTGTCTGCGCGGATGCGGCCCTGGTAAACAATAATTACGGCACCAATGTGGCCCGCGCCCTGTATTTTGGCTTCATGAGCCTGGAACCGGACGGATGCTTTAAGCCCCGGCGCCCTGTTACCATTGGTGAGGCCGCAGGGATATTAAACCGGGTTGCTGATTTTGCCGGTATCTGAGCAGCCGTTTGACGGCCCGGTGAATTTTATAGAGTGTGAAGGAGAATAAAGCGATATGTGGTTAGAGTATTTTTCACAGTACATGGAGACGGCATTTCCACGTTTCCTCAGTGAAAGGCCCTGGAATTATAAGAACGACCTCTGTGTAACAGGAGCAGCCATGCTGGCCGATGCCACAGGCAGTCCGCGCTGGAACCGTTATATCCTGGATGCCGGTAAGTGGCTGGTGGATGAGGAGGGCAGGGTTTCCAATTGGAAAGAGGATGAACATAATATTGACAAGGTCAGTTTTGGCAAGTCCCTGCGGATCCTGCGGGATCTGACCGGGGATGGGCGGTATGGCCGTGGGGTTGAGAGGGCATATGCATTTCTGGAACATTATCCGCGGACATCCACCGGCAACTTCTGGCATAAGGATATCTACCCCGACCAGGTGTGGCTGGACGGCCTTTATATGGCCATGCCATTTTATGCAAAATGCCTGGCGGAAAACAATGAGGACCGGTGGGATGATATCATGGACCAGTTTCAAAGCGCCCACCGGCTGCTGTGGGATGAAAGGACCGGGCTGTACCTGCACGGGTGTGACGTAAGCCGCAAGGCGGACTGGGCTGACCCGTCTACTGGCCGCAGCCCCGGGGTATGGAGCAGGGCAGAAGGCTGGTTCCTGATGGCGCTGGCAGATGTATATGAGCTGGCAAAGGATTATACGCCCCGTGCAGGGGAACTGGTGCTGCTTCTCAAAAACGGCCTGGACGGCCTCTCGCAGTATCAGGACAGGGAAACCCGTATGTTTTTCCAGGTTGTGGACCGTGCAGGCCTTCCCGGCAATTATCCTGAGACATCGGGAAGCGCCATGGCAGCCTATGCCATGATGAAAGGCGCCCGCCTTGGGATGGTTAACGGCTTTTATTGGGACAGGGGAAATGAAGTCCTTGAAGGCATCCGCCGTACCTGGCTTAAAAAGGAGGAGGATGGCTGGCATCTCCACGGGATTTGCGCAAGCGCGGGCCTGGGCGCCGGACCGGACCCCCATAACCGGAAGGACCGGACCGGAACCCCGGAGTATTATATAAGTGAGGCCCGGATGACCGACAACCAGCATGGCACGGCTGCCTGTATGATGGCGGTTAGCGAACAGCTGAGGAGAAAGGGGAATCAGCCATGCTCCAATTAGGACTGCGCCTCCATGACGCGGAACAGCTGCCCATTGAAGAGCAGCTACCCATTGTGCGGAAAAAAGGCTATACCTGTGTCCATCTGGCCCTTAGCAAGTCAATGAAGGAATACCCCTGCGGCCCCTCTGCCCTTACGCCCGGCTATGCCCATTATCTTAAGCATCTGTTTGAGAAGAACCAGATGGATGTGGCTGTTCTCGGCAACTACCTGAATCTGGCCCATCCGGACCCGGAGGTAATCCGCGTGTCCCTTGAGAAATATTATGCCCATATCCGTTTCGCCTCCCTCCTGGGCTGCGGTATGGTGGGAACAGAAACAGGAGCCCCCAACCCGGAGTATAAATACTGCCCGGAATGCAGGACGGACGCGGCCCTGTCTGCCTTCATAAGGAATATCAAGCCTGTGGTGCGCTGTGCGGAACGGTTTGGCGTCATCCTTGCCCTGGAGCCGGTGGCGCGGCACATTGTATGGAATCCCAGGCGCGCACGCACCGTGCTGGATGAGATTGGTTCACCCAACCTTCAGATCCTGTTCGACCCGGTGAACATGCTGGATCTGGACAATGTGGATTGCAGGGAAGAGGTATTTGCAGAGGCAATGGAGCTTCTGGGCCCGGATATCGCCATGGTGCATCTTAAGGATTTCATCCGCGTGCCCCAAGGCCATGGCCTTAAGGCAGTGGGGGCGGGAACCGGCGAGATGGATTATACATCAATCATGAAGTTCATAAAACAGCAGAAGCCGTTCCTGTACTGCACCCTGGAAAACACAATCCCGGAAAATGCCGCCTGGTGCGGGGCCAGGATGAAAGCGCTTTATGATGAAGCTTAAGGGCGGATGAAGTCTGGATGAAGTCTGGATGGAGTCCGGATGAAGGCTCTGTGAGGATATGTCCCCACAGGGCCTTTTTCTGTGGCTTTTGTCACTGTTTGGTGGCAGGTATGGAGGGCCATCCCCCATTACCGGATTCCCTTGGACGAAAAATGAACGTCTTGTTTTGCAACCCCTGCCGTGATAGAATAAAAGGAAGTGTGCGCAGCAGCCTGCTGCGCCAGGCAAGGAGGTAGTATACAAATGATGGATAACCAGAAAACGGTTTTATTTGAGCAGACACCGGTGCCAAAGGCAGTCATGCAGCTGGCAGTGCCGACCATCTTAAGTTCTCTGGTCATGGTAATCTATAATCTGGCTGATACTTATTTTGTGGGCATGATGAACGATCCCATCCAGAATGCGGCCGTAACCCTGGCCGCGCCGGTACTGCTGGCATTCAACGCGGTCAATAACCTGTTCGGCGTGGGAAGCTCCAGCATGATGAGCAGGGCGCTGGGCAGGAAGGACTATGAGGCGGTGCGCCACAGTTCTGCATTCGGTTTTTACTGCGCCCTGTTTTGCGGGGTTCTTTTTTCCTTGGCGTGCACCGTGTTCCAGGGGCCGCTTCTGGGGATTTTAGGGGCGGGGCCCAATACAATGGAGGCCACCGCCGGATACCTTAAGTGGACCGTGCTCTTTGGCGCCGCCCCCGCCATCCTGAACGTGGTATTGGCTTATATGGTCCGTTCCGAGGGCGCCTCCCTCCACGCAAGCGTGGGCACCATGAGCGGCTGTCTGTTAAATATCATCCTGGACCCCATCTTCATCCTGCCATGGGGGCTTAATATGGGGGCGGCCGGGGCAGGGCTGGCTACGTTCCTTTCCAACTGTGTTGCATGTATTTACTTTTTTGTGCTTTTATACGTCAGAAGGAAGACCACCTTTGTCTGCATACTGCCCAGGAAGTTTACCATGCAGAAGGCAATCGTGCTGGGCGTGTGCGGCGTGGGCATACCGGCTGCAATCCAGAACCTGCTGAACGTTACGGGGATGACCATCCTGAACAATTTTACATCTGCCTATGGGGCCCAGGAAGTGGCGGCCATGGGCATTACCCAGAAAATCAATATGGTGCCCCTGCAGGTTGCCATGGGGTTCTGTCAGGGAATCATGCCCCTTATCAGCTACAATTATGCCAGCGGGAACCATAAGCGTATGAAGGAGACCGTGTCCTTTACCGTGAAGACCCTGCTTCCGTTCCTGGTGGTGGTGTCCCTGGGCTATTATTTTGGCGCGGGCATAATGACAAGGGCATTTATGGACAATGATGCCATTGTGGCCTACGGCACAAGATTCCTGCGGGGCTTCTGCCTGGGACTTCCCTTCATGTGCATGGATTTCCTGGCAGTGGGCGTGTTCCAGGCCATCGGTATGGGAGGGGCGGCCCTAAGCTTCGCCATCCTGCGCAAGATTGTGCTGGAAATCCCTGCCCTTTATCTGCTGAATTGGCTGTTCCCGCTGTATGGCCTTGCCTATGCCCAGTTCACGGCAGAGTTCGTGCTGGCGGCAGCGGCCGTTATCATGTTGGCCCGCATTTTCGGTAAAATGCAGAAGGAAGACAGGAAAAAGCAGTCCGCTGGACAAACCGGGCAGAATTTGTTATAGTTAGAAAAGAATAAGGCCGGGGGTATCCGGCCAGCGACAAAAAGGAGAATGACATTATGACCAATCCAGTAGTTACCATTACCATGGACAATGGGGATGTAATGAAAGCAGAGTTATACCCTGAGATTGCACCTAACACAGTAAATAACTTCATCAGCCTGATTAACAAGGGATTTTATGACGGTAAGATTTTCCACCGGGTAATCAGCGGATTCATGATCCAGGGCGGATGTCCCAACGGAAACGGCATGGGCGGCCCAGGTTACTGCATCAAGGGTGAATTTTCCCAGAACCGTTTTAAGAATGACCTGAAGCACACTCCGGGCGTCCTGTCCATGGCAAGGGCAATGGCCCCTGATTCAGCGGGTTCCCAGTTCTTCATCATGCACAAGGACTCCCCCCATCTGGACGGTTCCTATGCCGCATTCGGCAAGGTTACCGAGGGCCTGGATATTGTGGACAAGATTGCAGCCGTACAGACGGATTACCAGGACCGCCCTTTAAAGGAGCAGAAGATTAAATCCATGACAGTGGAAACCTTTGGGGAGACATATCCGGAACCGGAGACATGCTGATCACGGTACAGAAACAGAAGGCAGGCCGCATATGGTAATCGAATACAGCATAGCACTGGATGGCAGGTCCCATCCGGTGGTCATATCAGATGAGCCTGAGGCCCTTCTGGCAGCAAAAGCAGCCGGAAGGGCCATTATTGGCGTTGAAGGAAATGGAAATAAATGGAATATCACCTGCGCCCATTACATAATACCGGATTTCATGTCCGCGTCCAGGGAATTGGCAGAGCTGGTGCTGCGCCGCCACCTGGGGCTTCCATGGACAATCGGGACCACGGGCCGTCTGATTATCAGGGAGTTTGTGAAAGAAGACGCGGGCCGCATACCGGAAGAAGAATACGGCATGGAGGAAAATGTATTCCGGACCCCGGAGCTGCTGGCCCACTACATTGAAAAGCAGTATGGTTTCTATGAATATGGGACATGGGCATTGGAGGAGAAGGGGAGCGGCGCGCTGGTGGGGATGGCTGGCGTATCCAATCCGCGGCTGCCCAAGGACATGGAAGGCATGCTCAGCCGGTTTGAGGCTGCACTGTCCGGGACTTCGGATTCTGGGGCTGCGCTGTCTGGGGCTATAGATTCCGGGGCTGCACTGTCCGGGACTTCGGATTCCAGTGCTGCGCTGTCCGGTGCTTCGGATTCCGGCCCGGATAAACAGGGGCAGGAACCATGCCTGCCCTGGCTGGAACTGGGATATCACATTTTCCGCCCCTTCCGCCATATGGGATATGCCAGGGAAGCAGCCGCAGCCATCAGGGACTATGCCCATGAAGTGCTTGGGGCCAGGCTGTGCGCCATGATCCAAACAAAAAACCAGGCCAGCCGCGCAGTGGCAGAAGGCCTGGGTATGGAATGTATCGGAGGGATGGATATCATTGGAACCGGTTCAAGTGAGACGGATATCATCGGAACAGGTGCCAGCAGGCAGGATATCACCGGAACAGGTATTCAATCATCTGAAGAACCTCTTCTTTATGCTGAGAGGTGGACATCACGGCCAGATAAGGCGGATTCATGACAATCCCGGTCTGGTCGGCAAAGGAGGTTCCCTCAAGGGACAGGGCCACGGGCTTAAGGACGCCCTGTTCATCCTCAGTGCTGTAGACGGAACCCTCTGCCAGGCTGTAGATTTCAGGGGGAAGGTACGCTTCCAGGTCCTGGAATGCATTGACGGTCCCATAGTGGTCCACCGCCTCCTGGTCCCCGATGAAGACATCCAGGGACTTGCTGGCAACCAGGGCGGATATCTTGGCCAGGCTGGCATATTCAAACTGGGACATGCCCTCCTGGCCAAACCGGGCGCTCAGGCCCTCGTTAATCTCAATCAGATCCTTTTTGCCAAAACCAAGGGCTTCCCTCAGACCGGCTTCCAGGCCGGCCGTGGAACTGGCGCCTCCGGCCTGGTCATTGACAATGGCAATGGACAGCCGGGTGGTGAAGGTCTGGCGGTACAGCATGCCGCCAAGGGTCCACAGTGCGGCGGCCGCCAGGATAAGGGCCAGGATATGGAATTTGTAGTATTCCCAGATATACCATGCCCGGTCTTTTGGGGGCATGCTCCTTAACTTCTGTCTTTCAGTTTCCGCTTCTTTCCGTATAGACATGGGGATGGTTCCTTCCGCAATCAAATATCATTTCCTGTAGTATATCATAGAATATGGCCCAGTGTATGAAAATTTTATGAAATGAATCCATCCCTTTGCAATTTCACGCTAATATGGTAGAATAACACCAGGTTCACTACAGTTTTATTTACAGAAAGAAGAGGACAGACTATGTTGCAGGGCTTTTTTAATTACGATAATCCGGTATGGCGGTTCATAGGAAAGCTGGGGGACCTGATCCTCCTTAACATTCTTTGGATTGTCTGTTCCATCCCGGTTTTTACCATAGGCGCATCCACCACAGCCGTGTATTATGTGACCCTTAAGCTGGCGCGGGACGAGGGGGATTCCACCATCCGTTCCTTTTTCCACTCCTTTAAAAGCAATTTCAGGCAGGCCACTGCAATCTGGCTGATCCTTTTGGCAGCAGGCATTGTGCTGGGCATTGATTTCTGGTTTTTTGCCACGGGCCAGATGGGGCTTGGGGGCGTATTAAGTGTTGTGCTTACAGCGGTTTCCGGGGGAATGTTCTTAATCTACCTGTTCATTGTGTCGTATGCATTCCCATTGCAGGCCAGATTCTATAATCCGGTGAAGAGGACGCTGCTCAACGCATTCTTCATGTCTGCCAGGCATCTTCTGCAGACCTTGGGCATCCTTGGGGCTGACGCTGCAATCCTGGCTGCTTCGTATTTCGGGCTGTTCTACCTGCCCCAGATGTCCGTGCTTCTCATGCTCTTTGGAATGCCCCTTCTGGCATTTGTGAATTCTTATATTTTAAATCCTGTCTTCCAGCGTTACATACCAAAGGAGGATGAGGAACACAGGGAAGGGACGCCGATGCTGGGAGAAGAGGACGAGGCCATGAAGCAGGCCATTGAAAGTTTAAAAGGCAGATAGGCCGTCAAGGGGCAAGCTGACCGTATCAAGTAAAACACATTATCAAGTAAAACACATGATTAAAAGGCGGATTGACCATACGCTGCCTCGCAATATAAAAGCACTGCCCCGTGATATCACATTATCAACCTGCCGGGCAGTGCTTTTTACATCATGCAGGTTTTCGCAAAAAAACTTCTGTTTTTTTCATTTTGTACTTGAAAAAAAGCAAAAAGTATTGTATACAATATAATGTATTATAAAAACAGAGATACAAACAATATACATAAAGAGGAGCACGGGGATGATTACACATTTACGCTTAAAAGCATACGGCAAAATCAATCTGGCCCTGGATGTACTGGGAAAGCGCCAGGATGGATACCATGAAGTGCGTATGATCATGCAGACCGTTGGGCTTCATGACCGTATTGACCTGTACAGGACCACCGAACCAGGCATCCAGATAGAGACAAACCTGTTCTATCTGCCCACCAATGAACAGAACCTGGCGTACAGGGCGGCAAAGCTTCTGATGGATGAATTCCATATCAGCCAGGGCGTGTCCATCCATCTGCGTAAATTCATTCCTGTGTCAGCCGGCATGGCGGGGGGGAGCACGGACGCTGCTTCCGTCCTGTTCGGGGTGAATAAGATGTTCGGCCTGGGGCTGTCCACCGGCGAACTCATGAAGCGGGGAGTGACCCTGGGCGCGGATATCCCCTACTGTCTCATGAGAGGGACCGCTCTTTCAGAGGGAATCGGGGAAAAGCTGTCGCAGCTGCCTCCCATGCCCCAGTGCCAGGTGCTGATTGCCAAGCCTGGCATCAGCGTGTCCACCAGGACCGTGTACGAAAGCCTGGACGCCATGGACCTGGCGCCAAAAGACCATCCGGACATCGACGGCATGGTGGAAGCCATACGCCGCCGGGACCTGATGGATGTGGCGGGCAAGTTTGGCAATGTGCTGGAACTGGTGACAGGAGAAAAATATCCCATCATTGCCAGGATTGAGGGGGTAATGAAGGATTACGGCGCAATCAATGCCATGATGAGCGGAAGCGGTCCCACGGTATTCGGACTGTTTACCAGCCCAAGGGCTGCACAGGACGCATATGAGGCGCTGCGTTTTGGGAAGGAATCAGAACTTGCCAAACAGGTTTACCTGACCAATTTTTATAATGTGGGAAGGAATCCATGACTATTATTATAGAAGGAACATGTAAAACAGCCATACAGGAGAAACGTATCAGGTTACACGGGAAAGGGGATTCACGGAATGGAGAATAATTTTAAGGTTAACATGAATGAGTATCTGCCGCTGCGGGATGTGGTTTTTAACACGCTGCGGCAGGCCATACTTAAGGGGGAGCTGGCGCCGGGAGAGCGCCTGATGGAAATACAGCTGGCTGAGAAGCTGGGGGTCAGCAGGACGCCCATAAGGGAAGCTATCCGCAAGCTGGAACTGGAAGGCCTGGTGCTTATGATCCCAAGGAAAGGCGCTGAGGTTGCCAAGATATCGGAAAAAAGTCTAAGGGACGTGCTGGAGGTGCGCCGCTCACTGGAAGAACTTGCCATTGAACTTGCATGTCAGAGGATGTCTGAGGAGGACATGGATGAACTGGAGCGCGTGCAGGGGAATTTCAGGAATGCCATTGCCAGAGGGGAAGCCATGACCATTGCGGAAACAGATGAGCAGTACCATGATGTGATTTATCAGGGCACTGGCAATGACAAGCTGGTGCATGCCTTGTTTTTCAAGAAAATTTTCAGAGAGGGAAAAGCCGGGCGGCAGCCTGCC
>OGYI01002772.1_pt1 | contig 12292 bp, 12 predicted proteins | sample 1576521 | NCBI WGS metagenome assembly OGYI01 (sample SAMEA3541484, study PRJEB24748) | human gut metagenome | biome: human gut; feature: human-associated habitat; material: faeces | place: China | collected 2012
TTTGCAAATGGGCATAAACTTGTTCTTGAGAATGTTACGTGCGACAGCGGATTCCTATAGAGATAACTGCCCTGGCGGCAGGGAGAAATGTGGAGCTTCTGGAACAGCAGATCAGGGAGTTCCGGCCCAAACTGGCCGCCGTATGGGAGGAGGAGGCAGCGGGAAGGCTGCGTGAGTCTGTGAGGGACCTGGATGTGAAGATTGTGTCCGGGATGGACGGTCTGATCGAGGTATGCACAGAACCGTCGGCTGAGATTGTGGTGACAGCCATTGTGGGAATGCTCGGAATCCGGCCCACCATCGCTGCCATGGAGGCAGGGAAGGACATTGCCCTGGCCAACAAGGAAACCCTGGTAACGGCCGGCCATATCATCATGCCTCTTGCCAGGGAAAAGGGCGTGAAGCTGCTGCCGGTAGATTCGGAGCACTCTGCTATATTCCAGTGCTTACAGGGAGCAGCCGGCAATCCCCTTCACAAAATACTGCTCACTGCCTCAGGCGGTCCGTTCCGGGGATTTACCAGGGAGCAGCTGGAAAAGGTCCGGCTGGAGGACGCGTTAAAGCATCCCAACTGGTCCATGGGGCATAAAATCACCATAGATTCCTCCACTATGGTCAACAAGGGGTTGGAGGTCATGGAAGCCCGCTGGCTGTTCGGGGTGGAGATGGACCAGGTGCAGGTGGTGGTACAGCCGGCCAGCATCATCCACTCCATGGTTGAATTTGAGGATGGGGCTGTCATAGCCCAGTTAGGTACGCCCGATATGAAGCTGCCGATTCAGTATGCGCTCTATTATCCGGAGCGCCGTTTCCTTCCGGGGGACCGGCTGGACTTTGAAAAGCTTACAAAGATTTCCTTTGAGGTGCCGGATATGGAGACGTTCAGGGGCCTTAAGCTGGCTTACGAGATGGCAGTCGCCATGTTCCTTGAGCGGAAAATCAATTACCTGGCCATCGTGGATATGATAGAGGGGGCCATGGAGCATCACTGTGTAAAGCCCTCCCCTGACGTGGCGCAGATTCTGGAGGCAGAACAGGAAACTTACGATTATCTATCATCAAAATGGAATTAAGACAGAAATGGAATTAAGACAGAAAGGAGGCGCACGCCGCGCGTAAAAAGGCGGCGGAGCGCCGGATGGACAGGTGAGAGCCGGATGAGCTTGATTATTGCGATGCTGATGCTGGGAATCATTATCATGATTCACGAATTCGGCCATTTTTTGTTTGCAAAGTTAAATGGGATAGGTGTGATTGAATTTTCCCTTGGCATGGGGCCAAGGCTGTTCAGCTTTGAGAAAGGCGGCACCCGGTATTCCTTTAAGATACTGCCGTTTGGCGGCTCCTGCATGATGCTGGGGGAAGACGAGGGGATAACAGACGAAAGCGCGTTTAACAACAAGTCCGTATGGGCCAGGATTTCCGTGGTGGCAGCCGGACCTGTGTTTAATTTTATCCTGGCCTTCGGCCTTTCCATGGTGCTCATCGGTATTACGGGGTATGACACCACCCGGCTGGCCGGGGTTGTGGACGGATATCCGGCCCAGGCAGCCGGCATGGAGGCCGGCGATGTGATTAAATCCATTAACGGCAGAAAGGTCCATTCTTACAGGGATATTAACTGGTACCTGTTCACCCACCCGCAGAAATCTCTTAAGGTTACCTGGGAGAGGACGGAGGAAGGGGGAGGGACCGAGCGCTTCAGCACGGAGCTGGAGCCTGTCTTTTCCGCGGAGAACAACCAGTATATGATGGGGGTCCAGTTTAACCCTGTCCCCAGCACGGTAGAGAACATAGGGCAGCTTCTGGTACACAGCGCCTATGAGGTACAGTACTGGATTCACTATGTGTTTGACACCTTTTATATGATGTTCCACGGCATGGTTTCGGTCAACGATATCAGCGGTCCCGTGGGGATTGTGAACGCCATTGACACCACGGTGGATGAAACCGCGCCCTATGGCCTGTCGGCTGTGGTGCTCATGCTGATTAATTTTACCATACTCTTAAGCGCCAACCTGGGCGTCATGAACCTGCTGCCCATTCCGGCTCTGGACGGAGGACGCCTTGTGTTCCTCATCATAGAGGCCGTAAGGGGAAAGCCCATTGACAAGGAAAAGGAAGGCATGGTCCACATGGCGGGAATGATGGTTCTTCTGGCCCTTATGGTGCTTATCCTGTTTAACGATGTGAGGAAGCTGTTCTGACAGAAATGCAAAAGGGAGAGAGAGACATGTATCGGAACCATACAAAGACAATACGGATTGGGGACCGTGTCATTGGCGGCGGGAATCCCATCCTGATCCAATCCATGTGCAATACATCGGAGATTGTTCCAAGTTCTTCTCCTTCATCCGAAACCACCTGTATTCCGATCAGATCTGCAATAAAATACTCGTCTTTTCCTAATTCCACTGCATTTTCCCTGGTAACAAGCAGCTTTGCCTGCCGCATTCTCTCCACGTCATTTCTATCATCTATCCCCTTGAATTTCAGGATCACCATATTTTTAAAGAACTTAACACCTTCGATTTCAAGTTCTCTGGTTCCCCGACCCTGATCAAGGAGGACTGTTTTCAAATTTTTAAACCGGGCATTATCATCCGTGGTAGGAAACACTTTCACCTCTCCACGTACCCCGTGAGGAGCCGTAATCACTCCCACCTGAAATAAATCTTCCATAAAATCTCCTATTGTGCAGATTCTCTCATGAATTTGTTTCATAGAAAAACAAGCACCTCGCAACTGCGGGGTGCTTAATGCGGTATATCCTACCGTTATGTTATTGCATGATTTCCACAATAACTTTTTTGTCTTCTTTGGATGCCGCTGCTTTCACAACCGCACGGATTGCTTTCGCAATGCGTCCCTGCTTTCCGATTACTTTGCCCATATCGGACTGTGCAACCCTAAGTTCCAGCAGAGTTCCTTTTTCATTCTCAGACTCCGTCACAACAACTTCATCCGGGAAATCAACGAGTGACTTTGCAATTACTTCAACTAATTCTTTCATTAATTACATCCACCCTTCGGAATTATTTCTCGATACCAGCTGCCTTGAAGATTCTGTTAACGGTCTCTGTTGGCTGTGCGCCTGTAGATAACCACTTCTTAGCCAGCTCAGCATCTACGTGATACTCGCTAGGATCCTTTGTTGGATCATATGTTCCGATCTCTTCGATGCATCTTCCGTCTCTTGGTGAGCGGGAATCTGCAACTACGATTCTATAGAAAGGAGCCTTCTTCTGTCCCATTCTTCTTAATCTGATCTTTACTGCCATGATTTCACCTCCTCATAGGTTTTGTTTTTTATTTAAAAGGGAAGTCCTTTGAACATTCCTCTTTTACCACGTTTGCCGCCCATCATGCCGGGCATCTGTTTCATCATTTTCTTTGTCTGCTCAAACTGCTTGACCAGACGGTTGACTTCTGCCACCTGTACACCCGCACCTCTTGCAATGCGGTTCTTTCTGCTTGGATTGAGCAGATTCGGATTTTTACGTTCCTGCGGTGTCATGGAATGAATAATTGCCTCTATTCTCCGCATGTTTTTCTCCGCTTCGTCCGTATCAATCTCCGGCATCTTTCCACCGCCGAGTCCAAGTCCCGGCATCATGCCCATCAGACTGGACAAACCACCCATCTTTTTCATCTGACTCATGGACTCTAAATACATTTCAAAGTCAAATTCATTCTTGCGCATCTTCTGCTCAAGTTCTTTGGCTTTTTCCTCGTCGAGATTCTCCTGTGCTTTCTCAATCATGGTAAGCACATCACCCATACCAAGGATTCGGGATGCCATACGATCCGGATAAAACTGTTCCAGATCCGAAAGTTTCTCACCCATACCTGCGTACAAAATCGGTTTTCCTGTCACTGCGCGGATGGAAAGAGCTGCACCGCCCCGGGTATCTCCATCGAGCTTTGTCAGAACAACACCATCGATTCCTATCTTGTCATTAAATGTCGAAGCAACATTTACCGCATCCTGACCGGTCATTGCATCAACAACGAGAATGGTCTGGAATACATCCACCGCTTCTTTGATCTCCACAAGCTCATCCATCATCTCTTCATCAACATGCAGACGACCTGCCGTATCAATGATCAGAACATTGCAGTCTTCTTTCTTTGCATGTTCCACGGCTGCTTTGGCGATATCCGCAGGTTTGTTTTTATTTCCCATGGAAAATACTTCCACGCCCTGCTTTTCTCCATTGATCTGCAACTGTTCGATTGCAGCCGGACGATACACATCACAGGCTGCCAGCAGTGTCTTTTTCCCTTTGGTCTTTAATTTGCCTGCGATCTTTGCCGTGGTAGTTGTTTTACCGGCACCCTGCAGACCTACCATCATAATGACGGTCAGTTCTTTTCCCGGCCGGAACGCAATCTCGGTTGTCTCGGAGCCCATGAGCTTAACCATCTCTTCGTTTACGATCTTGATGACCATCTGTCCCGGATTGAGACCGCTCATCACATCCTGTCCGATTGCCCGTTCCTGCACATCTTTTACAAACTTCTTGACCACACGGAAATTTACATCTGCCTCAAGCAGTGCCATCTTGACTTCTTTCAGTGCTGTCTTGACATCGTCCTCTGTCAGTCTGCCCTTGCTGCGAAGATTCTTAAATACATTCTGCAATTTTTCAGAAAGACTGTCAAATGCCATACTACAGCTCCTCCAAAATCTGATTTGAAATCGTTGCGATCTGTTCTACGATCTGTTCATCTTTTGTTTGATGAAACTGTTCTGCCAGTCTGTGAATTCCCTCCACATCCTGCTTCACAGATAAGAACTTCTCTACCAGATGAAGTTTCTTTTCATAATCCGAAAGCTTCTTTCCACAGCGTTTGATCATATCTGCCACGCCCTGTCTGGTAATCCCCTCCTCCCCGGCAATCTCACCGAGAGAAAGATCATTGAACACGAAGTCCTCATAGATCCGGCGCTGATGTTCATTCAGTAACTCGCCATAAAAATCATATAAATAAGCCTGTTGTAACTTTTCTTCCACATCAATCACCTTGGATACTTTACCATAAAGAAAACAAGGTGTCAAGTATTTTTTCTTGACACCTTGTAATTTATTTTTAAATCATGGTTCTTACGATCTTTGGCTTATATCCGGCCTTTTCCAGCGCCTTGATAATCTGCTTCTTGTGATCGGTACCAAAACACTCCAATGTAATCCGAAGTTCAACTGCGGCATTCCGGTTCGTGGAAACAAACTGATTGTGTTCGAGTTTGATGACATTTCCCTGCTCTTTTGCCAGTGTCTCGGAAACTTTCGCCAGTTCTCCCGGCTTATCCGGAAGCAATACCGAAACGGTAAAGATACGGTCACGGAAAATCAGTCCCTGCTGTACCACAGAGGACATCGTAATCACATCCATGTTTCCACCGCTTAAGATGGATACCACACGCTTGTCCTTGACATTTAAATGCTTTAATGCAGCTACTGTAAGCAGTCCGGAATTTTCTACAATCATCTTGTGGTTTTCCACCATATCCAGAAAGCTTACGATCAGTTCATCATCCGTTACCGTGATAATGTCATCCAGATTTTTCTGGATATATGGGAAAATTTTGCTTCCCGGTGTCTTTACGGCAGTACCGTCGGCGATTGTATTTACTGTCGGAAGCGTTGTCACTTTTCCGGCTGCAAATGAAGCCTGCATACAGTTTGCACCAGCCGGCTCCACACCGATCACCTTAATCTTTGGATTGAGCAGCTTTGCAAGTGTGGATACGCCTGTTGCCAGTCCGCCTCCCCCAATCGGAACAAGAATGTACTCTACCAGCGGAAGTTCCTTAAAGATCTCCATTGCAATGGTTCCCTGACCGGTTGCCACTGCCAGATCATCGAACGGATGAATAAAGGTATATCCATTTTTTTCTGCCAGCTCCAGTGCATGTGCACATGCCTCATCATATACATCTCCGTACAACACAACTTCCGCACCGTAACTCTTGGTACGATTCACCTTGATCAGAGGCGTGGTGGTTGGCATTACAATTACCGCCTTACAGCCGTAGCACTTTGCGGCATATGCCACTCCCTGCGCATGGTTTCCGGCAGATGCTGTAATCAGTCCTCTCTGACGTTCTTCCTCTGAGAGCGTGCTGATTTTATAATAAGCACCTCTTACTTTGTATGCACCGGTAAACTGCATATTCTCCGGCTTTAAATATACTTTATTGCCTGTCTGGTCACTTAAGTAATCACTGTATACAAGTTTTGTCTCAAGAGTAACCTCTTTTACTTTTTCACTTGCTTCTTCAAATTTATCTAGCGTCAGCATCTTCATCGTTGTCCTCCTTATTTTTTACGTCAAACAATGCATTCACAAATTCATCTGGGTCAAATTTCTGGAGGTCATCAATGGTCTCTCCCACGCCGATATATTTGACCGGCACTCCAAGTTCCGCCTGAATTGCCACCGCAATTCCTCCCTTGGCTGTTCCATCCATCTTTGTCAGCACAATTCCGGAAATCTTTGCCACATCGGAAAATTCCTTTGCCTGAACCAGCGCATTCTGTCCGGTTGTCGCATCCAGCACAACCAGCGTCTCCCGATACGCCTGTGGATACTCTTTTTCGAGAATCTTGTTAATTTTTCCAAGCTCATTCATCAGATTTTTCTTGTTGTGCAGACGTCCTGCCGTATCGACCAGAAGCACATCTGCATTTCTGGCCTTTGCTGCAGCCGTTGCATCATAAACCACAGATCCCGGATCTGCGCCTTCCGTTCCGCCAATCATGTCAACTCCCGAACGGTCCGCCCACTCTTTGAGCTGATCTCCTGCTGCTGCACGGAAAGTATCCGCACCGGCAATCACAACCTTTTTTCCCTGCTCTTTCAGTTTACCTGCAAGTTTTCCGACGGTTGTGGTCTTTCCCACACCATTGACTCCGATCACAAGGACAACGGATGTCTCTTCTTCAAAGCGGTATGCCGTCTCACCGACCTGCATCTGCTGTTTGATGCTGTCGATCAGAAGCTGTTTGCATTCTGCAGGCTCTTTCACATGGTTTGCCTTTACTTTTTCACGCAGATCATCCAGAATCGACTCGGTAGCCTTAACGCCCAGATCACCCATAATCAGAATTTCTTCCAGTTCCTCGTAAAACTCATCATCAATTTTAGAAAAACCGTGAAATACCGAATCAATTCCGGATACAATATTATTTCTTGTCTTGGTCAATCCTTCGACAAGCCGGCTGAAAAAACCTTTCTTTTCTCCCATATCAGTTTCCTTTCTTATCGCTTCTTTCTTTTTACATAATCAATCAGTTCAAATCATGTTCAATCAGATCTACCGACACAAGTGTCGATACACCTTTTTCCTGCATGGTAATTCCATACAACCGGTCCGCTGCTGTCATTGTACCACGTCTGTGCGTAATTACAATAAACTGTGTGTTTTTTGTCAGCTTATTTAAGTAACTTGCAAACCTTGAGACGTTAGAATCATCAAGCGCTGCTTCGATCTCATCCAGAAGACAAAACGGCGAAGGTTTCAGCGCCTGAATCGCAAACAACAGTGCAATTGCTGTCAGCGCTTTCTCACCACCGGACATCTGCATCATATTCTGCAGTTTCTTTCCCGGCGGCTGCGCAATGATGCGGATGCCACATTCGAGAATATCCTCATCCTCCACCAGTTCCAAAGCTCCATGTCCGCCGCCGAACAGGTGCTTGAATGATGCATTGAATTCTTTCTGGATTTCCGCAAACTTTTCCATAAACTGTTTTCTCATGCCGCTGTCGAGATCTTCTATGATGCCGAGCAGTGTCTGCTCTGCCTCAACCAGATCATCATGCTGCCCTTTCAGGAACGTATAACGTTCCGAAACTTCTTTATATTCTTCAATGGCATTGACGTTGACTGTTCCCAGCTTCCGGATCTCATCCTTTACTGCTGCGATCAGTTTCTTTAAAGCAAGCGGATCTTCGTATTCACTGTTTCTTAATTCTGCTGCCGCATGCGGTGTCAGTTCATATTCTTCCCACAGATAATTTGTCTGTTGTTCTGCAGATTCATTCAGCTTTTCCCGCTGGTTGTTCAGACGGAACACTTCTTTATCCAATCCGTTACACCGCTCGGAAATTTCCTCCTGTTTCCGGAAAAATCCCCGGTATTCCGCAGACATCTGTTCTTTTTGTTCTACGCTTTCACGAAGTTTCTGTTCCAGTTCCCCATGGGAATCCGAAGAAGCAAGGATCGTCTTTTGGATTTCTGCAATGTCGTGCTGTTTCTTTTCCACATCTTCTTTGGAATTTTTCGCATTCTCCAGAAGCCCGGTCTTTTCCGTCTCAAATTTTTCCAGATCTCCATTGATACGTTCCACGTTTGTCTGAGCAAATTCTACTTTCTGCCGGATATTCGCTTCCTCAAGCTGAATTCCGGAAAGTTCCGATTCCGCTTTATTTTCCAGTTCTTTCTGTTCTTCAAGCATCTTCTGAAACGCTTCATTCGCATGCTGGATTTCCGTTTCCTGTTGTCTGGAATGTTCCAGTTCCTCCTTAATGCCTGTCTGATCTGCACGGATTTCTTCTACCTGCCGATCCATCTGCTGCCGTTCCTTCATGAGACTTGAAAATACTTCTTCACTCTCATTTTTCTGCTGCATTGCGCGATCCACATTGATCTTTGCAGTATTCTGACGAATAAATTCTTTCTGCAGGGTTTCTTTCACCTGTTCGAGGTCTTCCTCATTCAGCTCAATGGCCGTAAGAAGATCCTCCCTGCGGTTTTTTATCTGCGCAATCTCCTGAAGCAGACGATTCGTTTTCGTTTCCAGCTCCTCCACTTCGCGGCGTCTTGCCAGCAGATTGGATGAATTTTTAAATGCTCCACCCGTCATGGAACCACCGGGGCTTAAATATTCTCCCTCGAGAGTTACAATATGTAAACTGTAATGATTCTTCTTTGCAAGTGCAATCGCATGATCAATCGAATCTGCCACAAGCACACGCCCCAGCAGATACGCCGCCACTTCCTCATACTTTTGCTCACACTTTACCAGCTGACTGGCAATTCCAATGACTCCGGGCTCCTTCCGTGCCGCTTCATTCTTCGGATTTTTTCTTGCGCTTACACTGGTCAGCGGAAGAAATGTTGCACGTCCGAAACGGTTCTGCTTCAGAAATGCAATCATTTTCTTTGCCGTTGCTTCATCTTCCGTCACAATATTCTGAATGTTTCCACCCAGAGCGGTCTCAATCGCAATCTCATATTTCTTATCCACCTGAATCAGATCTGACACAACCCCGAGTAATCCCGGATTATGTTCTTTCTGTTCCATCACTTTGCGGATACTGTTTCCGTATCCGTCATAGCGCTCCGCAATATTTTTAAGCGACTCCAGACGAGACTGCTGCCTGTGAAATTCGTTTTGCTTTTCTTCCAGTGCACGGTCATTTTCTTTTGCCTTAGTTCTCCATTCTTTTTCCTTTGCACTTAATTCTTTTTCCTGCTCCGAAAGTTTTCGGATATGCGCACTGACCTCTTCGAGATCTTTTTTGCAGTCTGCAAGAACCGAATCCAGATCCGTTTCCTGCGTTTTTCTGTCCAGCAGACGCTTTCCAAGCTCTGCTTTTCGTATATTGATCTGCTCCACCATGGTATCGGAACGCTGCTGTTTGGCCTGAATATCTGCTCTGCGGTTTAACAGCGCAAACAATTCTTTCTGCCCCTGTTCCATGCCCTCATTACAGGATGCAATCTGTTTCTGTATCTCTGCCAGTGTCTGTGCTGCTTCTTCCTGTCGTTTCCGTACCTGTGCAAGCTGTTCATCACCGGAATGTTTTTCTTTCTCGTAGGAAGCTTTTGCCTCCTCCTTTTCCTTCTGTTCCCGCGCAATGGCATCCAGACGGCTCTGCAGATGTTCATCTGTCATCTCTGCCGTATGGATCTGCTCTGCCAGTATCTGGATCTGGCTTTCGAGTTTTTCCTTCATCACAGACGTATTGCTGATATTTTCCCGGATTGCATTGATCTTTTCGTCCATTTCCGTGATGCTTTCGCCCAAACGGTCATATTCCTGGCGGATCTTTTCCCTTGCATCCGTGCTTTCTTTCAGCTGTTCATCTGCAATTTTGAATTTTTCCTCTACTTCACGCTGCTCGGATGCGATTCTCTCTGTTTCCATGAGAAACATGTTGACATCATAATCTTTCAGCTCATTCTTCTTTTTTAAATAGGTTTTTGCCTTTTCCGACTGCAGCTGTAACGGTTCCACCTGGCGTTCCAGTTCCGACAAAATATCGTTTACACGGACCAGATTGTCTCTCTCATTCTCTAACTTTTTTTGTGCAGTCGCTTTTCGTTTTTTGAATTTTACTATTCCTGCCGCCTCATCAAAAAGTTCGCGCCGTTCTTCCGGTTTGCCGCTTAAGATCCGGTCAATCTGTCCCTGTCCAATGATCGAATATCCTTCTTTTCCGATACCTGTATCATAAAACAATTCTGAAACTTCTTTCAGTCGGCACGGACTGCCATTGATCAGATATTCACTCTCTCCGGAACGATACAGACGTCTGGCAACGGTGACTTCCTCATAGTCGATTGCCAGTTTATGGTCGGAATTATCCAGTGTAATCGCTACATACGCATAGCTGAGCGGTTTCCGGTTCTCCGTACCCGCAAAAATAACATCCTGCATGGAAGACCCACGCAGCTGCTTGACCGACTGCTCTCCAAGTACCCAGCGCACCGCATCCGCAACGTTACTTTTTCCACTTCCGTTCGGTCCTACAATGCCCGTGATTCCCTGGTGGAATTCAAATACAATTTTGTTTGCAAATGATTTAAATCCCTGCACCTCAATACTTTTTAAATACATGTACTATCCCCTTTGCTGATTTTTAAGCATCAGAAGTGCCTGATATGCAGCCTCCTGTTCCGCTGCTTTTTTGGTATGTCCGGTTCCGCTGCCAATGACACGCTCTCCAATACATGCACGGACAGTAAAACTCTTATTATGATCCGGACCGGACTCATCAGTCAGCACATAAGTAAGCTGTTCATGTTCTCCCTGCACAACCTCCTGCAGGATAGTCTTGCTATCATAAAAGAGCTGTTTGTGTTCAATATCTGTCAGAATATATTTATGAATAAACTCTTTTGCATTAGCAAAACCACCATCCAAATAAATTGCCCCGATCACAGCTTCGAGAGCATCAGACAAAATAGATTTACGTCCTCTTCCTCCGGTCTGGTCTTCTCCTTTCCCGAGTAAAAGATACTCTCCTAAAGCAATATCCTTGGTACAGAGTGCCAGTGTCGGTTCACAGACAATGCTTGCACGCAGTTTTGTCAGTTCTCCTTCCGGCTTGTCCGGGTACTCTTTGTACAAAAATTCACTGGAGATAATCTCAAGCACGGCATCGCCCAAAAACTCCAGTCTCTCATTGTCCGAATGTTTCTTTAAGTGCTTCTCATTGGCAAATGAACTATGCGTCAGTGCCTGACGAAGCAGTTTTTCATCATGAAAGTGATATCCGATCACTTCCTGAAATTTTTTAATATCTGTCACTTCTTTCCCCTTTCTGAAATAAAGGAGTCCGCCACCGGACTCCTTTCGTATCTGTGTTTAGTTTTCATTCATTGCAGCTTTGATCTGTTCTACCGCATCCCCTACTGTAACAATCTTTTCTGCCTGCTCGTTTGGAATCTCGATATCAAATTCTTCCTCAAGTCCCATAATGATCTGGAATACATCCAGGGAATCCGCTCCCAGATCATCAATGAATGTGGTATCCATCGTAATCTCATTTTCGTCCACGTTTAATACGTCCACAATAATCTTCTTTAATTTTTCGAATTCCATAATACTTCATTTCCTTTCTTATTCTTCTTCATTATTTTTGGAATCTGCAACTCTTTCTTTGATAATTTCGTTAATATTCTCTTCACGGAATGTCACACACTGGTAAATGGAATTGGTAATTTCCTTTGCCCTGGAACTTCCATGGGTCTTTACCACAAGGCCATTCAGTCCCAGAAGCGGTGCTCCGCCATACTGGCTCGCATCAAATGCTTTCAGTGTCTTCTTCAGTGACGGCAATGCCAGTGCCGCACCGATCTTGCTCTTTAAATTGCTCATCAGTCCCGCCTTGATCACACCGATCAATGTTGAACTGAGACCTTCATATAATTTTAAAATGACATTTCCGACAAATGCCTCGCACACAATGACATCTGCTCCACCGTGTGGAATCTCTCTTGCCTCAATACTTCCGACAAAATTGATATCCTCACATTCTTTCAACAATGGAAATG
>OGYI01002779.1_pt1 | contig 12247 bp, 10 predicted proteins | sample 1576521 | NCBI WGS metagenome assembly OGYI01 (sample SAMEA3541484, study PRJEB24748) | human gut metagenome | biome: human gut; feature: human-associated habitat; material: faeces | place: China | collected 2012
TTATGAAGCTCACAACTGTAAAAGAAATTTATAAAAACAGAGAAGAATACCTGAACAAAGAGGTATCCGTAGGAGGATGGGTACGAAGTGTACGTGGATCCAAGGCATTTGGATTTATCGTACTTCATGACGGTACTTTTTTTGAGACTCTGCAGGTCGTATATCATGACAATATGCCAAACTTTGCAGAGATCAGCAAATTAAACGTTGGCGCTGCGATCATTGTCAAAGGTACACTGGTTCCGACACCGGAAGCAAAGCAGCCATTTGAAATCCAGGCAGACGAAGTACAGGTAGAGGGTGCATCTGCACCGGACTATCCGCTTCAGAAAAAACGTCATACACTGGAATACTTGAGAACCATGACACATTTAAGACCGAGAACCAACACCTTCCAGGCAGTGTTCCGTGTACGTTCTCTTTGTGCATATGCGATCCACAAATTCTTCCAGGAAAAGGGATTTGTATATGTACACACTCCACTGATCACAGGAAGTGACTGTGAGGGTGCAGGAGAGATGTTCCAGGTTACTACACTTGACATGAAAAATCCTCCGATGAATGAGGATGGTACTGTAGACTACAGCCAGGATTTCTTTGGCAAAGAGACCAACCTTACTGTAAGCGGTCAGCTCAACGGTGAGACTTATGCACAGGCATTCCGTAATATCTACACATTCGGACCGACTTTCCGTGCTGAGAACTCCAACACGACACGTCATGCAGCAGAGTTCTGGATGATCGAGCCGGAATGTGCATTTGCAGATCTGGATGACAACATGGACCTTGCAGAAGAGATGCTGAAATACGTGATCCGTTATGTCCTTGAGAATGCTCCGGAGGAAATGAACTTCTTTAATTCCTTCATCGACAAGGGACTTCTGGATCGTCTGAACCATGTAGTAAATTCTGAATTCGGTCATGTAACTTACACAGAAGCAATTGAACTTCTGGAGAAAAACAACGACAAATTCGATTACAAAGTATTCTGGGGTTGTGACCTTCAGACAGAGCATGAGCGTTATCTGACAGAGCAGATCTTTAAGAAACCGGTATTTGTTACCGATTATCCGAAGGAAATCAAGGCATTCTATATGAAACAGAACGAAGACGGCAAGACCGTTGCCGCTATGGACTGCCTTGTTCCTGGAATCGGCGAGATTATCGGCGGAAGCCAGAGAGAGGATGATTATGACAAGCTGAAAGCCCGTATGGATGAGATGGGGCTGAAGGCTGAGGAGTATCAGTTCTACATGGATCTGCGTAAATACGGTTCTACCCGTCATTCCGGATTCGGACTTGGATTCGAGCGCTGCGTAATGTACCTGACAGGTATGGGCAACATCCGTGACGTCATTCCATTCCCGAGAACAGTAAACAACTGCGATTTATAAGGAGTAGTTTTGCATGATAAGATTTATTCATCTTTCTGATGTGCATTTGGGCGCAGTTCCTGACCGGGGCTGCCCCTGGAGCCACGAGAGAGAAGAAGAAATCTGGGAAACATTCCGCCGGGTTATTGCGGGTATCCGCAAGAATCCGGTGGATTTGTTGTTTATAGCCGGAGATCTTTTTCACCGGCAGCCACTGCTTGGCCAGCTTCGACAGGTCAATGAATGGTTTGCCGCGATTCCGGAAACCAGAATCTTTCTCATGGCAGGAGACCATGATTACATAAAAGAGGACTCTTTTTACAGGACATTCCGCTGGGCACCGAATGTCACATTTTTTGACACGGAAGAACAGCGCTGCGTGGAGATTCCGGAAAAAAATATATTTGTCTACGGTCTGAGCTTCGAACACAAAGAAGTGCGAACACCACTGTATGATGAGTGGAAGCCGGTTAACAAACCGGGATTCCATGTGCTTCTTGCACATGGCGGAGATTTAAGCTGCTGTCCGATGGATTTTACCGGACTTGCAGCGGCCGGTTTTGATTATGTCGCGCTTGGACATTCTCATAAGCCGCATACAGTCTGCCGTGACAAGATCGCCTATTCCGGCTCGCTGGAGCCACTGGACCGCAATGATCTTGGCAAACATGGCTATATTCAGGGAGAATATGAGGACGGCAATGTGAAAGTACGTCTTGTGCCGTGTGCGAACCGCTCCTATCAGAATCTTGTTCTGAACGTAGACAGAGATACGACGCAGTATAAGCTTGAAGAAATGCTGCGCAGTGAAGTGATGCGCCGTGGCGGCAGAAACATATACCGCCTTATTCTGAAAGGCAGGGTTTCTCCGGACAATGTACTGCTGACCGAACGGTTGCATGGACTGGGCAATATTGTTGAGATTATGGACGAATCCAGACCGGCATACAATATAGAGGAACTTTACCGACAGTATCGAGGAACGCTGATCGGTGATTATATAAACAAATTTCTGAACAAAGATCTGACCGTTGTAGAAAAGAAGGCGCTGTATTACGGATTGCAGGCCCTTTTAAGTACACAGGTTCTGGCAGATGACAGGAAACGATTATGAAAATCAGACAGATAGAAATCAAGGATTTCGGAGCAATAAAAAATAAAACACTAAAATTTACGTCCGGTCTGAATGTGCTGTACGATGAAAATGGGCAGGTGCGGGAGGCTGTACGATCCTTCATAGAAAAAATGCTTTTTGGTAACGCAGAATTTCCGTATGCCGGCATACTCTGGTTTGAAAGCGGGGGAAGAAATTACCGTCTGACGCGCGATCTGCACAGGGAAACTCCGTACAGCGAACTTCTCTGCGAAACAAGCGGAGAGCTGATAGATGCAGACAGGATCAGTGATTCAAAGGTGACTCTGGGCATCAGCGAATCCGTTTTTGAGAATGCGATCTGCATTGCACCACTGAAAGGAAATACCGGATCGGAGATCGTACGTGAGGTGCAGCGTCAGATTGCCGGATTCCAGTGGAGTGCGGACCGGACAGTGGATCTTCGCCGCACTTCCCAGAGGCTTAAGATGACTCGCAAAGGATATCAGGTACAGGTAGAACGACGCAAAAAGGCAGATCAGCTTGAAAAAGGCAAAGTAAGCACGACAATCTGCCGTCTGCGAGCAGAAATCAGCGATCTGGAGGACCAGAAACAGCAGATCGGAGAGCAGCAGAGCGCACTGCGGACGGGTGGAGACAGCAATGGTTTCCAGATGCTGGACGGACGTATCAGCGAACTGGAAAAAAAGAACCGTACACAGATTATTATAATGTGTGCTACCGTTATTGCGGCTTTTTCAGCAGCAATTTATATGGGAATGAACATGCAGACAGTGGTTCCGGCAATTCTGGCGGGAATTGCGGGAGCGCTTGTGTTTATGATAGAAACAAATTGTGAGATGCGTACTGTGCGCGAGTTGGAAAAACGTAAACGGATGAAGAACCGATGGCTGGCGAAGCAGGATAAGCTTCAGGACGGCAGGAATGAACTGGATGATGAGCTTCACGAAAAGAATACGGCACTTGCCAATCTGACAGAGGAACTTCAGGAGATGGAAGAATATGCATATCTTCCTCTGATAGATGAGATAGAGATCGATTCTATTAATTATGCAATGGATACGATCGAGAAATTATCTGCCAGAATCTACGAGAAGACAGGAAACCGTCTGGTTGAGACTATGTCAGAGATTCTACGCGGAATCACAGGTGGAGAGTGCAGGGAACTTTTGATTGATGAAGACTTCCATATCCGCGTAGATACGGGAAGTGATCTTGTATCGATAGAGAATCTCCGGCTGATCACAGTAGGACAGATATATCTTTCTCTTCGCCTTGCTATGGGTGAAATCCTGTGCGGTGCTGAGAAACTTCCTGTACTGCTGGAAGAAATGTTTGGAGCATATGATCTTGAAAATGCTGCTCAGACTGTTACATGGCTTACCGGAGATCAGAGACAGGTAATCGTAAGTACCGGTAAGAAAAAAGAATTAGAAATATTGAAGAATACAGGCATTGCCTGCAATACAATAACGATATGATAAAAAACCCCTGTGGAAACAAAATTGATTCCGCGGGGGTTTTGTCGTTCGCATATTATTTCTCGTACTGAGCCATATAGTTGCTGACGCAACGTTTGATTCTGTCAGCAGGATTCAGAAGATGGCTGACAGACATATCATGATTCAGTGTATCAATGATCAGTGCGATGTATTTGCTCATATCGCATGTGATGTAATACGGTTTGGAGAGAAGCTCAGGTGTCTGATAAACAAGGTTTGTAGTAAGAAGTTTATCAAAGATACCGTTCTGGTAAGCTTCGTCAAATTTTTCCATTCCTTCGGTGAAGAGACCGAAGGTGGTGCAGATAAAGATCTTGCCGGCGCCACGTTTTTTAAGAAGAGATGCGATCTCAAGGATACTCTTGCCGGAAGAAATCATATCATCGATCAGGATGACATCTTTGCCTTCAAGCTTTGGTCCGAGGAACTCGTAAGCTGCGATCGGATGGCGGCCTTTGACCATTTTGCTGTAGTCAAGACGGCGGTAGTACATACCCATGTCCACGCCAAGGACGTTTGCAAGATAGATGGCTCTGCGCATGCTTCCCTCGTCCGGGCTGATGATCATGAAATGGTCATTGTCAATATGAAGACCTTCCACATTGTGGAGAAGGGCTTTTATAAACTGATATGACGGCTGGATCGTCTCGAATCCGTGAAGAGGAGTTGCGTTCTGTACACGGGCATCGTGTGCATCAAATGTAATGATATTCTCTACACCCATGCCGGTGAGCTCCTGAAGTGCGGAAGCACAGTCGAGAGATTCGCGGCCGACACGTTTGCTCTGGCGGCTTTCATAGAGATACGGCATGATGACATTGATTCTGCGGGCTTTGCCGCCGATTGCAGCAATGGCACGCTTCAGATCCTGGAAGTGATCATCCGGGGACATCAGGTTTGTGAAACCGCTGATTCTGTAGGAAAGACTGTGGTTGCATACATCCACCATAAGGTAAATATCGTCACCACGGACGGATTCACCGATCTCACCTTTACCTTCACCGGAACCAAAACGTGGTGTTTTGACATCAACGATGTAAGAATCACGTCTGTATCCCTCAAATGCAAAAGAATCTAATTCAGGGCTGATGCGTTCTTTTCTCCATTGTACAAGCCACTCGTCAACTTTCTCGCCAAGTGGGCGGCAACTCTGGAGGGGAATCAGTCCAAGTCTGCCTACCGGAAGTGTTGTCAGTTCTTTGCTGTTAAGCTGTGCCATCGTTTATTTTCCTCCTAAAAATATTTTCTGGATTCGGATATCTTTGCCAATAAGTTTCAACATCTGATAATTGCTTGCTATCCGGGAAAAAGTTCTCTCGGAATAGGTGGCTGAAAAGTCTTCCAGTTTCAGGTTCGTCGAAATGATCGTGGATTTGCGGCGTGCGATACGCTCGTTAATACACAGGAACAGCTGCGACGAAACAAAACTGTTGGTCAGTTCAGTCCCGAGATCATCTATAATAAGAAGATCGCAGTCAAAAATAAAATCATCGCCCATATCTGTCTCGGGCTTCTTCGAGAAAGCTGTCTGCGCCAGACGGTCAAACAGGTCAAACGCAGAAAAGTAAAGAACACAATGTGCGCTTTCGAGAAGTGCATTGGCTATGCAGTGGGAGAGGAAGGTCTTTCCGACTCCGGTGCTGCCGTACAGAAACAGATTTTGTGAGCGTCTGTCAAAATCCCGGACAAAGTTTACTGCGGCATCGTAAGCACGTTTGGCGGTCTCACGGGCAGTCAGTCCGGTAGCTTCGTTTTTTATTGTATCAGAATACCAGTCAAAAGAAAAGTGTTCAAAGTTCTCTTTTTTGAGAATCTCGGTGAGATTGGACTGTGTATAGAGCAATTCGATCTCAGCTTTCTTAAAACAGGAACATTTCTGACCGTCAGCATACCCCGTGTCCTGACAGATCGGACAGAAGTAATGAGGTTCGAGATAGTCCTCGGAAAAACCGTTCTTTTTGAGAAGAGAACGACGTTCGGCGGAAAGTGCGGATACGTCTTTTTTGAGGTCGTCAACAGATCCGGGCTCGCCCTGAAGCAGAGAACGTGCTTTCTGCGCGCTTAAGGCTGCGACTTCCCCGTCAATCTCCAGAAGTCTCGGAACACGTGCAAAAGCCTCTGCACGGCGTTCTTCCAGGTCATGCTGTACCTGTGACTGGCGGCGGTTATACTCTCTCATGATAATATCATACTGAAAATTCTGCAGTGCCACGGTTTTCTCCTTTTACTGGTTCAGCAGGTGCTTTTCGTATTCGTCGAAGTTATATTCACGCTGCTGGAAATTGTTGAATCGGTTGTTGGATGCCGGTGTCGGACGGGTGTTGCGTGCTGACTTTTTTTCCTGACGCTTTTTTTTGTGGGCACTGTCCAGAGAACGAATGTCGTCCATCGTGCGGACTTCCTTCTGCTTCCAGCCTTCAAGAATCTTGTCAGTGTACTGGAAACTTGCCTGACCGGTCTGGAGGACGGTGCGGTTACATGCCTCCTGAATGATCTCCATGGAAAAACCATAGGTCTTGAGCCAGGTGTCCATTAATGTGATCTCTGTTTCGACCGGATTACGGTTGGTGATGCCCAGTGCTTTCAGGATAGAAAAATAATCTTTATTATATCTGGAACCGGACTGCTTTGCTTCTTCGACGGAGGTGATGCCCTCCTCGGCCCATGCAAGGGCAACCTTTTCGATGTAGCGGATGCTCTTGTGATTGTGGCCGACGCAGTACTCGATCAGATAGTCGATCAGGTCTACGGACATACCGAGACCATCATAGAAAAACAAAAGCTTCTGAACCTCTGTAGGAGAGAGGGTCTTCCCGAGATACTGCTCAGCGACATAGAGAAGCTGGATAATGTCTTCGTTTTGTTTGAGTTCGCTTACACGCTCCGGAGTAAGTGCTTCCGGGCGGGCAGAAGACGGATTTGCAGATGCTTCGGCCGAAAGCGGTTCAGAAGTACCGCTGATCTCCGCGGCAGCGGTGTCAGAAGACGCGCCGGAGGGGGAGAGCAGGGCAATCCCACATAATTTATTATTGTCTGTAAAATCAAGAGTCAGAAGCTCTTGCTTTGCCCAGTATTTCAGTGCGCGGAGAATGTCGCGCTCTGTACAGAGAAGCCGGTCAGCCATCTGCTCCAGACTGAAAGAAACCGGAGCACTGGAAAGGGCACGTAAAAGATAGATATAAACTTTTACAAATTCTCCATTGGCCTCCGGCATATAATTGTCGATAAATGTATTGGATAATATTGTTACCTCCGGGTGGGAGGTGTTATGTAATGTGATCATTGACATGATAGATCGCTCGCTTTCTAAACGAAAATATCTGCGTGAACAGACATTACGGATACCGCGCAAACTGCGGTATATCTGGAACACTAGGATTATAGCACAAGATTTTTGAAATGAGAATAGGGTATTTTCCTGCAGGAGATTTCCACAAAGAAATGTGGATAATGTGGATAATGTGGAAATCGATTTTTGTCGTAAATTATTTGTAACCTCATAAAATGACGAAGTTTGTTGTATTTCCGCGAAAATTGCAATAACTCGACAGGATATTATGTAAAGTAAAATGGCAAAAAAAATCCACATGCCATACACGGTGAAAAATGTGTATAAACATGTGGATAATGTGGATAACTTATTTGCCAAGGAGCTGTTCGCCAATGTTTACAACGTCTCCGGCACCCATAGTTATCAACAGGTCACCCTGTGTACAATTCTCGAGTAAAAAGTTTTCAATCTCATCGAAAGTCGGGAAATATTCGCACGGAGTGCCGAGTTCCCGGATCTGTTTCTGAAGATCAGCGGAGGAGATGCCGAGGTTATTGGTCTCACGGGCTGCATAAATATCTGCAAGGACTACGTGGTCTGCAAGTGTCAGAGCCTTTGCAAATTCCGGAAGCAGAGCTTTCGTACGTGTATAAGTGTGAGGCTGGAAAACACACCAGATTTTTTTGTGTGGATAATTATTTGCTGCATGAAGTGTAGCTTCAATCTCGGTCGGATGATGTGCATAGTCATCGATGATGGTGACTTCACCGACTTTGCCTTTGTACTGGAAACGACGGTCTGTACCGCCGAAATCTTTCAGTCCGGCAAAGATCACTTCATTGTCGAGATCAAGAAGTCTTCCTGCTGCGATAGAAGCAAGGGCATTGGATACGTTGTGGATGCCCGGTACTTTCAGAGAACAGATACCGATATCCTCACCATTATGAAGAACGTGGAACGTCGGATGTCCGAATTCGTCATAAGTGATATCCGAAGCGGTGTATTCAGCATCGTGCTCAAGACCGTAGGTGATCACTTTGCATGGAAGATTTTCGGCAACCATTTCGTATTTTGGTGTGTCTGCGTTGATGATGAGTGCACCATCGGCCGGAAGAAGCTCGGCAAATTTACGGAAAGAATGACGGATGTCATCAATATCCTTAAAGAAATCCAGATGGTCAGCATCCATATTTAAAATGATTCCAAGCGTCGGGAAAAAGCTGAGGAAGCTGTTGGTGTATTCACATGCTTCTGTCAGGAAAGTCTCGGACTGTCCGACGCGGATATTGCCGCCGATCGCCGGAAGGATACCGCCGACGCTGATCGTCGGGTCGCATTCGCCCTTCAGAAGAATGTGTGACAACATGGAAGTAGTTGTGGTCTTTCCATGCGTACCGGCAACTGCAATAGAAGTGTCATAGTTGCGCATGATCTGTCCGAGAAGCTGGGCTCTTGTCAGCATCGGGAGACCTTTTTCTTTCGCGCAGGCGAATTCCGGGTTGTCCGGATGGATGGCAGCTGTATAAACAACAACCTGAACAGAATCGGAAATATTGGAAGCGCGCTGACCGTAGAAGATCTTTGCACCTTTGCTTTCCAGAAGACTGGTCAGGGGGCTTTTCTTGGAGTCAGAACCGGAAATTGTGAAACCCTCTTCCAGAAGTATTTCAGCAAGTCCGCTCATACTGATACCTCCAATACCGATAAAATGGATAGAGAGCGGTTTATGGAAGTCTATCTGATACATAATATAATCTCCTTATCTTTAATATTTCCATTATAACGCGGCCGGCTAAAAATGAAAAGTGTTACTTTTGGGGGTATTACTGTGCATTTGTTTAGAAACAAAATGACAAAAATTGTCGAAAATGCACATAAAAATAAACATATAGAAACAGTATGAAATAAAAAAGTGTGCAATAGATATAAAAAAAATAAAATACTGACAAATTATTTGTAAAAAATGTTCACTAATATTGGGAAGTATGGTATAATGGAACATCATAATATACAAGAGGTGATTGCGTGATGATGAAGAAAGAAATGATTGCCATGCTTTTGGCTGGCGGTCAGGGCAGCAGACTGGGCGTATTGACACAAAAAGTAGCAAAACCAGCAGTCGCTTTTGGAGGGAAATATCGTATTATTGATTTTCCGTTGAGTAACTGTATTAATTCAGGAATCGATACAGTCGGTGTTCTGACACAGTATCAGCCACTACGGCTGAACACCCATATCGGCATTGGTATTCCGTGGGATCTGGACAGAAACGAAGGCGGTGTGACCGTACTTCCTCCATATGAAAAGAGTACCAACAGCGAATGGTATACCGGAACAGCCAATGCGATTTTTCAGAATCTGGATTATATGCAGCAGTACAATCCGGATTATGTACTGATTCTCTCGGGAGATCATATTTATAAGATGGATTACGAAGTCATGCTGAATTATCACAAGGCAAATAAGGCAGATGTAACGATCGCCTGTATGCCGGTTCCGATAGAAGAAGCAAGCCGCTTCGGGATTATGGTTACAGATGAGACAGGGCGTGTGGCGGAGTTCGAGGAGAAACCGGAGAAACCAAGCAGCAACCTTGCTTCCATGGGTATCTACATATTCAGCTGGCCGGTGCTCAAAGAAGCACTGATCGCACTGAAAGACCAGAGTAATTGCGATTTTGGCAAGCATATCCTTCCTTATTGTAAAGATAAAGGACAGAGGCTGTTTGCCTACGAATATAATGGCTACTGGAAAGATGTCGGTACACTGGGATCTTACTGGGAAGCAAATATGGAACTGATCGATATCATTCCGGAATTCAATCTGTACGAAGAATTCTGGAAAATCTATACAAAGGGAGACATCATTCCGCCGCAGTATATTGCAGGGGATGCAGTGACGGACCAGTGCCTGATCGGAGAAGGCGCCGAGATCTATGGTGAAGTACACCATTCCGTGATCGGACCGAACGTAGTGATCGGCAGGGGCACCGTCGTGAGGGATTCGATCATCATGCGTAATTCACAGATCGGAGAAGATACCGTCCTTGATAAGGCAATCGTAGCAGAGGATGTTGTAATCGGAAATAAAGTTACACTGGGCTTCGGAGAAGAAGCTGCAAACGTACTGAAACCGGCAGTTTATGCATTTGGTCTGGCGACAGTCGGAGAACGGAGTGTAATTCCTGATAATGTACAAATAGGCAGAAACACTGCCATATCCGGAGTGACTACAGCAGAAGATTATCCGGGAGGAATCCTGGAGAGCGGACAGGTGATCAAAGCAAAGGATGGTGAGCAGGCATGAGAGCAATAGGTATTATTCTGGCTGGCGGAAACAACAGCCGCATGAGAGAACTGTCGGACAAGAGAGCTATCGCGGCAATGCCTGTAGCGGGAAGCTACCGCAGCATTGATTTTGCACTGAGTAATATGGCGAATTCTCATATTCAGAAGGTCGCTGTACTGACACAGTACAATGCCCGTTCTTTGAATGAACATTTAAGTTCCTCGAAATGGTGGGATTTCGGACGTAAACAGGGAGGTATGTTTGTATTTACACCTACGATTACGAAGGACAACAGCCTGTGGTATCAGGGAACGGCAGATGCCATCTATCAGAACATTGATTTCCTGAAACAAAGTCATGAACCATATGTAGTGATCGCATCCGGTGACTGTATATACCGGATGGATTATAATAAAGGGCTTGAGTATCATATCGCAAAGCGTGCGGATATCACGGTAGTCTGCACTACCTGTGAAGATCAGACAGAAGTCGAGCGTTTTGGCGTGGTACGTATGAATGATGACGGCAGGATCGTAGAATTTGAAGAAAAACCGATTGTTTCTTCTTATAATACAATCTCTACAGGTATCTACGTAGTAAGAAGAAGACAGCTGATCGAGCTTCTGGAGCGTGCGGCACTTGAGGGCAGACATGATTTTGTAAACGATATTCTGATCCGTTACAAAAATCTCAAGAGAATCTATGGATACAGGACAGATGCTTACTGGAGCAATATTTCTACCGTGGAAGCATATTATCGTACCAACATGGCTTTCCTGCGTCCGGATATCCGCAACTATTTCTTCAGACAGGAGCCGTCGATCAAGACCAAGATCGACGATCTTCCACCGGCTAAATACAATCCGGAGGCAGTTGTTAAAAACAGTCTTGTTTCAAGTGGCTCGATCATCAACGGAACCGTCGAGAATTCTGTTTTGTTTAAGGAAGTCTATGTAGGCAACAACTGTGTGATCAGGAATTCTGTGATTCTGAATAATGTTTATATTGGGGACAATACACGTATCGAGAATTGTATTGTTGAGAGCAGGGATACCATTCGTGCAAATTCCTGCTACTGCGGCGAAGATGGGATTAAAATCGTCGTTGAGAAAAATGAGAGATACGCATTATAATGCGAACTCATAAATGCGTATGAAAATGAAAGGGGCAGACACGATGAATATTACAGACGTACGTGTAAGAAAAGTAGCAAAAGAAGGAAAGATGAAAGCAGTTGTTTCTATCACGATTGATGAGGAATTTGTAGTTCATGACATCAAAGTGATCGAAGGCGAAAAAGGACTGTTTATCGCTATGCCGAGCCGCAAGGCTACAGACGGAGAGTACAGAGACATTGCACATCCGATCAATTCCGGTACGAGAGACATGATCCAGAAACTGATCCTCGGCAAATACCAGGAGATGCTGGATGCAGAGCCTGCTGAAGCAGTGGAAGCTGCAGAGTAAACCGGAAGGTTTTGCGATAAGGGTTAAATAAAGAAATAATAACAAAATAAAGAGAAGGTATGCCCGGGTGAAGAAGATCGCTTATGTTTGAAGTAAGAGATGGTTCATACCCGGGCGTTTTATTCGTGACTAAATTCGTGACCGATGATTTTCACCCGTTTTTTGGAATCTCTTTTTTGAGCATAAAAAAACACCGAAACCCTTGATTTCTCAAGAATTTCGGCGCCCCTGC
>OGYI01002782.1_pt1 | contig 12224 bp, 9 predicted proteins | sample 1576521 | NCBI WGS metagenome assembly OGYI01 (sample SAMEA3541484, study PRJEB24748) | human gut metagenome | biome: human gut; feature: human-associated habitat; material: faeces | place: China | collected 2012
TGCAGCATACGAATCAGCCACCATGGCCAATGAGGCCAAAAGTAATTTCCTGGCCCGGATGTCCCATGACATACGCACGCCCATGAACGCAATCATAGGGATGACGGCACTTGCAGCATCCCACACAGACCAGCCGGAGCGGGTAAGGGACTGCCTGGAAAAAATCAGCATCTCCAGCAGCCATCTGCTGTCCCTGATTAATGAGATACTGGATATGTCCAGAATCGAGAAGGGGAAGCTGGAACTTTTGGAGGAACCCTTTCATCTGGAAACCATGCTGGATAACATATACTCCATCATCAAGCCCACTGCCATGGAGAAAAACCATGACATAACCTTCAGCCGGAAGGGTGTGATCCATGAGTCGCTTATAGGGGACGCCAACCGGGTGAAGCAGGTGCTTTTAAACCTGATTACCAACGCGGTGAAATACACGCCGGACAACGGAATCATCCGCGTGACGACCGAGGAAGTCCCCATGGGGAAAGCGGGCTGGGCCTGCTACCGGTTTGTGGTGGAGGACAACGGCATCGGCATGTCAGAAGAATATATGAAGCAGGTGTTTGAACCATTTTCCAGGGCCGGCGTGCCTGTGGTGCAGGAACAGCAGGGAACCGGCCTGGGCATGTCCATTGCCCAGGGCATAGTGTCCACCATGCAGGGGGACATACATGTTGAGAGCCGGGAGGGAGAGGGAAGCTGTTTTACAGTTACCCTGAATTTCAGAATCCAGGGAAAGGAACAGGAAAGGGCAGGAGATATGAGAGACTGCATCCGGGATGATGACATGGACTGTGCTTCCCTGGCGGGAAGGCGGATTCTCCTGGTGGAGGACAATGCCCTTAACATGGAAATCGCCAAGGCCATACTCTGTGAACACGGCCTGGAAGTGGATGGGGCAGAAAACGGACAGGAAGCCTATGAGCGCTTCACCTCCTCAGCACCAGGCACATATGAGGCAGTGCTCATGGACCTGCAGATGCCGGTGATGGACGGCTGCACCGCAGCCCGCATGATCCGGGCAAGCAGCCACCCCCAGGCCCGAACCATTCCCATTATTGCCCTGACTGCCAATGCCTTTGCCGAGGATGTGGCAAAGGCACTGACCAGCGGAATGAATTACCACATAGCAAAACCCATTGATTTTCACCAGCTGTTTCATGCGCTGAAACAATTCATGACCACCAGTTAACCGGGACGCGGAACAAAGACATGGCATCCAGTCTTTATAAATGAGGGATGCCATTGTCTGTGTTCCGCGTTTTTGTGTACGTCTGTTTATGTTTCACGGTTCCCTGCCGGTCCGGGACCTTGCGGAGGCGGCAGGGGACATAATCCATTTACATTTCCGGTGAAACATAGTACAATTGTGAAAGCAAAGAGAGAGAAGCAAAGGAGCATATCCGGATATGAAAAAATATGATTATATATTAGTGGGAAGCGGTCTGTATGCAGGCGTGTTTGCCTGGTACGCCAGAAAGAACAAAAAGCGCTGTCTGGTGGTGGAGAAGAGGAACCACATAGGCGGAAACGTGTACTGTGAGGACGTGGAGGGCATCCATGTGCACAAGTACGGCGCCCATATCTTTCATACGGGCAACCGTAAGGTGTGGGAATTTGTGAATTCCCTGGCGGAGTTTAACCGCTATACCAACAGCCCGGTGGCCAATTATAAAGGCCAGATGTACAACATGCCGTTTAATATGAATACCTTCAGCCGCATGTGGGGCATATCCACACCGGATGAGGCTAAGGCCATCATCGAGAAGCAGAGGGCGGAGATTACTGGCGAGCCGAAGAACCTGGAGGAACAGGCCATCCGTCTGGTGGGAAGGGAATTGTACGAGAAATTAATTAAGGGGTATACGGAAAAGCAGTGGGGCAGGGACTGCAAGGAGCTTCCGGCCTTTATCATCAAACGTATACCTGTGCGGTATATCTATGACAACAATTATTTCAATGATCCCTATCAGGGAATTCCCATAGGGGGATATAATGTCATAGTGGAGAAGCTGTTTGAGGGCTGTGATATAGAGACTTCGGCGGGTTACCTGGAAAACAGGGAGAACTATGACAGCCTGGGAGAGACCGTGGTATACACAGGCACCATTGACGCATTTTACGGCTACCGGTTCGGCAAGCTGGAGTACCGAAGCCTGCGTTTTGAGTCCCAGGTGCTGGACCGGGAAAACCACCAGGGAGTGGCGGTGGTGAATTACACGGACCGCGACACGCCCTATACCAGGGTAATCGAGCACAAGCATTTTGAGTTCGGCACACAGCCAAAGACAGTGATTACCAGGGAGTATCCGGTGAGCTGGCAGGAGGGCATGGAACCCTACTATCCGGTGAATGACCAGAAAAACCAGGAGCTGTACCAGCGGTATGAGGAACTGGCCAGGGCGGAATCCCATGTATTGTTTGGCGGCCGCCTGGGAGAATATAAGTACTACGACATGGACAAGGTAATCGAGTCTGCCATGAACAGGGCAGAGGAGATTTTCGGATAAGACAGGACAAAGGACAGGAAGGATATACGGCAGATGACTAAGACACAGGACCGCCAGGTCTATCTGGATGTGGCAAAGGGCATGGGAATGCTGGGAGTGGTAGCCAGCCATTGTCTGGTGGAGACCAGCCTAGGCATACTCTCTGACTGGTACGGCTTCTTTATGCTGGCTGTTTTTTATGTCTATACAGGATGGCGGTATGCGCTGCGTTACGGGAAGGAAAGGACAGGCATATCCAGCCGGGAGATGGCAGGAAAAAGGCTTATATCCCTGGGAATTCCGTATGTGTGCTACAGCGTGCTGTTTATTTTCTCTCGGATATTCCTGGTGTGGCCCCAGCAGTATACCTTCCTGGTACTCATGTCCGACATCTATTATACGGGCACATTGGTGGTGTTAGAGACACTGTGGTTTCTGCCCAGCATCTTCATAGCGGAGCTGCTGCTGAATATGATATACGGCAGCCGCAGGAAAATGGGGATTGCAGCCTGTCTGGCCGGGGCGGCCAGTGTGTGCCTCATCCTCTATATCAATGGTTCCAGACAGGATACCACTCTGTGGCGCGTCATACATCTGCCGATTATGGTGTATATCAAGGGCCTGGTGGGCTTCCTGCTGGCCCTGGGGGGCGCATTTGCCTGTGACGCGTGGCAGAAGGCATCCATGTACTTAAAGGGCCGGGCCGGTTTGGCGGCTGCCTTTCTGCTCATGTGCTTGGGCATTGCCCTGACGGTTTTGATTCCGGGATGTGATTTTAATTTCCTGACCATGGAAAATCCGGTATCCTGGATTCTGACCGCCTGGTTTTCCTCTGTCACCATCCTGATGTTTGGGGAGCGGGTGTCTGCCTGCGGAGGCAGCTGGAAGGAATGGCGGATTTTCAGCCGGGTTCTTGTGCCGTTTTTTACATATTACGGAACACATTCCCTGACTGTCATGTGTACCCATCTGGTTCCGGTCATTGCATTTTTTAAGGTGGCGGCAGGCAGAATGATGTATCCGGGAGTATTAGGCAGTACGCCCTGGGATATCCTGCTTTTTGCCCTGGTGCTGGCAGTGGAGCCTGGGGTGGTGCGTCTGATTGAGACACGGCTGCCATGGATGAATGGAAGGAAGAAACGCTCAAAATGATTACGGTACTGATGGCTTCTTATAATGGAAGCAGATATATAAGGCAGCAGCTGGATTCCATACTGGCACAGGATGAGGAGGACGTCCGTATCCTGGTGTCGGATGACTGTTCCTCGGACGGCTCCAGGGAACTGCTGAAGGAATATGAGGCAAGCCGGGGGGACCGGGTGCTGGTGCTTTTACGGAAGGAGCCGTCCGGAGGAGCAGCTGTCCATTTCCTGAAGCTCCTTAAGCTGATGGCGGATGCAGCCCATGGTCCGGAGGAGCAGCCTCAGCATGGGAGCCTGCTGCCAGAGTATGAGGTGACAAAAAGCCAGCTGGCCCATCTGGGGCGTCTGGCCGGGGCGGATTATTTTATGCTGAGCGACCAGGACGATGTCTGGATGCCCCAAAAGGCGCGGATGCTGTCTGATAAGATGAAAGAAATGGAACGGAAACCGGGCCGTGGCAATGTTCCCCTTTTGGTGCATTCAGACCTGACCGTGGCGGATGAGGCTTTGCGGCCCATAGCGGACAGCTTTTTCCGGTATCAGAAAATTTCCCCGGAACGCACCAGCCTGCCCCAGCTTCTGGTACAGAACAATGTGACCGGAGGCGCCGTGATGGTCAGCCGCAGTATGCTGCCTTATCTAAAGGAGATTCCCGGAGTCTGCCTTATGCACGATGCATGGCTGGCTCTTATCGCGTCCTGCTTTGGAGAGATAGGATGGGTGGACAGGCCCCTGTACTATTACAGGCAGCATGGCGGCAATACCCTGGGAGCTGAGAAGGGAGACAGCCTGGATTCTGTCAGGGCACGGGTAAAGGACGGAAGCAGCGCCAGAGAGAATTACAGGAGGATGTTTGGCCAGGCGGACAGCTTTTACCATATGTTTTACAGCCGTCTGAACCGGGAACAGCAGGAAACACTGGAGGCTTTCATAAGACTGCCTCGCTGCGGCCGGCTGGGAAAAATGGGACTGATTGTGAAGTACGGCTTTACCAAGAACACGCTGGCCCGTACACTGGGGCAGATGCTGTTCATTGGGGACTGACCGGGAGCCTGTTTCAAAGGTGTGCCCTGAGGTGCCGGTCTGTCCGCGGTTCCATGAAGAAAGGAAGGAAAACAGGCATTGAATGAAAAACAGACAACGACAAAGGTCTTAAACGGCCTGTTTTGGAAGTTAATGGAAAATGGAGGTGCCCAGGGTGTCCAGTTCCTGGTTTCCATCATACTGGCGCGCCTGCTCTCGCCGGAAGAGTACGGTGTGGTGGGCGTCATACTTATATTTGTCACCATTGCCAATGTATTGGTTCAGAACGGCTTCAGCACTGCGCTGATTCAGAAGCGGAAGGTGGATGACACGGATTTTTCTTCGGTTTTCTTCTTTAGCATGGCTGTATCCGCAGTCATCTACCTGGTATTGTATCTTTCAGCGCCCGGCATCGCATACTTTTACCGCAACCAGGAGATGACGGCTCTGGTGCGGGTGCTGGCCGTGGTCCTGTTTCCGGGAGGGGTAATCTCCATACAGAATGCCTATGTGTCCAGGAATATGGAGTTTAAGGGCTTGTTCATATCCTCCTTTGTGGCATCCATGATATCAGGGGCAATCAGCATTTTCCTGGCCTGCCGTGGGCTGGGGGTATGGGCCCTGGTATGGCAGCAGATTGCATATTACTTTTTCTACATGCTGATTCTGTTTATGAGCATCAGCTGGAAACCCCGCCTTTTGTTCAGTATTCTGCGGATTAAGACCATGTTCGCCTTTGGATGGAAGCTGCTGTGCGCCTCCCTTCTGGATACGGTATATAACAATATATACGGACTGGTGATTGGCAGGATTTACAATGAATCCATGCTGGGCAACTATAACCGGGGAGAGCAGTTTCCCAAGCTGATTGTCAGCAACCTGGGAGCCGCCATCCAGTCCGTTATGCTGCCTGTGCTGTCAGCCAGCCAGGACGAGCCGGAGCGTGTAAAGTCCATGCTGCGAAGGGCCATCACCGTCAGCTCCTATCTGGTGCTTCCCATGATGGCGGGCCTTATAGCAGTAGCCCGCCCCATGGTACTGCTGCTGTTGGGGGAAAAATGGCTGGCCTGTGTTCCCTTTCTTCAAATCATGTGTGTTGCCTATTCCTTCTGGCCCATTCACATTGCCAACCTTCAGGCGCTGAATGCCATGGGACGCAGCGATATATTCCTTAAATTGGAAATTGTAAAAAAGATGGTGGGCCTGGCAGTTCTGGCAGTGGGCATACGCTATAATCCACTGGTGCTGGTGGCGCTTAAGGCTGCGGCGGATTTCCTGTGCACCTTCATCAACGCGTGGCCCAATAAGCGCCTTCTTAATTACAGCATAATAGAACAGTGGAAGGATATCATTCCGTCGGTGGCAGTCTCAATCCTTATGGCTGCGGCTGTCATGGTTGCGGGAAGATATGTTCCTGGGGGATGGCTGGGCCTGGGAATGCAGATTCTCTTTGGCGCGGTTGTGTACATGCTGGCATCCTGGGTTCTGGGCCTGGAAGTGTTCCGGTATATCAGGGGCCTGGCAGTGGACAGGCTGCCCGGAAGAAAGTAAACAGGATGGAAGCTGTCAGGAATCAATCAATCAGAATGAGGGATAACAAGTGGAGAGTAAGCAGGAGGAGCGAAAAATGAAGACAGTGGTTGTGACAGCCATAGGGTCGTTTTCGGCTGATATCGTCATCAAGAAATGCAGGGAAAATGGCATCCGGGTCATAGGCTGCGACGTGTATCCCGGTGAGTGGATTGCGGACGCCGGGAATGTGGATGCGTTTTATCAGGTTCCCTATGCATCGGATACAGACCATTATATTGAGACTATGTTGTCCATTTGCCGGAAGGAAGGGGCAAAGGCTGTCATCCCGCTGACGGACGCGGAGATCGATGTGTTCAACCTGCACCGCCGCGAATTCGGCGAAATAAATGTCGCCTTATGTATGTCGGACAAGGCATGTATCGGCCTGTGCCGCGACAAGATGGAGCTGTACCGTTTTCTGGAGGAGCACATGGAGGGAACCGTGATTCCCACTGTGCGCCTGGAGGATGCGGATTTGGATGAAATCAGCTACCCGGCTGTGTGCAAGCCCTGCAACGGAAGGAGCAGCCAGGGCCTTAGGTTTGTGGGCTCCCGCCGTGAGATGGAGGGGTTCCTGGGGGAAACCGATCCGGCAGGTTATATTGTCCAGCCCATGATAAAGGGAAACGTGGTCACGGTGGACGTGGTACGAAGTCCTGAGCAGGGCACGTGCGCAGCCGTCTGCCGCAGGGAGCTTTTGCGGACCTTAAACGGCGCGGGAACCTCAGTGCTGGTGTTCAGGAACCGGCAGCTGGAAGAACGGTGCCGTGCCATTGCCGGGCTGTTGGGAGTCAGGGGATGCGTAAACATGGAATTTATAGAGGACCGGGACGGCGTTTACCACATGCTGGAGTGCAACCCCAGGTTTTCCGGCGGGGTGGAGTTTTCCTGCCTGGCGGGATATGACTGTGTGACAAACCATCTGCGGTGCTTTGAGGGCAGGGAAATAGAGCGGGACGACCGTATCACGGGCATGTATATTGCCAGGAAATACGAAGAATATATCACCAAGGTAGAGTGACAGGGAGGTGTGACAGGATATGGGAGACAGAGTGGAAGGCGGAACCGGGCCTCAGACCGCAGATACAGCTATTATGGCCAGCATCAACTGTGTTACATTCAACCATGCAAATTATATCAGAACAGCCCTGGACAGCTTTCTGATGCAGAAGACAGATTTTGCATTTGAGATACTGGTCCACGATGATGCATCCACGGACGGGACCAGCAGCATTATCCGGGAATATGCGGCCAGGTATCCGGACCAGGTGAAGCCGTTAATTCAGACAGAAAACCAGTATTCACAGGGAATCGACAACATCAGCGGGGCCTTTAACTTCCCCAGGGCCAGGGGAAAGTACATTTTTATGTGTGACGGGGACGACTATTTCCTGTCACCGGATAAGCTTCAGAAGCAGGTGGATTACATGGAAGCCCACCCTGACTGTACCTTGTGCATCCACAGCGCCAAAATAGATTTGGTGGGAAGGGCGCTGACAGAGGGACAGATGAGGCCGTACCGGGAGAGCCGCGTACTGCCGCCGGAGGAAATCATCGACAAGCCTTCGGGATACGCCATGTCGTCCATGGCATTTCCGGCCCGTCTGGTGAGGGAGCTGCCGGATTACTATGTGGACTGTCCTGTGGGGGATACGCCCATCCAGCTGATTGCGGCGGCAAATGGATACGGGTATTATTTTGATGAGGCCATGAGCGCCTACCGGGTGGGCGTGGCAGGCTCCTGGACCGTGGAGGGAAAGAACGGGGATTACCAGGGAAAGCAGAGGGCTTACTGTGATCGTATGAAGCGCACCTATGAGCAGTTTGACAGGGCCACAGGGGGCAGGTTTAAGGAAGCGGCAGAGAGCGCTGCCCGCAGGACTTATTACCAGACAATGGTAAACACCAAGCAGTTTGAAGAGATATTCAATCCACAGTACCGCAGGTACTATAAAGAGCTTACGCCCAGGATGCGGTTTTTCCTGAGATTTGAGCACACCATGCCGGCAGTATACGAAATGGCGAGGAAGACGTTCACTGGAAAGTGATTCCAGTGAACGGTTCCCCGCCATTTTTGCTGTATGCGTTACAGCCTGTTTTTAATGATTACCCATTGTTTAAAAATTACTGCTGCTGGGCAAAGAGAGGATCCGTGGGATCCCAGTGCTGGTCTCCCGGAATGACCCACTCAATAGCCGGCCGGTCATAAGGGCCTGGCTTTGGTGAGTTGTAGATGGTCACCGTTGTGCCCAGGGCACAGTTGTCATATACCCACTTGGCGTCTCCGGAAAGGAGGCGGACACAGCCGGCTGACTCTGCGATACCCAGATAATTATAGGTCAGCGGATCTAATGTCATGGGGTCCGGGCGGCTGTACAGGATGGAGTGAATCAGGAAACCCTTGTAAATACGCGTCGCGTACTGGGTGAAGATTCCGTGGTTCATGTCACGCCAACGGTACTTGGCCGGGGTTTGGAAGGTTCCAATGGGTGTATCCGGTCCGGTAGAGGTAAGATAGGTCTTTACCGGGATGATGAAGCCGTTGGCGCCGTCCTGTGCAAAAATGGTCATACAGTTCATCTGTTTGTTGATGCTGATGAGGAACGGGCCGCTGTTGCCCACAATGGGCTCTAAGTCGGTCAGCAGCTTGCCGGTTTCGTCAAAGTAATACTTGAAACCGTCTATGTACTGCCAGCCTGTTACAGGCGCATTGTTTACAAAGTAGTAGCGGTCCCTGTCATTCCAGGCCCATCCGGTAAATGGAACGCCGTTGCCGCTGCTGTACGCCACTGCCCCGTCCACAACCTGGATTCCATCCGGGAACGCTGCTTCCAATGGTTTCTCCATGTTGTAGGAAGCGCCTTCCACACCTTTGCCCCAGAGAGAGACCCTGAAGCTGCTCAGCACCTTTCCTGTGCCCATGGTTCCTGCTGTTGCGCTGTTGCGCGCCCAGTTTAACTCTGTCCCGTCGTTCAGGGTAGTGCAGTAGTAAATATCAAATGTGTTGCCCACAAAGCCATTGAAACGCATCTGTATGGCTTCCACCAGGGCACCGTCCTCCCAGACAGTTGTGTGGCCGCCGTTCATGGCCCAGTCGCTCCATCCATGTGCGCTGGTATACGTCCTGTAAAGGATGTCGCCCACGATGTTGTTCAGATAGACGGACATGGAACGGAATCCCTGTTCAGACACCACCGGTGTATCGCCTATTACAGGGTCAGTCCATGTGGTATCCGGACGGAGCACCTGAATCTGAAGAAAAGGTGTATTGGCTGATGCCTGTCTGGCTGCTTCTTCTGCTGCAAACTGGGCTGCGGCGGCTGCCTCGGCATCGGCCTGGGCAGAATCGTCTGCTGCCTGTGCCGCGTTCTGGTCCGTGGCAGCGGAGGACACGCCGTCCGTGCCGGCTGTACCAGCGGCTGCCTCGGTGCTGCCGGCTGCTGCGCCGGCGCCATCGGCCTGTTCTGCCGGGGCTGCGTTGGCCGGAGCCACCGCCTGAGGGCCGGAGCCCTGTCCATCTCCACTCTGGCCGTCTAAAGAACCAGGGGAGGTTTGTTCGACTTTTGTGGAAAAAGCCGGACCATAATTAGAATCATCCTGCGCGGCCAATGCGGGTCCGGCCTGACCTAAGACCAGAAGTCCGGACAGAAGGGCTGCGGCAGCACGCTTCGTTAACTTATTCATTCGTAACATCCTCCTGAATTTTATATAGATTACCATACATGTCTTAATCTATCATATTTGGCAGGAAAATTCCAGATGTGATTTACTTTTTACCTGCTATAATGTAAAATTGTAAACAAAATGACCTTAGAAAGACTAGAGAATGTAAGAAACAGGTGCCATAATATGGATTGGAATACAGAAACTGTTAATATTATTTACGCGTCCAATGACGGGTATGCCGGACATCTGGCAGCCTCCCTTTATTCCCTGTTAGACCACAACAGGAACATCCCCCGGATGGACATATATATCCTGTCCGTGGGAATGAGTGAGGCTTACCTTGAACGGCTGGCCGGTATTGCGGGGAAATTCTGCCGCAGCCTTCATGTGGCTGAGCTGGGAAACCTGAGGGAGCGGTTCGACTATGCTGTGGATACCAGGGGATTTGATATAAGCGCCATGGGGCGCCTCTTTGCCCCCAAGGTGCTGCCGGACAGCGTAAGAAAGGCCCTGTATCTGGACTGCGATACCATTGTGAACGGAAGTATCCGTCCCCTGTATGAGACGGAGCTTGGAAACCATCTGGCCGGCATGGTGATGGAGCCAACGGTTTACAGGGAGATGAAGGAATCCATCGGCATGGAAAAGGATGAGCCTTACTATAATTCCGGAGTCCTGCTTATGGACCTGGAGGCATGGAGAAACCAGGATGTGCTGGGGCAGCTGCTGGAATTTTACAGGGTTCATCAGGGCAGCCTTTTTGCCTGTGACCAGGATACCATAAACGGGGCGCTGAGGGGCAGAATCATGACGCTGCCGGTCCGTTATAATTATTTTACCAACTACCGGTATTTCAGATACAGGACCCTGGTGTCCATGTGCGGGGCATACCAGGCAGTGGGGGAGGACGGATACCGGCAGGCGGGAAAGGCCCCTGTCATCATCCATTATCTGGGAGACGAGAGGCCCTGGATAGCCGGGAACCACAACCATTTCAGAAGGCTCTATGAGTATTATCTGGATAAGACTCCCTGGAAGGGAACCCCAAAGCAGGAGGGAAAGAGGCTGTACATGCACATGTGGTGGGTGTTTAACCACGCAAGCCTTATCTGCCCTGCCTTCCGGCTGTGGATCAGCCGCAGGCTGGGGATGAGGCTGGTGGACAGCCGCAGGAAGCAGAAGGCTTTTGGAAGCGGGAAATGATATGGATAAGATAAGCATGATTATATTGAACTATAATGACTCTTATACCACCCTGTCATTGGTGGATGAGGTTAGGGATTATGAATGTCTGGACTCCGTGGTGGTGGTGGACAATCACTCATCCGATGATTCATGGAAGCGCCTGCAGACACTGAATGGCGGCGGCAAGGTCCACGCGCTCAGGCTGGAGCAAAACGGCGGCTACGGTATGGGAAACCAGGAGGGAATCAATTACGCCGTAAGCTGTCTGGAGGCAGACTATGTAATCATTGCCAACCCGGACATTCATGTGACCCCCCGCTGCATCCGGCGGGTAAAGGATGCACTGGACAAGACACAGGGCGCGGTGGCTGCCTCGGCCAGGGTGAAGGACCCGATGGGGGGAGAACTGTTTTCTTACTGGACCCTCCTTCCTCTGTGGAAGGATCTGCTGGATACGGGACTGGTTACCAGGCGGCTGTTTAAGGCCATGCTGAATACGCCTTCCTACAGGCTTGGGTATGGGGGAGATGAGGACTGCCGCCTGGTGGATGCGGTTCCCGGGTCCTTTTTTATGTTAAAGACAGGCATTCTCACGCCGGGGGAAATAAAAGAAGTATTTGACAAACACATCTTTTTGTATTATGAAGAAAAGGTGCTGGGACAGAAGTTCAGGAAAATGGGGCTTAAGACCGTGCTGGTTACGGATGAGTCCTATGTCCATGCCCATTCTGTCAGCATTGACAAAAGCTTTAAACGGATCGTGGATAAGCAGAGGCTGCTTCACAGGAGCAAGCTGTACTACTATAAGGAATATCTGGGAACCGGCCCCGCAGGCATGGCAGCGGCAAGGGCTGTATTGGGACTCGTCCTGGCAGAGGTGTGGTTTCTGACCGTGGTGTGCAGGATGCGGTGGTAGGACGGCGAGGGGCCTCGGGCATAGAGATGTGCGGAGGCGCGTGAAGGCAGGCAGTGAGAGGCGCAGCGGAGTGCGGAGGCAGGCTTTGAGATACAGGGAGGCCTGCAGAAAGGACAAAATGACGTATGAACGGACAGGAAGATAAAGAGAAGGAGATACTGGTCACCCGGTCCTCCCTTCCTTCTTACGAAGAATATATAGAGATGATAAAACCCATATGGGACAGCGCAT
>OGYI01002793.1_pt1 | contig 12187 bp, 10 predicted proteins | sample 1576521 | NCBI WGS metagenome assembly OGYI01 (sample SAMEA3541484, study PRJEB24748) | human gut metagenome | biome: human gut; feature: human-associated habitat; material: faeces | place: China | collected 2012
TTTCTTCTCCTGATTTCCTCCTCCAGCTGTTCCATCTGGCGAGCGGCCATAATCTCCAATTTTTCAATGGAAGGCTCCTCAAAATATTCCCGAACCTGGCACAAAGGTACATTCATCTCTCTCAGCGCCAGCAGTGTCCCAAAAGGTGAAATCTGGGAGGCCGTATAATAGCGGTAACCGTTCTCTCCAATAAACGCAGGTGAAAAAAGGCCAATTTCATCGTAATAAAACAAGGTATCCTTTTTAATTCCAAAATATTTCGCGAATGCTCCTGTGGTATAGAGATTTTCGTCTTTTCTTTTCAACTTTTTTCTCCTCTTGACTATGGGGCTACCCTATAGTTTATACTGGTTTTCTGTGAAAATCAATCTTAACTACTTTGAAAGGATACGGTTTTATGGATTCCAAGGTTCTTTTTACAAAAACCCATCCCACCAAGCTGTTTTTTATCGCTGCCATCCCCGGATCGATCGGGATGCTGGCTTCTGCCCTTTATCAGCTGATTGACGGAATTTTAGTAGGGCAGATTCTGGGAGATACTGCCTTTGCCGCGTTAAATTTCGCCATGCCTCTGGTTATCATCAACTTCGCCCTGGCTGATTTGATCGGCGTAGGCTCCTCCGTCCCCATTTCCATCCGGCTGGGCGAGAAAAACGAAGAGGAAGCCTGCAATATTTTCACCTGCGCCTGTCTGATGATCGTAGGGGCAGGGATCCTGTTTGGCTCCGTTCTTTTTCTGGCTGCGCCTACGCTCCTGCGTCTGATGGGAGCCGAGGGAGAACTGGCCCGAATGGCCGCCGCTTATCTTCGGGTTTATGCCATCTGCTCTCCTTTAACTACCATCATTTTCGCAGTAGACAATTTTCTGCGCATCTGCGGACAAATCCGCACCAGTATGGTACTGAATATTTTTATGTCCGTTTTAAGCGGTTTATTGGAATTTGTGTTCCTTTTTGTATTTCGCTTTGGAATCTGGGCAGCAGCTGCCGCTACCTGCTCAGGAATGATGATAACTTCCCTGATCGCATTTTATCCCTTTTTCCGCGGAAAACTGACCCTGAAATTTTGCCGTCCAAGATTTCACACTGCGCTCATCAAGCGCATCGTGCTCTGCGGCAGTCCCAACTTTTTGAACAATATTGCCGGAAGGATTACCTCGATCTTAATGAATATGATTCTTCTGCGCATGGGCGGCCCTGCGGCGGTCTCTGTCTACGGAATTTTAATGTATGCCGATGGTTTTATCCAGCCTCTTCTATACGGTATGTGCGACTCCCTGCAGCCGGCAGTGGGATATAACTGGGGCGCCGGCAATTACAAAAGAGTTACCGCTATTGAAAAACGCTGCTACGGTGCCAGCGCTCTTTTATCCCTGACCCTAGCTGCCGTACTATTCTTCTTCCCTGGTCCGGTTGCCCGGCTTTTCATCAGCTCCGCCGATTCCGGACTCTATGAAATGGCTCTGCCTGCCCTCAGTCTCTTTGCAATGACCTATATCACCCGCTGGCTTTCCTTTGCCACCCAAAGCTTTATGTCTGCCATCGAGCGTCCGGGGTTCGCTGCCATGATTTCCTTGTCTGTCGCCCTTGTACTGCCTGTGCTGGTCATCGTAGTCCTCTGGCCCATGGGCCTTACCGGGCTTTGGCTGAACTTTCCCTGTTCCGCGCTGTTAGCCGGGATCCTCTCTTTATGGATTCTGCATCGCAACCGGAAACTCAGCCTGTGATTTTTAAAAAAACGCCGCAGTTGGAAAAATATCACATTAAAAAAGCCGGATACCTTGTAAAATCAAGGCTCCGGCTGCTTTAACAGATAAGCAGATGACGGGAATCGAACCCGCCTCCTCAGCTTGGGAAGCTGATATTCTACCGATGAACTACATCTGCAAGACTGTTATTATCATATCACATTTTTTGGAAAATTCAAGTGAATTTTGAAAATTTTTATAAATGATATCTCAGTAAAAGCATGTACTCTCTGTCGGAATTCTTCTACCCCTCACCCATTCCTCTCCTTATACTCCTCCCCCCAGGTCCACATGGCGTCCAGAATCGGCTTCAGGCTCCTGCCCAGGTCCGTCAGACTGTACTCCACTCTTGGCGGCACCTCCGCGTAAACCTGGCGGGTTACAAGGCCGTTGGCCTCCATATCCCGCAGCTGAGAAGTCAATACCTTTTGGGAGACGTTCCCGACAGATTTTTTCAATTCCCCGAAACGCTTCGTGCCGGGCATTAAGTCCCGCAGAATCAAAACCGTCCATTTATCGCCAATTAACATCAAAGTAGTTTCCACCGGGCAGGCCGGCAGTTCCTTTGTCGTCTGCATCCTCATTCCTCCATTTTAAATGTTGCGGAAACAGCTACCTCCAGCTTTCATTCGCCTTTCTCCAACGGTCCGCCTCTGTTTCCAGCCGTTCATTAATCCAGCTGACGCCCTGGGCAATACCGTCGGAGTCAAAGGAAAACAGTTTCTCCTCCCGCTCCTCCTTTGGCGTCGCGTCATAACCGTAGGGCTCCGGCCAAACCGTCACAGCCAGGGCCATCTCCTCCCCCTCCTGCTCCCGTTTCTCCATACGGAAACGCATCCCCTTAGAGCTTCCGGTAAACTTCTCCTTCTTCAAAAAATTAATCGGCATAAAATCCTTTAATTCCAGCATACACATCTGCCTCCCGCAAAATCTTCCCGCAGCTCAGGGATTCGGCTTCCGGTTAATAAATTCTGTCTTCGTTTTGGAATAGACGAACTTCTGGCTGGCGTACAGCCCATAATATCCGCTGAGCGCAAAGGACACCGCGATCACAATGGAAAAATACTCCATACCACTGTATCCAAACAGCTCCAAAGCAATAATCAGGGATGTAATAGGACAGTTGGTAACGCCTACGAAGAGGGCCGCCATGCCGCAGGCTGCGCAAAGAGGCGGGTAAAAGCCCAGAAGATTTCCCACCGCACAGCCAAAGGTAGCCCCCACACACAGGGTAGGCACAATTTCTCCCCCCTTAAAACCGGCTCCCAGAGCAATTGCCGTAAAAATCATCTTCAGCAGAAAGGCCTCCATACGGGCCTGCCCTTCCACTGCCCGCTCCATCAGCACGATTCCGCTTCCCAGATAATCGTCGGTTCCCACCGCCAGAGTCAGTACAATAAATAAGGCGCTTCCTGCCAGCACTCGTATGTAAGCGTTTTGAAAATACTGCCGGTAGAGGTGGCTGGCCTGGTGCAGAATAATGCAGAAGGCCATACTGACCAAAGCGCATAAGGCTCCCAGAAGAACGGCAATACCTACGCTCTGAAAGCTGACAGGAGGCACTTGGGTAATTGGATAATTTTCCGGGGGAATATTAAACGCTCCCGCTACCGCCTGCCCGATATATGCGGAAAATAAGCAGGGGACCATAGCTGCATAGTAGAGTACTCCTATGCTTACCACCTCCAGTGAAAAAACGCCCGCGGCAATGGGCGTCCCAAATAACGCCGAGAAAACAGCGCTCATCCCGCACATGGTAGCGATTTTCAAGTCCTTCTCATCCAATTTCAGCACTCTTCCCAGAACGCTTCCAATACTGCCTCCCAACTGAAGAGCCGCCCCCTCCCGTCCGGAAGAGCCGCCCACCAAATGAGTCAAAATAGTAGATGCAAAAATCAGAGGTCCCGTAATGCCCGTCACCTTTTCATTGGACGAAATCGAGTCTATGACCATATCCGTTCCCCTGTTTTTCTCCTGATGAAACACATGATAAAGCCATACGATGGCCAAACCGCTTAAAGGCATAAGAAATAAAACCTGGGGTACGTTCTGACGCAGCCCCGTAGCCCAGGTAATTCCAAGGGAGAAGAGGCTTCCAAAGAAGCCGCCCACTGTCCCCAGGGCCGCTGAAATCAGCGACCATTTCACAAAGTACAAAAGATTATTCCAGACCGGACTTTTCCACTGAATTTTTTTCATCACACTCACCTAAAACCCCCTGTAAATCGAACGGTTCAGAAGCCCTGAACAATGATCCATGAATTACAGGCCCCGCAAAAATACGCAGGGCCCGTCAATTTTACAGTTCACTGAAAGTTCCTTTAAATTTTACCAACTTGGGACGATAACCCGCGTTAGTCAGAGCCGCCACAATCTGATTCTTATGCTCGGTTCCAAACGCCTCCATAGTAATCCGCAGTTCCACCGCTGCATTCCGGTTGATGCTGATAAACTGGTTGTGCTCCAGCTTGATGACGTTGCCCTGGGCATTGGCTATTGTTGCCGCAACTCTCACCAGCTCGCCCGGCTTATCCGGAAGCAGTACGGATACGGAGAAGATCCTGTCTCTCTGGATCAGGCCATGCTGAACGATGGAAGACATGGTAATCACATCCATGTTGCCGCCGCTTAGTACGGACACTGCCTTCTTTCCCTTCAGATCCAGCTGCTTTAACGCCGCAACCGTAAGAAGTCCTGAATTCTCTACGATCATCTTATGGTTCTCTACCATATCAAGGAAAGCGCCGATCAGTTCATCATCTTCCACCGTCAGAATACGGTCAATGTTCTCCTGGGCGTATGGGAAGATGGTTTCTCCTACGCGCTTCACTGCAGTTCCGTCTGCGATCGTGTTGGCGCTATCCAGCGTCACAGGCCCCCCGGCCTTGATGGCCGCCGTCATGCTGGCTGCCGCTGCCGGCTCCACGCCGATCACCTGGATCTTTGGATTCAGCATCTTTGCCAGGGTGGATACGCCGGTTACAAGTCCGCCGCCGCCGATTGGCACCAGTATGTAATCCACCGTAGGAAGCTCCTGCACGATCTCCATAGCGATGGTTCCCTGGCCGGTCGCGATATCCAGGTCGTCAAACGGATGCACGAATGTATAGCCGTTCTCCTCTGCCAGCTGGATTGCATGCGCGCAGGCATCATCATAGACATCGCCATGAAGCACGACATCTGCCCCGTAACTCTTAGTACGGTTTACTTTAATCAGAGGCGTGATCGTCGGCATGACGATGGTCGCCTTGCATCCAAACTTCTGGGCAGCGTATGCCACGCCCTGGGCATGGTTGCCTGCGGATGCGGTAATCAGGCCCTTCTCCCGTTCTTCCTCGCTCATCGTGCTGATCTTGTAATATGCGCCGCGCACCTTGTATGCTCCGGTATACTGCATATTCTCTGGCTTCAGGTATACTTTTCCGCCGGACTGGCTGCTTAAATATTCGCTGTAGACCAGTTTTGTAGGGTTGGTTACCTTTTTTACGATTTCGCTTGCCTGTTCAAATTTGTCCAATGTTAACATTGCAATTCCCTCTCTTTCTCTCTTAGTTTGGTTGGTTTACATTACTCTATGCTTGTCTGAAAAAGTGCATTGACAAAAGTGTCTGCATCAAATTTCTGTAAATCTTCGATGGTCTCGCCTACGCCGATATATTTTACCGGAATTCCCAGTTCCGCCTGTATGGCAACCGCAATTCCTCCTTTGGCCGTTCCGTCCATCTTCGTCAGTATGATTCCCGTAATATCTGCAACTTCATTGAATTCCCTGGCCTGCTGCAGGGCATTCTGTCCTGTGGTAGCATCCAGCACCACCAGGGTCTCCCGGAAGGCCTCCGGATATTCCCGGTCAATGATACGGTTCATCTTCTTCAACTCTTCCATCAGGTTCTTCTTATTGTGGAGCCGTCCCGCCGTATCACAAAGCAGCACGTCCGCATGCCTTGCCTTAGCGGCCGCCACCGCGTCGTAGACTACGGATGCCGGATCTGACCCTTCCTGGCCTCCGATCAAGTCTGCCTGGGCCCGGCTGGCCCACTCCTTTAACTGTTCTCCCGCAGCGGCGCGGAAGGTGTCTGCCGCCGCCAGGACTACCTTCTTATTCTGCGCCCGCAGTTTTCCTGCCAGTTTGCCAATGGTGGTGGTCTTGCCCACGCCATTGACGCCGATAACCATCACTACGGATGTCTGATCTTCAAATTCGTAGGCTGTCTCTCCTACATCCATCTGCTCCTTGATGCTGTCGATCAAAAGCTGCCTGCACTGGGATGGCTCTTTAATATGCTGTTCTTTTACCTTAGCCTTCAAGTCTTCCAGGATATCATAGGTAGCCGTAACTCCCAGATCTCCCATAATCAGCACTTCTTCCAGTTCCTCATAAAAATCATCGTCAATATGGGAAAAGCCGCTGAAAATGCTGTCGATGCCTGATACGATATTATCCCTGGTCTTTCCGAGGCCAGACACTAGGCGCTTGAAAAAACCCATGCTTTCTTTCTGTTCTTCTGCCATATAGTCCTCCTATTGATCTAATTCGTCTTCCAGCAGGCTTACGGATACCAGCGTAGATACGCCTTTCTCCTGCATGGTGATTCCATATAGCCTGTCGGCCGCCGTCATGGTTCCCCTCCTGTGGGTGATGACAATAAACTGTGTATTTTTCGTCAATTTATGCAGATACTGGGCAAACCTGCCTACATTGTTGTCATCCAGCGCCGCCTCGATCTCGTCCAGAAGACAGAACGGGGACGGCTTCAGGTTCTGGATCGCAAAAAGCAGGGCAATGGCTGTCAGGGCCTTCTCGCCGCCGGAGAGCTGCATCATGTTCTGCAGCTTCTTTCCCGGAGGCTGGGCAATGATCCGTATGCCCGCTTCCAGTATATCCTCGTCTTCCATCAGTTCCAGCGTTCCTTTTCCGCCTCCGAACAGTTCCTTGAATACGGTATCAAATTCTTTCGCGATCAGCTGGAATTGCTCCTGGAACTGCTTGCGCATTGCTATATCCAGTTCTTCGATAATCTGCTCCAGGGTAGCCTCTGCCTCCACCAGGTCATCATGCTGGCCTTTCAGGAATTCATAGCGGTCCGATACGTTTTTATATTCTTCAATCGCATTGACGTTGACGTTTCCAAGTCCTCTGATCTCGCTTTTAAGTTCCTGGATGCGCTTCTTCATCTTTGATAAGTCTGTAAGGTTTGTATCCCGCAGTTCTCTTGCGCGGTTAAATGTGATCTCATATTCTTCCCACATGTAATTGATCTGCTTCTCCGAAGCGGCCTCGTAGCCTTCCTTCTGGCTGTCCAGACGGAAAATTTCCTTGTCAAGGTCTGACATATGCTTTGACAGGTCTTCCCGTTTCTGCAGGAATACTTTGTGCTTTTGATTCAAGTCCTCCCGTTCCTGCTTAAACTTTTCAATCTCCATCTGAATCTCGGCAAACAGATCCTTAGAATCCTCAATCGTCTGCCGCAGATCCGCAATCTGGCTTTCTTTATCCTCAATCTCTTTGGATGTCCCGCCTTTGCTTTCTTCCAGTCCTGCAATTTCTGACTGGAACTTTTCAATCTCATCCCGGATACGCGAGGTATTCTCCATCACAAACGTGAACTTCTGCTCCAGGCTTGCAAATTCCAGATGAATCGCCTCATTGCTCTTAAGCTTGCCGGCCTCCTCCTCGTGTACTGCATCCAGGACTTCCTGCTCTGCTTCAATCTGCCGGGTCAGTTCCTGTTCCAGCGTCTCGGATGTATCCAGTTCTACATTGATGGATTCCTGGTTATCTATGATATCCGTAATCTGCGCATCCAGCTCGTCTGCTTCCTTCTGCGCTGTCTCGGACATCTCTTTGGCATTCTTGATCTTTGCCATAGCCTGGTCAGCATTCATCTTAGCCGTATTCTGAATGACATAGTCTCTCTGCAGCTTGCCGCTGATCTCATCGATCTTCTCATAATATCCGGCTCGTTCCTTCCTCAGGCTTTCCGAGGAGGATTCCATCTCATCCATTTCCCGCTTCAGCTGCTTCACCGTCTTTTCAAATTCTTCAATCTCCCGCCGCCTGCTAAGCAGGTTGCTGGAGTTCTTGAATGCGCCTCCGGTCATGGAGCCTCCCGGATTAATCAGCTCGCCTTCCAGGGTCACGATTCTCAGAGACTGCTTGTACTTCTTGGCAATGGACGTTCCATGGTCGATGTGATCTACCACCAGCGTCCTTCCAAGCAGATAGTCTGACAGGGTCTGATATCTGGCATCCACTTTGACAAGCGTATTGGCTGTTCCAATAACGCCTGGCTCTTTTAACGCCTCCGGTCTGCTGATACCGCCGTTTGCGCGGATGCTGGTAAGAGGCAGGAAGGTGGCGCGTCCATACTTGTTCTTCTTTAGGTACTGGATCATCCGTTTTGCCGTCTCCTCATCCGAAGTGACGATGTTCTGGATATTTCCTCCAAGCGCCGTCTCCACGGCGATCTCATAGTCCTTGTCTACTTTGATAATATCTGCTACGACGCCTAATAGCCCAGGCTCCTTGTCTTTGTTATCCATTACCCGCCGGATGCTGTTGCCATATCCGTCATAACGCTCCGTAATATTCTTCAGGGATTCCAGCCTTGACTGTTCCCTGTGGTACGCGGTCTGCCCAATGCGGAACTGTTCTGTCTGCCTGGCAAGCAAGGCTTGCAGTTCCTGGATTTTCGCTTCATACTTGCTATTCTCCTCAGACAGGACGATGATCTCAGCAGATACTTCCTTTAACTCCTTTTGAAATCCTTCCAGGCGCTCTTCCTGCTCCTGAATCTCGCTCCTGGCTTCTATCATCTGCTGGGTCGTCCTTGCTTTTCTCACCTGGATCTGTTCCAGCATCGTGTCATACCGCTGGATCTTCGCCTTGGTTGAGGCGCGGCTATTCAGCAGTTCGATAATATCGCCCTTATTCTTTTCAACAGAGGCCGTAATGGTGGCGATCCTGGTCTGTACCTCGATCAGTTCGGCCTTGGCCTGCTCTTTTAGCTTCGTCTTCTCTTCCAGCTGGGCATGGATCGCATCCTGCTCGGCCTCCAGTTCTTTCAGCTGCTTCTCCCGGATATCAATCTCGGAATCAATGGTCCTTGCACGCTGGTCGTAGTGGGCATCATTCATGCGGGCGCTGTGGATCTGCTCTTTGAGCAGCTCGATCTGGTTCTCCAGCTGCTGCTTGAGCATGGTGGTCTCGCTCAGCTGGCTTTTTGCCTTCTCTATAGAGGCGTCAATGCTATCCACCTGCTCCTCTACCGCCTCATATTCTGTCTTCATGTCCTCATACTGCTGGCTAGCTGCTTCCAACTCGCTTCTGGTAACAGTAAGTTTCCCGTCAATCTGGCTGATCTGGTCCTGTATGCGGTCCGTCTCCAGCAGGAACATGTTAATATCGTAAGTCTTTAATTGTTCTTTCTTCTTCAGGTATTCCCTGGCTGTCTCTGCCTGGCGCTCCAGCGGTCCAACCTGCTTTTCCAGTTCCGCCAGTATGTCGTTGACACGCAGAAGATTCTGGCGTTCCTCCTCCAGCTTCTTTACCGACATGTTCTTGCGCCGCTTGAATTTGACGATGCCTGCGGCTTCATCAAAGAGTTCCCGTCGTTCTTCGGGTTTGCCGCTTAAGATCTTATCGATCTGTCCCTGGCCGATGATGGAATATCCTTCCTTACCAATTCCAGTATCATAGAACAGTTCATTTACATCTTTGAGACGGCAGGCGCTTCCATTGATCAGATATTCGCTCTCCCCTGACCGGTACAGCTTGCGCGCCACCGTGACTTCCTCAAAATCGATGGGAAGTTGATGGTCGCTATTATCCAGGGTGATCGCAACCGACGCATAACTGAGCGGCTTGCGGTTTTCAGTCCCTGAAAAGATGACGTCCTGCATGCTTCCGCCCCGAAGCTGCTTGATGCGCTGTTCTCCCAGCACCCATCTCACAGCATCGGCGACGTTGCTCTTCCCGCTTCCATTAGGGCCTACAATCCCGGTAATACCATTATGAAAATCAAATTTTATCTTATGCGCAAAAGACTTGAATCCTTGCACCTCTATACTTTTTAGATACATTCTTCACCTACTTTATGTTCTTCTCATGCAGTTTCAGGATGCTTTGGTAGGCGGCCTCCTGCTCCGCGGCCTTCTTGGTACGGCCCTTTCCAAGACCATACTCCTCTTCCCCGATGCAGACCATTACATGGAAAGATTTATCGTGATCCGGGCCTTCTTCCCTCACCAGCCGATAGGAAATCGCCTCTTTAAAGTTTGCCTGGACGATCTCCTGCAGGATAGTCTTGCTATCAAAAAAGAGTTTCTTATCCTCCAGGTCCTGCAGAATAAACCGATGTATAAACTCTTTTGCACTAGCAAAACCACCATCAATATATATGGCTCCAATCAGCGCCTCCATCGCATCCGATGTGATAGACTCCCTCTTCCTTCCGCCGGTAGCCTCTTCTCCCTTTCCAAGCAGCAAGTACTCTCCTAAGGACAGTTCTCTGGCGCAGAAAGCCAGCGCCGGCTCGCAGACCATGCTTGCCCTCGTCTTGGTCAGTTCTCCTTCCGGCATCTTCTCATGCTCATAGAACAAGAATTCGCTGGAAACCAGTTCCAGTACCGCATCTCCCAAAAACTCCAGCCTTTCGTTGCACTCGTATTTGGGGAGGTGCTTCTCATTTGCATAGGAACTGTGAAGCATGGCCTTTTTCAACAGCTGCAAATCCTTGAATGTATATCCGATCTTCTTCTCTAATTCTTTCAATTCCTGATTCATAATCTTCCCCATAAAATGAAAAAGCCCTACCGGGCTTTTTCATCCTCTAAATGCCTAGTTATTTGTTGCGTTTTTAATCTGTTCGACAGCGTCGCCTACCGTCATGATCTTCTCAGCATCCTCGTTGTCGATCTCAATATCAAATGTCTCTTCTATTCCCATAATAATCTGGAAGATATCCAGGGAGTCCGCTCCCAGATCATCTACAAATGTAGTCTCCATCGTAATATCATCCGTCTCGACGTTCAGCACGTCCGCGATGATTTCCTGCAATTTTTCAAATTCCATACCAATTCTCCTTTTCTCATACATAGTGTCGTATTTATTCAACGGATGTCCCATCCGATTGAATACATTCCTTAATCTTTTCGTTAATCTTCTGTCTTTTGAAGGTTACGCACTGGGCCAGCGTATTGCTTACCTCTTTTGCCATTGCGCTTCCATGCGTCTTCACTACAAGGCCGTTCAGTCCAAGAAGCGGTGCTCCGCCATACTCGCTGGCATCGAAAGTCTTTAGCGTTGCCTTAAGCGCCGGCTTGATCAGCAGGGCGCCTATCTTGCTGCGAAGGGTTGTCATCATCCCTTCTTTGACCTTCTGGATCAGCACTGCGCCTACGCCTTCATATAACTTCAGTATGATATTTCCTGCAAAAGCCTCGCAGACTACCACATCCGCCTGCCCGTGAGGAATCTCTCTTGCCTCCACGCTTCCGATGAAATGAATTCCTTTTTCTTCTTTCAAAAGCGGAAATGTCTCCTTTACCAAGGCATTTCCCTTTTCTTCTTCTGCTCCGATATTGACAATCCCTACCCTGGGGTTCTGAATGCCTAGCACGTGTTCCATATAGATGGATCCCATCTTGGCAAACTGGACCAGATGGGACGGGCGCGCATCCACATTGGCTCCGCAGTCAATCAGCAGCGTCACGCCCTTCTCTGTCGGGATCAGCGGTGCGAGAGGCGGACGCTCCACGCCCTTGATCCTTCCTACTAATACCTGACCGCCAACCAGGATCGCGCCGGAACTTCCGGCAGATACAAAGGCATCAGCCCTGCCTTCCTTTACCATCTTCATTCCTACCACGATGGAGGAATCTTTCTTCCTGCGGATGGCATTTACCGGAGGTTCTGCCGTCTCAATCACTTCGGTAGCGTTCACCACCTCGATCTGTTCTTTATTATATTGATAATTTGCAAGTTCTTTTTGAATAACGTCTTCCCGTCCAACCAGGAATACCTTCATTAAAGGTTCCTTTGCTATGGCGTCTATAGCCCCTTTTATCATTTCTGCCGGGGCATTGTCCCCGCCCATAGCATCCAGTGCTATGTTTGTAATATCAGACATTTCTATTCCTCCTAGCATTGCTAGGATTAATTCTACTAGACATTATTATAAAAATCAATGATTTTATAAAGAAAATAGGAACTGACAGGCAGCACTGCCGAAAAATGCCAAAAAATGCCCCGAACAGACATCGCCTGTTCGGGGCATTTTGCCTTCCTCATTAGTCCTGAGGAATGATTTCTTTTTTGTTGTATGAGCCACAAGCCTTGCAGACTCTGTGAGGCATCATTAATTCGCCGCATTTGCTGCATTTTACCAGGTTTGGAGCACTCATCTTCCAGTTTGCTCTTCTTTTGTCTCTTCTTGCTTT
>OGYI01002796.1_pt1 | contig 12172 bp, 10 predicted proteins | sample 1576521 | NCBI WGS metagenome assembly OGYI01 (sample SAMEA3541484, study PRJEB24748) | human gut metagenome | biome: human gut; feature: human-associated habitat; material: faeces | place: China | collected 2012
CCTCTCCTCGGCAGACCCAATCAGCTGTTCCCTGGCCTTCTTGGCCTCGGTCTCAGTTTTATGCCGGCTGGGACCACCCACACAGCCGCCTACACAGGCCATGCCTTCCACGAAATCTTCCGGAAGCTTTCCCACCTTCATGAGCAGCAATGCCTTCTTACACTCTGCGGCTCCGTTACAGCGGGCTACTTTGACATCTGTGTTTTCATCCATTTCCTTCAGGCATTCCAGTACGGCCGCTGTCACGCCGCCGCCGTTGCCAAAACGCTTTCCAAACACAGAGCTTTCCTGATAATCATTCTCGGCCGGCTGAAGCTCTACTCCCTTGGCGCGCATCATGGCTCTTATCTCACCAAAGGTCATGGCATAGTCTGCATTTCCCTTTACATTCAAATCCAGGCTCTCGCTCTTCTTGGCTATGCAGGGGCCAATAAATACAGTAACCGTATCCGGATCCCCGCTCTTTATCATTCTGGACACTGCGCACATAGGCGACACCGTGGTGGACATATTCTCCAGTAACATTGGAAAATGCTGCTTAATCATGTTCACGAACGCGGGACAGCAGGAGGTAGTCATCTTCTTTCCCTCCTTATGGGCCTGGGCCCATTCCTCTGCCTCATAGGCAGCGGTCATGTCTCCGCCCAATCCCACTTCTATCATGTCCGCAAATCCCAGCTGCTTTAATGCAATTTTCCAGCTGGCCATGGTAATCTCAGGTCCAAACTGTCCCTCCACGGAAGGAGCTACCATTGCCACCACCTTCTTGCCTGCCTTAATCAGCTTGATTACGTCCACCACAAAGGTCTTGGAATCAATCGCGCCGAAGGGGCAGCTGTGTACGCAGTTTCCGCACTCGATGCACTTCTTCTCATCGATTTCACAGATTCCGTACTCATCGTATGTAATGGCATCCACCGGGCAGCTCTTCTTACAGGGACGCTCCAGGTGAGCGATGGCGTTGTAAGGACAGGCCTGGGAACATTTTCCGCAGGACTTACATTTTCCGGGGTCAATATAGGCCCGGTCACGGCCCATACTGATGGCGCCGAAATTACAAGAATTCTGACATGCTTTTCCCATACATTTCTGGCAGTTGTCCGTTACCACGTAAGCGGCGATGGGACATTCCTCACATGCCGCATTGATAACCTGCACCACGTTTGCGGAATCCTTGCCCTTGGGACATTTTCCCTCTGCCAGACGAACTCTCTGGCGGATAATCTCTCTCTCTTTATAGATGCAGCACCGGTACTGAGCCTGGGGGCCGGGAATAATATCGTAAGGAATATCGTGCTCCTTCTCCTTCAGGTTGTCCTCCCAAGCGGCTTTGGAAACCGCGTAGAGCACCTCGTGCTTCAGCTTCAATATTGTCGCATCATTGGTTACCATTGATTAAACCTCCTCATAATCCCTATCTATCAAACAATCTACACTATTTGTATACAAAATGCAAGTCCAAAAACAGATACAAACCGGGAAAAAACGTCCACTTTTCCTAATAATAGGAAACTGTTACCTTTTTGCCCATCTCCTCGATGACGCTCTTTAACTGTTCCACCAGATTCTGCCGGATTCCCAGATCAAATGGGAGGCCGGGATTCTGGTAAGCGCTGTTGATGGCCTTGCCCACATACAAATGGACATCCGTACAATCCTCAATCAGCACCTTTGCCACCATGGAAGCGCCGTTGGGCTTATCCAGTTCCAGGAAAAATTCCTCAGAAACCGTTTCGTTCTTTACATAGCGCCGCAACAAATGAACCACCCGGTTTAATGTGAGAACGCCCTCGGTCACCAAATCCACGCCGTCCATGTATGCGATTGGCGGAATCTCCGGATCTACATAATCCAGGGAAACATTCAGCTTTTTTCTCAGAACTCTGGATACAATGGTGGCGCTGGTTCCTCCGCAGACAATGGTTTTCGCGTTGGGGTCAGACATAAAGTCCTGTACCATACGGCCATCATCCTCCGGATTTTTAGCCGGCCCGGTCATCAGATGAACCGGCTTGCTGTCAATAATCCGCATGCAGTCTACTGTGGTATCATCCCCTGGCCGGAACTGGTAGAGTTCATCGCAGGCCCTGCTTACCGCCGCCGCCAAACGCATGGCGGAAATCGTAACGGCATACTGGCGCACTGCGTAATCCGCAATATCCTTCCACAGCCATCCAAAATTCAAAAGCTCTCCCACTCCCGCATGAATGGTTCCGTCGCTCATCAAAATCAGCGCATCGCCCTTCTGCACCTTAAAGCGGTATTCATTAATCTTTTTTCCTTGTATCTCCCGAATATTTTGCGGAATCTCCATCAGTTTTCCATCCCGGATGAAAATACAGCCCGGATTATCATACTCCACCAGGTAGGCATCTCCATTATGATATACCTGAAGAATACTGAAGGTAGAATAGGCTACCTGGCGGACCTGGCAAATCGGCAGGGTTTCACTGATCGTTTCCACACATTCCTCCAGGGTAGCACCATTTAAAAACATAGTTCCCAGAATCTTGGAAGTAAGGGTGGAAAGAATATTCGCCTTTACGCCGCTTCCCATGCCGTCTGCCAGAATCATGATATTGGAATCCTCGGTCTGGAGAATCTCCACCTTATCTCCACAGAGAATTTCGGTATATTTGTTCAGACTTTTATACGCAACATCTACCGTAATACTCATGTGCTACCTCCCGCCTCTGGGGCCATTTCCGGGAGTGAAATGGACGTATCCTCCCTGCGGACGGGCCGGAGCTTTTCCGAGGCTCACATATCCGGTATGCTGCTCCGGATTCTGGCTCTCGGCCGCCTCAGCCTTCCCTGCGCTTCCCAGATGGACACCCGGTCGGCTGGCGTCCTCCTCCCCGCCGGTAAAACCGTTGTCGGGAGTACTGTCGTCCAGGAGGGATTTACACAATTTGGTCAGGGTCGTCTTGGTCTCTGCCGTCGTTTCTCCCAGCAGTCCCGCAATCTCCTGAGCAACCATCATCTGCTTATGAATTACCTTCTGAGCCAGGTCGATGGTTTCCAGATTTTTCTCATAATCCTCCCGCGCCTGCTCTTCCTCCTTGGTAATATCGATGAAAGTTGCCAAAACCGCATTTTCCTTTTCAATGTATACAATGTTCTGCAGAGTAGACAGATGGTATTCCGGATAATTTACCCGTTTGCCATGGATATTCTGATGGGTTTCAAATACCCACTGGAAATCGGAAGGATCGATAAACTCATAGAGATACATCTCCAGCGCTTCCGCCCTGGTCTTTCCGAAATACCGCTCTCCTACATCAGAATACTCCATAATCTTCATATCCTGATTCACAATCAGGACAATGTTGGGAGATGTCTCCATCACCAGGTTGGCCATGGATTCCGCCTTTTCATGCATAAAGGGGATGCACATGCTGACCTCGGCCTTATGCTGGAACACAGCGATGGCCTTGTCCCGACAGGTAGGATAACCGCAGGCGCCGCAGTTTAACTCGTCCTCCGGTCGGGTCTTGTTGGTCATGCGCAGGATAGCCCGGATTTCCTCCTCCGTGGGCTGGGGTTCTTTGGGAGAGTGATCTTCGAACTTCTTGGCAAAGGAAACCTTTTCCCAAACCGGCTCCATCTGGCGGCTCTCTGCCGGCTCCTTGGCGATGCTTTCCTCCATGTCCAGCTTAATCTTAAACCGTGAGATAAACTCATCGTCCACCGTAGGACCTTTGATACAGCCGCCGGCACACATGTTCATCTCTATAAAGCAGCCCTTGATTTCCCCTCTGGACATACTTTTGCACAGATCAATGCAGTTGGCAGTTCCGTGAACATAGAATTTCCGATAGCCGTCCTTCTTCTCCTCCGTAGCCAATACAGAGTTTACCACTCCGTTCGTCACAGGGTAAAGACGGTTTACCTTGGGATCGAAACGGACAAAGGGAGCATCCTCGCAATCCTCAATCACAATCTCTTCCTCCGTCAGCCACTGATTCAGATCATTAAAATTCAGAACCGCATCAATCACGCCTTCGTGCCTAGGATCGCTGGCCTCCTTCATTTTCGCGATGCAGGGTCCCAGGAATACCACCTTTACGTCTTTTCCCAGTTCCTCCTTCAAAAGCTTCCCGTGAGCAATCATAGGGGACACCACCGGAGCCATGTAGGGAATCAGCTGCGGATAATAAATTTCAATCAGATCGTTGACACTGGGACAGCAGGTGGTAATAATATTTTCCATCTGCTGTTCTTTTAACAGCCTGGCATACTCCTCCGTCACAAAAGCCGCGCCCTCGGAGGTTTCCCGTACATCCTCAAAGCCCAGCCGCATAATGGCTGACCGAACCTGTCCGATGGTCTTAAACTTTAAAAGTCCCATATAGGAAGGAGCAATAGATACCACAACCCGTTCTCCAGCTTTTATGTAGCCCTTTACTTTAATCAGATCGCTGTTTAAGGTCTTGGCAGACTGAGGACAGACTTTCAGGCAGTGTCCGCAGAGAATGCACTTGTCCGGCATGATCTGAGCCTGCTCATCCTTTACCTGGATAGCCTTCACGTCACAGTAACGGACACATTTGTAGCAATGCTTACATTTGGTCGCCTTAAAATCAATGATCTCCCTGCTCATAGCTACAGTCTCCCTAAAATTTCTTTCTCAAAGAACTCCTCTGTATCCTCAGGTTTTAAAGAATAAAGCTGATCCTCCACAGTTACGCATACACCGTGGTCGCAGTTGCCGCTGCAGAACGCGCCGTTTAAGTCCACTTTGTCCGCGAGCCCGTTTTCTGTCACCAGCTTCTGCAGTTTCTCAATAATCTCTCTGGAGCCTTTCAAATGACATGCGCTTCCGATACAAATTGTAACTTTCATCCCTGTTTCCTCCACTCAATATATATTTCGTTTCTTGCGTTCCTCCGAAAAAGAGAACGTCAATACCCAACGCACCCGAAGCCCTCTCACCGACCTGGGATACCTCTCTATTATCTCATATTGTGAACTTTATATCAATACTCCCCTTTGTCTTTTTCCAGGAAATAGTCAGCCCTTAACCGGATTTTTTTCTGGCAATGACGACATCTTTATGTTATAGTAGGTTTATTTAGGGAAGGAGTCTTGTGAAATGAAATTAAGAATTATGTTGCTGGCAGCGATGGCGGCTTCCGCTTCTTTGCTTTTGTCCGGCTGCGGATCAGGTTCTTCCAGCCAGGAAAGCTCTTCCGCTCAGACTGAGAACACCCGGACCGAAGTCCCAAAGCAGACGGCAGAGGCGGAAGAAAACAGCGTTCCAGAAAATGAAACCCAGAAATCGGAAACTTCGTCAGAAGAAACTGCCCACATCCGGATCGGTGGTTTAAAGGGTCCTACCTCCATGGGACTGGTACGGCTGATGGACCGGGCTTCCCGGGAGGAAACGGGAAATGCCTATGAATTTACCATGGCAGGGGCGGCTGACGAGCTGGTTGGAAAAATTGCCACCGGCGACCTGGACATTGCCCTGATTCCCGCCAATGTGGCCAGCGTGCTCTATTCCAAAACAGGAGGACAGGTAGCGGTGGTAGATATCAATACTCTGGGAGTGCTCTATGTGGTGTCTTCTGATGATTCCATCTCCTCTATGAGCGATTTGGCCGGAAAAACTGTCTACATGACCGGTAAGGGAACCACCCCTGAATATACGGTCAACTATCTGCTGTCGGAAAGCGGCCTGAACGCTTCCGATGTGGACCTGCAGTTTAAGTCCGAGGCTACGGAGGTGGCCTCCCTTTTAAAGGAAGATTCCCAGGCCATCGGCATTCTGCCCCAGCCTTTCGCCACTGCGGCCTGCATCCAAAATCCTGATTTGAAACAGGTGATCGACCTGACTGAGGAGTGGAATCTGCGGAACGAATCCACCGGTAGCATGCTGATAACCGGCGTCACCCTAGTCCGCAGAGAATTTTTGGAGGAGAATGAGGCCGCCATAAACCTGTTCCTTGAGGATCACCAGGAGTCCGCATCCTACACCTCCTCCAACCTGGATGAGGCTGCTCAGCTGGTAGCAGAGGCGGGGATTGTGGAAAAAGCAGCCATCGCTAAGGAGGCTCTGCCACGCTGCAACATTGTCTGCATCACCGGTCAGGAAATGAAGGATGCTCTGTCCGGATATCTGGAAGTTCTCTGTGAGCAGGATGCCGCTTCTGTAGGCGGACAGCTTCCGGGGGATGACTTTTACTACACAGTTCAGCCGTAATTTTGCGGCAGTTCAGCGGGAAAGGAACAACTATGGAGCGTGCCTGGATTCGCAGAAGTTTAATTCTGCTCTTCTGGATTCTGGTCTGGCAGCTGGCCGCCGGAATGATTGACAATTCCATTATATTTGCAGGTCCGGTCCAGGTGGTTCAGGCTTTAACCCTCCAGGTTGGGGAGTCCGGATTCTGGACTACCATCGCGGCTTCTTTCGGCCGAATTTGTATGGGATTTTTGGGCGCCTTTTTCTGTGGAATTCTCCTGGGATGGGCTGCCTGGCATCTGCCTCTTTTGGGCGAGATTCTGGAGCCCTTTATGCTTCTGATCCGCTCGGTACCTGTAGCCTCTTTTGTCATTCTTGCCCTGATCTGGATCGGTTCGGATTATTTGTCCGTACTGATTGCGTTTCTGGTGGTTCTCCCTATGATTTATGTCAACACCAGAGCCGGCCTTCTGGCAGCGGACCCGGAACTCCTGGAAATGGCCCGGATATTCCATGCCTCCCTGCCCTGCCGGATCCGCATGATTTATCTTCCGGCCTTAATTCCATACCTGAAAACCGGCTGCCGTACCGCTCTTGGAATGAGCTGGAAATCCGGTATTGCGGCAGAGGTCATCGGCCTGCCCTCATCCTCCATCGGAGAGCAGCTGTATTACTCCAAGCTTTATCTGGACACTGCCGGCTTGTTTGCCTGGACATTTATAATTATTTTAATCAGCACCATTTTCGAGCGGACGATCCTGTTTTTCCTGGGAACGCTTGCTCCGAAGGAGCCAAGAGGAAGGGAGAGTATTTATGAAGATTAAAATTTCCAATCTCTCCAAAGCCTATAACAGGACCTCTGTTCTGGATGGTCTGAATCTGGAACTGGACGATAGGCAGCCCTGGTGCCTGATGAGCCCTTCCGGCTCGGGAAAAACCACTCTGCTGCGCCTTCTTCTGGGACTGGAACAGCCCGACCAGGGACAAATATCTTTTCTGGAAAACGGGGCAGTCCTGAATCAGCCTCCCAGGTTCTCCGCAGTTTTCCAGGAAAATCGGCTATGCGAAGCATTCTCTCCTGTCGATAACCTGGCGCTTGCCGCCCAAAGGACGGTTTCCCGTGAGAAACTGCAAAGAGAGCTGGCTCTTCTTCTGCCGAAAGACTGCTTAACACAGCCGGTTTATACTTTCAGCGGCGGAATGAAACGGCGAACTGCCATCTGCCGCGCTATGGTCGCTCCTTCCCGTATTATTGTAATGGATGAACCTTTTACCGGACTTGACGCCGAGATGAGAGGACAGGTCATCCGGTATGTGCTGAACCGCCTGGAAGGCAGGCTGCTGGTGGCCGCTACCCACCAGGCGGAGGAAGTAGAGTTATTGGGGGGAAGGGTGGTGAGACTACCGCAGTTGCATTGATTCCTTACTTTCAAAAAAGGGAGGGAAAAATCCCCTCCCGTCATTGGTTTTATATTGGTATTACGATTGTAGATCATTAATCGCCGCAGCTGCTGCAGCTGCCGTTAGAGGCAGCATCCTCCGCTCCCGCGATTCTCCTTCCAAAGGTAGCGTCATTATATCCGGCCCAGTAGCCGTTATTGAATCCACGGCGATAGGCTCTGTTCCGGACTCCTGCGCAGGGATCCCAGCGGTTCCCACAGCAGCCATTTCCGGCATTCCCGTTTCCATTTCCGGTTCCGTTTCCGTTTCCATTTCCGCAGCAGCAGTTGCAATTACAGCAGCAGCCACATCCACAGTTACAATTACATCTGCATCTTCCACAATTACAGCAACACATATATTTTAATCTCCTTTGATTTTGGTTGGTTGTACTATATCATATGGGACGGGAAGACAAAGTGTGCATCCTGGGAGTTTCAAAACAGAACCGTACAGCAAAGGAGAGCATGGCAAACTGCCACACTCTCCTGTTCATTGATCTGCACCTGCGGCGTACAGAATCTCCTATTTTCCCGCTACCTTATAGGTCTCCTCTACAATCCGCTCCATGGCGTTTAAAATATTTTCATATCCCGTACAGCGGCACAAATGTCCGGAGATCAGTTTCTTCAGTTCTTCCCTGCTGTACTTCTTTCCGGTTCCCACAATCTCCACAGCGGACATGATGAGCCCGGGGGTACAGAAGCCGCACTGTACCGCCGCTTCCTCGATAAACGCCCTCTGAATGGGACTCAGCTCGCCGTTGGGACCCTTAAGGCCCTCCACGGTCATGATGCGCTTTCCGGCGGCCCACATGGCCAGATAAATGCAGGAGTCCACGGCCTCGCCGTTGACCAGCACCGTACATGCCCCGCACTCGCCTACCTCGCAGCCCTTTTTCACTGAGGTAAAACCCAGCCTGCGCAGGGTGTCCAGAAGGGATTCCCTCTCATCTACCGCGGTCTGGTATTCTTTGCCGTTGATGGTCATTTCAATTACCCTAAGCATCTGTCTTCCCTCCTGCCAAACGTATGGACTCCTTTAAGGCCCGCTTTGCCAGCTCCTTGATAAGCTGAATCCTAAACTCCTTGCTGGCCCGCCAGGAGGTTCTGGGATTTACCTGGGTTAAAGCCAGGGAGGCGAAACGGCTGTAAAGCTCCGGATCATCCACTCTCATGCCACGGATCCCGTCCTCTGCCGCCAGGCAGCGGATGGGCGTCGGAGCCGCCACGCCGTAGGCCAGGCGGACGTCCTCGATCACCTGCTTATCCTCTGACAGCTTTACCCGGACCGCGCAGCCCAGGGTGGCAATCTCCATGGCGTTCCGCTTTCCGTACTTGATGTAATGGCCCTCCCAGCCCTCGTAATCCTCCCTGCGGATCCGAAAAGCCGTGCAGACCTCGTTCTGCTTTCGCACCGTCCGGCCCGGTCCGGTATAAAATTCCGTAATGGGCACGTCCCTTGTGCCCTCCGGCCCCTGAAGGGTCAGCACCGCGTTGAGGGCGCACATGGTGGAGGCGGAATCCGCGGAGGTGGCTCCATTGCAGATATTTCCGCCGATGGTAGCGGTGTTTCGCACCTGGGGGCCTCCCACCTGGTCCACCGCCTCCCCCAGCATGTTCAGGTGCTTTTTGATAATGGGGTCATTGGTAATGTGGGAAAAGGAGGTAGCGGGGCGGATCAGGATGGTTCCGTTCTCCTCCATCTCAATCCCCTTTAATTCCGGAATATTGTGGATGGATACCAGGCCCTTGCCCGCATCCTTTCCCTCCCGCACCCGGATCAGCACGTCCGTCCCTCCGCTGATCACTTCGGAATCCGGATCTGCGCTCAGGGCCCGGACGGCATCCTCTACCGAGGACGCCTCGTAAAATGATTTGATGTCAAACATACCTGATTCTCCTTCTCATCAATCCTCAAGCAGGCCTTTTTCCTGGAACGCCTCGATCAGACGCTGGGGCGTCATGGGAATGGTGTCCATGGCCACGCCCGTGGCGTGCAGCAGGGCGTTTCGCAGGGCAGGTGCTACCGGGATCGCCGGCGGCTCGCCCAGGGACTTGTTTCCGTAGGGGCCGGTGGGATCCTGAAGCTGGATAAACTTCACATTCAGATCCGGCGTATCCATAGCCGTGGGAATCTTGTAATCCAGCAGGTTGTCGTTGAGGGGCTTTCCCTTTTCGTTGTACAGAAATTCCTCGCTGAGGCCGTATCCCAGTCCCATGGACATTCCGCCGTGAACCTGGGCCTCAGCCAGCTTGGGATTAATCAGGATTCCGGAATCATGGACATTGACGATGTTTAGCACCTTGATCTTGCCCACCGGAATATCCACCTCGATCTCCGCAAAGCAGCAGCCGGAGGAAAAGGTGTTGTCCTTGCACTGATTGGTTACCTCCGCCGTAATGTGCTGGGAGCGGTCCAGGGAATAGAAGGCCGTCTCGGCAAGTTCCGCCATGGAAAGTAGCTGTTCTCCGCTCTCTTTCTCCACGATGAAATCCGCTCTTACATCCAGCTCCGCCTCCGGCCGCTTCAGCATGTAGGAAGCGTAATCCAGGATCTTTTTCTTAAATTCTTCCCCGCACTTTTTCAACGCCATGCCGCTTACATAGGTCTGTCTGGAGGCATAGGCTCCTGTGTCAAAGGGTGTTATATCCGTGTCCTGGGTGGACATGATATTGACCTTATCCTCTGTGATACCGGTCACCTCCGCCGCCATCTGGGTAAACACAGTGTCGGCTCCCTGGCCGATCTCCGTGGCTCCCATCTGAAGCTGCATGGAACCGTCCTGATTCAGTATCATACGGCATGCCGCTGTTTCCAGGGAAATGGGATGCACCCCGGTCTTGTAGCAGAAGATTGCCATGCCCACGCCCCTACGGACCGGGCCGGTCTGGTTCCTGTATGCGCTCCATTTTTCGTCCCAGCGGATGTGCTTCCTGCCAGCCTCAATACACTGCTTTAATCCATAGGAGTGGAAGGTGATGCCGTTGGACGGATCCACGAACCCATCCTCCATACAGTTCTTCAGACGGAATTCGCAGGGATCCATGCCAATGGCATGGGCCAGGTCATCGTTCAGGCATTCTGCGAACCAGTCTGCCTGCGGGATGCCGTAAGCCCTCATGGCCCCGGCTGTGGGAGAGGAGGTATACACGGTATAGCAGTCCACCTCGGTGCCATATTCATCCCGGTATAAATCCTTAAATACATTGCCGCAGTTGGCGCAGATTGCATGACCGTGGGAAGCATAACCGCCGTTGTTGGCAAACGCCTCCAGTTTCCTGGCAAGAACGCGCCCGTCCCTGGATACGACGCCCCTGCATTTACCCTTTATGGCGTGGCGTGTGCGTGTTCCGGAAATAGTTTCCTCGCGGCTGATTTCCAATCTCACAGGCCGTCCGCCCACGGAGAGGGTAAGGAAGGCGTTTAATGGTTCGTAGAGCACATCCTGCTTGTTGCCGAAACCTCCGCCGATATATGGCTTGATGATGCGCACCCTGCCGATGGGAATGCCAAGGGCCTGTGCCGTACATCTTCTGACAATGTGCGGGATCTGGGTAGAGGAGATGATGGTGACTTTCCCATTGGTGTCTACATAGGCCCATGAAACAGGAAGCTCAATATGGCAGTGGGAGATTCGGGGGGGGTCGTATTCCACGTCCATGGAAACGATATTGTCCGCGCCATAGGCTTCCACGGCTTTTTTAAGTCCCTCTTCATATGTAAAACTGCTGTCCCCCATGGTCATATGGGAGTGTACGATCACGTTGTCCTTCCTGATATCCGGGTGCAGCGGTGTGGCGCCCTCTGCCATGGCTGCCTCAACCGTGACAATGGGTTCATATTCTTCATATTCCACGCGGATTAACCGTGCTGCCTGGAAAGCCGCAACCTCGTCCTCAGCCACAACAGCAGCGATGTCATCCCCGTACAGCCGGATGCGCTCGTTCAGCACCTTGCGGTCGCAGATATCCTGGTGTTTGGTTTCCACGCTCCAGGGGTGGCCTGCTGTGGGGAACTGGCAGTTGGGTACGTCAAAGCAGGTGACAATCTTAACCACGCCAGGCACCTTGTAAGCCTCAGTTAAATCAAAGCTCTTGACCCTTCCGTTGGCTATGGTGGAGTGCACGACCCTGCCGTGAAGGATGTCCCTGGGTTCCAGGTCCGCCGTATATTTGGCTTCTCCTGTCACCTTTCCGTAAGCATCAACACGTTTCACTTGCTGCCCTACAATATTCATTATTCTATTTTCCTCCTTGTATTTTTTGCCAAAAGATATACCGGAATGTTCAGAATTGTCCTTACACAAACAAAAAAAGAGCTGACTACATAAGATATGTAGTCAACTCTTTAAGGTAGTTGGTAGAGACTCTGGGCCAATCCCCAGGATATACATATTGGCAATGAATCTGTTAAATTGTTTTCATGTGTTATATTATAATACCTAAAAAAAATTTAGTCCATAGGCAAAATTCTAAAAATTATTTGTAAATATTTGTGCAGTATGTACAAATATAATGGCATCATAATCGTATATTATTGCCAATA
>OGYI01002811.1_pt1 | contig 12094 bp, 10 predicted proteins | sample 1576521 | NCBI WGS metagenome assembly OGYI01 (sample SAMEA3541484, study PRJEB24748) | human gut metagenome | biome: human gut; feature: human-associated habitat; material: faeces | place: China | collected 2012
TGCGTTTATTCTGGCTGCTATCGGCTTCCTGATTTTTTTCCTGACTCAGATCTGGAAAGCTGTTCATGTGGATAAATCCTATGGAGAAAAGCTGATCACAGTGAAGCAGCCAAGAAATGAATGGCTGACACTGATATTTATTCTGGCTGTCGGCATTGTTGTTATTATTCGGCTTTTTACGGAGAAAAATACGCCGACTGCGAATATGCCGGAGAGTTACTACTCGGTGCTTACGTGAGCGGTGATTCTCATCGCCGGCCTGTTGTTTTTCCTGGCGGTTCGAACCATCAGCCCGACAAAGATTTTTACGAACGGTATTCTCGTACATGATTATGGCTACGTGCCGTGGGGAGATATTCGTTCGGTAGACAAGCTGCCGAAGGGCGGATTTAAGGCATATCTGATCAAACCGCGGCAGTTTAAGGGCAATACCTTTTTGATTCGCTATGATGCTTCTCAGGAAGAAGAATGGATTGCTGTTATTCAAAAATATATTTGTTAATGCAAGGAGGCTCCCATGAGGACAGAATCCCCTATCTTAATCCATGATATCATTGATGAACATGAAGAACGGATGGTGAATCTGAAAAAGTTTTATCCGTTTTTCAGACTCTGCGACCATTCTCTGAACCAGTTCAGGGAAGGTCGTTATGAAAGGATTGATATGGGGTATGTCACCATGGCGGTCCTCCGTTTTTTTATTGAAGAAAACAGCTTTAACGACCGAAAAGTAACATACGGGGATTATGGAAGCTTCCTTCGGGAACTTCTCATCAGAGATTTTGATTTTGAGGAGGATGAAGATGCCTCTGCGGCTCTGATTCAGTACATATTTGATAAGCTGACCAATGAGGGCCGTCCTTTTTATTTTGAATATTATGATCCAAAGAAACGGTGCATGAAGCAGGGAAGGACCCGATTGCTTGAGAGCAGCTATCAGGAGGGAGAAATATGTTACTCCATTTCGTCGGACGGTATTGAGTTCTATCTGGAAACAAAGGAGACGAGAGAGAAGAGCAGAATCAGTATTCAGCAGATTCTACTGGAGAAAATGATTCGTTCGAAAAATTTCCGCGGCGGCGTGGATGTGATTCGCCGGATCAACAGTGAAGTTACCCGGCTGATGCTGCAACAGGGAGAGATCGTCACATTGCTCAGTCATAATATTTTTGAAGGCATGGAGGCGTTGGAAACATTTTCTAAAAAAGGACTTCAATGGTTTGACGAGGAGCAGAAGCTCTTTGATACTAATCTGGAACTGGTAAAAAAGGCGCTTCTCAGAGCCAGGGAGGAACATTATCAGCCCCAGACTATGGAGGAGATTTACTATCTGAATCAGGAATTGAAAAAGGCGATGGACCGTCATGAGGCCTTGCTGAAAACCTGCACAAATCTTCAGGTTCAGGCGGACGAGATGATGCTGAAGGCGAAACGGAGCCGTTTTCGGCGTACGATGGATTTTTCGGATTTGCTCCGAAAAGCTATGGAAAAGGATGATATTCGGCTGCTGGAGGCCATGACATCACCACTGTTTGGATTGAAAATTCGAAAAACTTTTCAGCTGGGACGGCTGGAAGATTTAATGACCTGTCGTTCGGAGGATGAAGAGGCAGGGGAGGCAATTCCGGCCGGTGATGAAGAAACTTATGTTTTTGAGGATGAGACAGAAGAAGCGCGGATCCGGCATAACCATCGGCTGCTTTTGAAGATTTTGTTTGATCTGCTTTTGCAGAGAAAGAGCCTGACTCTGTCCGAACTTCACTATTTTTATGTCATGAAATTTACGGATACGATTCTGAGAAATGGGGATTATTATGCCTTTCTGGTGCATCTGAGCCAGAAAGATTATTATGACCTGGCCCATATTCGTGATAATCCGGATACATTTTTGGAAGAAGACATGGCCGAACTGGTGCGCGGGAATCGGGATAAAGAATATGAGGATTTGAAATTTATACTGGAATTTTTGCCAGAGGAGGGAATTGATCTTGGGGAACGGGGCTATTTGACAAATATACGATTTGAAAGGCAGGGAATGTGATGGATCATGGAAATCTGGATAAAGCAATGGAAATATTTACGCTGCTTATTGTAGGGGAAGAAGTCAGCAGTGCCCAACATGTGGATTTATATGAGGCTTATCAGAGCAACAGTGAGGTCTATGATATTCTCATGTCTATTTTAAAGAAATCCAATCTGAGCCTTTATGAATTTGGCAGCAGCCTGTATGTGACGGCCGGAGACGGTAATCGGATTTTTGGTTTTACCAATGATGAATTAAAGCGGGCCATCGGTCTGCGCCTGAACCGGGAATTATATCTGGCCTATTTTATTATCTATAATATTATTCTTTTATTTTATCAGGATTCGGGAAGCTTTTCCTACACGGATTATGTACGGTGTGAAGAAGTTACTACCCAGACGGACAGTTCGATGCAGAAGGCGTTGAAGGCGCTGCATGGACAGGCATTAAATGCGGTGGAAGAAAACAGTTTCCAGACGCTGGCATCGCTGTGGGAGGACATGCCGCTTGTTCCGTCAAATGAAGACATGGCGTCATTGAAAGCAGCCAGAGGCTCTAAGACCGGATTTGTAAAGCTTGTTTTTAACTTTCTCGTTTCCCAGGATTTATTTTTCGAATCCCAGGGACGGTACTATGTGAAACCGCGGTTTCGTGCTCTGGCAGAGAATTATTACGAGGAGAACCGGGGGCGTTTGTACAGCATTGTAACAGGAGGGGATAAAGATGCCTCATATTAATCGGATTCGTGTGAATAATGTGAAATATAATTTCGGAACCCAGTTTTATGATGATTTTATTCTTCGGTTCGACGGCAGGAATGCCCTGTATGATCTGGCCAACGGCGGAGGCAAAAGCGTTTTAATGCTGCTGTTGTTTCAGAATCTGATACCCAATTGTACATTGGATGATAAGCAGCCCATTGAAAAATTGTTCCGTACAGAACAGGGAAGTAAGACGATTCATTCATTGATTGAGTGGAAATTGGACGACCGGTTCATTCATGATGGATATAAATATATGTTGACGGGCTTCTGTGCCCGGAAGGCCCGGGAAGAACTTCTGGAGACAGCGGCTATTGAATATTTCAATTACGTTTTATTTTATCGTGGGTACAATGACAATGATCTGGTCAATCTGCCGTTAAGTGACGGAAAAGAGCGGGTGGCCTATACCGGATTAAAGTCCTATTTAAAGGAACTTGGCCGACGGGATATGGGAATCGAGGTTCATATTTTTGAGCGGAAGGGCGAATATCAGCGCTTCATCAGCAGTTATGGCCTTTATGAAAGTCATTGGGAGATTCTGCGGGGAATTAATAAGACCGAAGGCCATGTACGGACCTATTTTGAAAATCGATATAAAACAACTCGAAGAGTGGTGGAGGATCTGCTGATTGAAGAGGTCATCCAGCGGGCTTTTCAACAGAATGGCAGAGCAGATGGGGATATGGCGGATACCCTGATTCAGATTAAGGATAAGCTGGCGGAGGCCTTTGCTGAGAATGAGGAGTGGCTCAATCTTTTGGATGATGCTGTGTATCAGTATCAGAAAAAGACAGTCCGCAAGATGATTCTGAAGGATCATAAGCGTCCCGACGGCCGCGGCGTTACAGAGATCCGCCGTCTGGCAGCAGAGATCGATATGCTTCCGAGAGTTCACGGTTCCGGTATGTTCACACGAGGACAGACCCAGATTTTAAATATCTGTACACTGGCTCCTCTCTCCGAAGCACAGAAGCTCGACGGACTTGATGAAAATGAAAAATCCAAGAGATATATGCACCACTATAACTTCCCGTCCTACTCAGTCGGTGAGACAAAACCGTCAAGAGGACCGGGACGCCGTGAGATCGGTCATGGAGCACTGGCCGAGAGAGCACTCGTTCCGGTACTTCCGTCAGCAGAGGAGTTCCCTTATGCGATCCGTACCGTATCTGAGACTTTTGAATCAAACGGCTCTACCTCTCAGGCAAGTATCTGTGCATCCACCATGTCTCTGATGGCAGCCGGAGTGCCGATCCGCAAACCGGTAGCTGGAATTTCCTGTGGTCTGGTAACAGGCGCAACAGATGACGACTATATTGTTCTTACGGATATTCAGGGACTTGAGGACTTTTTCGGCGACATGGACTTCAAGGTAGCCGGAACTCATGAGGGTATCACTGCCATCCAGATGGATATTAAAATCCACGGACTTACCAGACCGATCGTAGAGGAAGCTATCCGCAGAACAAAAGAGGCAAGAGAATACATTCTTACAGAGGTTATGGAAAAATGTATTGCAGAGCCTCGTAACAATGTAAATAAATACGCTCCGAAGATCATCCAGATCCAGATCGACCCTCAGAAGATCGGTGATGTGGTTGGTCAGAGAGGAAAAACCATCAATGCTATTATCGAGCGTACAGGTGTACAGATCGATATCAGCGATGAAGGCGCAGTATCTATCTGCGGAGTAGATCAGAGAGGAATGGACGAGGCTGCTCATATGATCGAAATGATCACAACTGATTTTGAGGCAGGACAGCTCTTCACAGGAAAAGTTGTCAGCATCAAAGAGTTTGGCGCATTCCTTGAGTTTGCACCAGGCAAGGAGGGAATGGTACACATTTCCAAGATCTCCAAACAGAGGATCAACCGTGTTGAGGATGTTCTTACACTTGGCGACAAAGTTAAGGTTATCTGCCTTGGCAAGGACAAGATGGGAAGAATCAGCTTCAGCATGAAGGATGTACCGGAAGAAGCATAAATGATGAGATACCACAATATTACCAAGGACGATATGTTAAACGGAGACGGACTTCGTGTAGTGCTCTGGGTAGCCGGCTGTTCACACGGCTGCCGGGAGTGTCAGAATCCCATTACCTGGGATCCGAATGGAGGTCTGCCCTTTACGGACAGCGAGCGAGCTGAGATATTTGCAGAGCTGGACAAGGATTATATCAGCGGGATCACCTTCTCAGGAGGCGATCCTCTGCATCCTTCCAATATCGCTGAGGTAACAGCTCTTGCACGAGAGATCAGAGAGAAGTATCCGGATAAGACGATCTGGCTGTATACGGGTTCTCTCTGGGAAGAAATCCAGCAGTACGAGATCATCCATTATCTGGATGTATGCGTGGACGGGGAATTTCAGGTGGATAAGAAAGAAGTTCTTCTGAAATGGAAAGGCTCCTCAAATCAGAGGGTGATCGATGTACAGGCGTCACTTCGTGAGAACCGTGTGGTTCTGTATGCGGAGTGATCAGAGGTTTTTTCTGAAATTACCTATTGGGAGTGGAACGAAAAATGAAAAGAATTGCGAAATTTCACAAGGTAAGTTTTGAACAGTTTGCAAAGGACTGGAAAGATACCTTTGAACAGTATTCAGAAGAGGAAATCCGAAATATCTACGACAGTCTGAAGCTTCCGAAGAGAGCTACGACCGGAAGTGCAGGATATGATTTTTATGCACCTGTGGATGTGGCCATGAAGCCAGGTGAGATCGTAAAGATACCGACCGGTATCCGTGTAGAGATGGAAGAGGGCTGGGTCCTGAAATGTTATCCGAGAAGCGGACTGGGATTTAAATTCCGGCTGCAGTTGAATAACACAGTGGGAATCATTGACAGCGATTATTTCTTTTCTGACAACGAAGGCCATATTTTTTCCAAACTGACCAACGATACAAGAGAAGATAAAACTATCCAGATCCCGGCAGGAACTGGTTTCATGCAGGGAATCTTTGTAGAATACGGAATCACCGTGGATGACGATGCGGACGCAGTAAGAAACGGTGGCTTCGGAAGTACCACAAAATAAAACGAAAGCCCGGAAGGTAGAGGTGTGATGACTACACACATCCGATTTCCGGGCTTGTTTTGTGTAATTACTATCTTTGGTAAATGTCCTGTTTAGCTGAGAAGTGTGTCGGCTTCCTCGTCTGCACGTGCTTTTTCCACGACTGCGTTAAAGGCATTTGCGGCAGCGTCGTACTCTTCATCATCTTCGATGTTTGCCAGCATCGGATCGCCGTCTGCTGTGCGGGAGAAGCTGTAGAGATAAACCTCACCGGTCTCATTCTGGCCGTTTTCATCCAGTGGGAGAAGTGCGATATATTCTTTGTTCTCTACAGGGAAAATAGTAAGGATGGCACATTCTACCTCAGTATCATCATCCATAGTCAGGGTGATGGTATGATGTGCCTCATCTACCCTGCTTTCACAGTTAGCTGTGCAGGAAGCGCAGTCACTTGGTGCACATCCGCTTTTGTTAAATTCATCACTCATAAAAGAAATCCTCCGTTCTGCTGCTGCCTGTAAATAAGAGGGCAGCTCTGCATGATATAGAGAACATTTTAACATATATGACGTAGAACAGCAACAAAATAGTTATTGTTCACTTGTAGTATTCCGCAAAGCGTGTTACTGAGAACGGAGTGAACAGTAATACAAAATATTTGAGAGCCTGAGAAAACTTTCAAAATATTTTTGCTTAATCCGACAATGTGAGATATAATAAAAATATGACGAAAAAATGAGGAGAAAATATAAAAATATGAAATTTATTTCCTGGAATGTAAATGGGATCCGGGCCTGTATCACCAAGGGCTTTGAGGAACGCTTTCATGAGCTGGATGCGGATATTTTCTGCCTGCAGGAGACGAAATGCCAGCAGGGACAGGTGAAACTGGAACTTCCCGGATATCATCAGTACTGGAACTACGCAAACCGCAGAGGCTATTCAGGTACAGCCATTTTTACAAAGAGGGAGCCATTGTCTGCAGTTTACGGGATTGGGATAGAGGAACATGATAAAGAAGGACGTGTCATCACGCTGGAATTCGAAGAGTATTATTTTGTGACTGTATATACTCCCAACTCCCAGAGCGAGCTCCGCCGTCTGGAATACCGTATGAAATGGGAAGAGGATTTCCTGGCTTATCTCCTGAAACTGCAGGAGAAGAAACCGGTGATCTGCTGTGGCGACCTTAATGTGGCGCATCAGGAGATCGATCTGAAGAATCCGAAGACCAACCGCAAAAATGCAGGCTTTACTGATGAAGAGAGAGCCTGCTTTACCAGAGCTCTCGAGAGCGGCTTTATTGATACATTCCGCTATTTTTATCCGGATAAAGAGGGTGTTTACTCCTGGTGGTCCTATCGCTTCCGTGCACGAGAGAAGAATGCCGGCTGGCGTATTGACTATTTCCTTGTTTCCCCTTCCCTGAAAGAAAAGCTTCAGGATGCGAAGATCCACGGAGAAATCATGGGATCCGATCATTGCCCGGTTGAGCTGGATATTGATCTGTGACGGATTCGGCGAAAAGGATTTCTATGGATTTGAATAATAAAAAGGGAAAAGGAGGAGTTGCTTTGGCAAGCCGCAGATTAGGTCGAGTGGAGAAAGGTCAGCCGCTGATACTTGGAGCCAACAAAATGGAGGGCGGTTATAATTTTGCAGTGGAGGCATCGGAAGATTCCGAAGTGTCCCTGCTTTTATATAAAAAAAGAGGAGCTGCCTCACCGGTGGAGATCGTTTTTCCAAAGGATTTCCATACAGGACGTGTGTGGGCACTGAAGCTGTGCAGTGCTTCTCTGAAGGATTTTGAATATAATTATAAAATAGACGGTGAGATCGTGCAGGATCCGTATGCATACGGACTTCACGGGAGAGAGCATTTCGGAGTACCTTACGATCCGGAAAAGGAGGTCCGCTGTCGTTTCCTTAATGAGAATGTTTCCGGCTGGGAAAATGAAACTGCACCGGCAGTAGAATATGAAAATATGATCCTGTACAAGCTTCATGTCCGTGGTTATACGAAGCTTGCCAGAAAGATGGTTTCCCATAAGGGGACCTTTCTTGGTCTGACAGAGATGATCCCTTACTGGAAAGAACTTGGAATTAATGCCATTGAACTGATGCCTGCCTATGAATTTTGTGAGGTTCCGATCAGTAAACCGAAGGAAAGTAGTGAACACATCAAGACCCGCCGAAAGGAAAATGTAGTGAATTACTGGGGTTATGCATCCGGCTTTTATTTCAGCCCGAAGAGTGCTTACTGCAGTACCAGAGAACCGGAGCAGGAATTTCGGTATCTGATCCGGGAACTGCACAAGAACGGCATTGCCTGTATCATGGAATTCTATTTTCCAGAGGAAACAGACAGCCTGATGGCTCTTCGAGCCCTGCAATTCTGGAGAGATTTTTACCATGTAGATGGATTTCATGTGCTGGGAGAGGGCTTTAACCGGGAGATGCTTCTTCGGGACGGAATCCTTTCCGGAGCAAAACTGATCTTCCAGGGCTTTGATTTTGATCATTTTTACAGAGGAAAGCTTCCGGCCAGACGTTGCGGAGCGGAGAGCAATATGAATTTTCTCCAGGATATGCGTCGTTTCCTGAAAAGCGATGAAGGTATGGTGGAGGCTGCAGCATGGCATATCCGTCATAACAGCGAGAATCATGGAGTGATCAATTACATGGTCTGCCAGGATGGATTTACCATGAATGACCTGGTGAGCTACAATTATAAGCATAACGAGGCCAATGGCGAGGGCAATCTGGACGGAAGCAGCTATAATTATTCCTGGAACTGCGGTGTGGAAGGCCCTACCCGTAAGGTTTCTATCCGTCAGATGCGGGAGCGCCAGATCAAAAATGCCTTTCTGATGATGCTGTTGAGTCAGGGTGTTCCCATGATCTATCACGGTGATGAATTCGGCAATTCCCAGAGCGGAAACAATAATGCCTACTGTCAGGATAATGCTACCGGATGGACAGACTGGAAGGGCTTTTCCAGAAACCAGGGACTGAGGGAATTTGTAAAGGATGCCATTGCTTTTCGTAAGGCCCATCCCGTTCTTCATATGCCGGTGGAACTGAAAGGGGTAGATTATCTGACCAAGGGGTTCCCGGATGTGTCTCTTCACGGGGAACGTGCCTGGTATCTGAGCTATGAGAATACCAGCAGGCTTCTCGGTATGATGTACTACGGAGCCTATGCAAGGGAAAAAGAGGATCTGGAGGCTGCAGAGGATGATTTTATTTACATCGGCTATAATTTCCACTGGGAAAACCGAAGCCTTGCTCTGCCCAATCTCCCGGAAGGTATGTGCTGGAAAAAAATCGCAGATACCTCTCTTCACGGAACAGGATTCTGTCTGGAAGAGGAAGAAGAATATAAAAAATCAATCGAAATAGGTCCCCGTGCCATTGTGGTATTGCTGGGCAGACAGGAGGCGGAGAAAGATGCGATCATGGCACCCGTGGCTGCACTTCAGGACCATCACGAAGCATAAGCTTCTGGTGATGAAGTACTGTTTTCGTATCGGGTTATATAAGCAGGGGTTACTTCATGACCTGTCCAAATATTCCCCGACGGAATTTCTGGTAGGCTGTAAATATTATCAGGGGACAAGAAGTCCTAATAACGCAGAACGTGAGGCAACCGGCGTATCCATGTCCTGGCTGCACCATAAGGGAAGAAACAGACACCATTTTGAACATTGGGTAGACTATTCCCTTGACGGTGAGCATGTGATCATGGGAGCCAGAATGCCCAGAAAATATGTAGCGGAAATGGTCATGGACCGGATCAGTGCATCCAGAAATTATCTGGGAGAGGAATATACCTATCATGAACCATTGCAGTATTTTCTGAAAAGCAAGGAGAAGCTGTGGTTTATCCACCCACAGACAAAGAAAGAACTGGAAGGGCTTCTCCGGATCCTGGATAAATACGGAGAGGATAAGACCCTGTGGTATATCCGTAATGTATATCTATGTGATAACCGCGGAAAAAGAGTGAAAAGCCCCGGGAAAAAGCTTCGAAATCACAGATAGGGGTGTATTTTTGGCAGGTTGTCTGATATAATATTCAGATATCAGGAGGAAGAATGAATGGATACACCAACAATTGCGAAATACTATAGAGAGAAAGATCCCATGGAGCGTCTGAAGCTTCTGGAGCAGTCCATTGCAGCAGGAGAAGAACCGGAAGAAAACAGGATCCGCAAGGAACTCTGGGAAATCCGTTACAGCGATAAAGCTGAGACTGGTGATACCAGGGCAGACGGTTATCTCGGTCTCTGGATGACCATGGAGTTTAACCGGAATTCCGCTTCCAGATTCTTTGGTACAAGAAGTGCGAAGAAAGAGATAGGCAAGTATCTTAAGAAACTGAAATTTCAGGAACTCCAGGAAAGGGGCGGCCTTTATGAGGAGCTTCTTTACCGGGAATGCTGTCATCTGGTTCTGGTCTACATGGATCTCTGTCAGACAGATAAATCCTATAACACAATGATTTTCGGCCTGATCCACATCAAGGAGGACAGTGCGAAGGCCAAGGTCCAGAGAGACATCAGGGAAACAGCTGTGGAGCTTCCGGCTAATCTTGGAATGGAAGCTGAGCTTGGAATCATCACAAGAGCTGCCAGAGAGATCTACAGGCAGTATTATCCCAACGAAGGAAACATTTAGGAGGCCGGAGCGCTTCCGTTTCAGGCTGTCTGAATACTCAGGCAGCCTTTTGTTGCCATGCATCCGATAAAATATTCTGAGACTGTTTGAACGAAGATTCATATCGGGTGTGAATAGAAACATTCAGGAGGTTACTATTTTATGAATCCCAATCATCTGAACGCATATGAAGTCCTGAAGGAAGAAGAGCTTCAGGATATTCATTCAAAAGGATGGCTTCTGAGACACAAAAAAACAGGAGCCAGAGTGATGCTCATCGAGAATAGTGATGAGAATAAGGTTTTTAACATTGCATTCCGTACACCGCCGAAAAACAGTACAGGTGTTGCTCATATACTGGAACACAGCGTACTGTGCGGCTCCAGGGAATTTCCGCTTAAGGATCCTTTTGTGGAGCTGGTAAAAGGTTCTCTTAATACCTTCCTTAATGCCATGACCTATCCGGATAAGACCTGCTACCCGGTAGCAAGCTGCAATGACCGGGATTTCCAGAATCTGATGCATGTATATCTGGATGCAGTATTCTATCCGAATATTTACAAAAAAGAAGAGATCTTCCGTCAGGAAGGCTGGAACTACCATCTGGAGAAAAAAGAAGGCCCGCTGAAATACAACGGTGTCGTTTACAATGAAATGAAGGGTGCTTTTTCCTCACCGGATGATGTTCTGGAGCGAGAGATCATGAATTCGCTGTTCCCGGATACAACCTATGGCTGTGAGTCCGGCGGAGATCCTGTAAATATTCCGGATCTCAGCTATGAGGAATTTCTGGATTTCCACAGACAGTACTATCATCCGTCCAACAGCTTTATCTATCTCTACGGAAACATGGATATGGAGGAGAAGCTGGAATTTCTTGACAGCCATTATCTGTCTGCCTTTGATTCTCTTGCCATTGATTCTGAGATCCGGGATCAGGAAACCTTTGCTCAGGTAAAGGACATTCAGAAGCCTTATCCGGTATCAGAGGATGAGGGAGAAGAGGATAACACCTATCTTTCCTACAATATGGTTGTGGGTGAAGCGGCAGATATCAACCTGAGTCTTGCTTTCGAGGTTCTGGATTATGCTCTCCTGAGCGCACCGGGTGCACCACTGAAGCAGGCACTTCTGGATGCAAAGATCGGCAAAGATATTTACGGCTCCTTTGAGGATGGCATCAAGCAGACTTATTTTTCCATTGTAGCAAAAGGAGCAAACTTAAACCAGAAAGAGGAATTCATAAAGGTGATCCGTGACACTCTCACAAAGATCGCAGAGGAGGGAATTGATAAAAAGGCAGTAACAGCCGGGATCAATTACTACGAATTCCGTTTTCGCGAAGCAGATTTTTCTTCTTATCCGAAGGGACTGATGTATGGCCTGGATATTTTAAGCAGCTGGCTTTATGATGATACGAAGCCGTTCTGCGAGGTGCAGCTTCTGGAGGGCTTTGAGTTCCTTAAGAAAGCCCTGGAAGAGGGATATTTTGAGGAGCTGATCCGGAAATATCTTCTGGATAATACCCATGGTGCGATCCTTTCTCTGGTACCGGAGAAGGGCCTTGCAGCAAAGAGAGATAAGGAACTGGAAGAAAAGCTGGAGAATTACAGAAAGAGCCTTTCTGATGAAG
>OGYI01002813.1_pt1 | contig 12082 bp, 10 predicted proteins | sample 1576521 | NCBI WGS metagenome assembly OGYI01 (sample SAMEA3541484, study PRJEB24748) | human gut metagenome | biome: human gut; feature: human-associated habitat; material: faeces | place: China | collected 2012
CACGTCAAAGCCGTGCGCCGGGGGTGTTCTTATAGCTGCTCCAGTACGCTGCGCAGGAGCCAGGCGTGGGAGTCCTCCTCCCCCGCCAGCTCCAGAAAGAGCTCGTGGAGGCAGGGATCGGCGGTCTCCGCCGCCGCGGTCTGGTAGGCGGCCGCCCCCCGCTGCTCCTCCATGAAGTGCTCCCGCAGGGCGGCGGAGAATGGGGCGGGGGATGGATTGGGTACCCGGTCTACCGGCCAGTACCGCACCCCGGAGATGAGAAAATAGGCCGCCGAGAGCCGCTTGGCCCGGCGCTTCTTCTCTCCAGCCAGCCCCGCCAGCACCCGGGCGGGGCCGCCCCCGGCCCGGCGGGAGAGGGTCTGGTACTCCCGGCAGTCGGCCAGCTCCCGGCGGATCAGCTCCTGGAGCAGCGGCGCGCAGTCCAGACACTGGGGCCCCAAAACCCCCTGGGCATCGTCCCGGGGAAAGTCGCTGTGGAGCCGCTGGCCGCCTCGGGGAACATGGGGGGCCGGGAGCACCGTCTTCTCCTCCGTCTGGGCCGCCTCCTCGGTGACCAGGGTCTGCTGCTGCTCGGTTGTGGTCTGGGCCTGGTCTCCCCCTGTCTCCTCCCAGGTGATGGGGCAGGCATCGGTGTGGTCGCCCATGACGCGCTTCCAGACCCGGGCAAAGATTTCCTTTTTGTCCTCTTCCCGGTCCAGGGGGGTGTTAGGCATAGCTCCTTCCATGGCAATTCCTCCTTTTCTGTTTTCCCATCCTATGCCCTGCCGGCCCATTCTGTCCGTCCGGACAGCCTTTCCCGGAAGTTTTTCCCGGCGGTGCCCCCGAAGTCTCTTGACAGACGCGCCTTTGCCCATTAAAATAAAATCAGTATAAATATGCAGACAATGAGGCAGTCTCCCCTCTTGGGCGGGACTCCGGGACCTCATGCCCGCTTTCTGCGGCGCCGCCATCGGCCCGGTTCGGCCCGGCTGCCGCGATTTTATGCGAAATTTTAGAGAAATGGAGGTGTGTCCCGACAATATGCTGCCCTATATCCTGACCGGCGTGATCGTATTTATTGTCGCGCTTGTGATAGGGATTCCCCTGGGCATCCTGTACCGCAAGAAAGTGGCGGAAAAGGAAATCCTCAGCGCCGAGGAAGAGGTCAAGCGCATCATCAACGAGGCCATCAAGAGCGCCGAGAGCAAAAAACGGGAAGCCCTGGTAGAAGCCAAGGAAAAAATTCTGGCGGAAAAAACCAACTACGAGAGAGAAGCCAAGGAGCGCCGCTCCGAACTGCAGGAGCAGGAACGCCGGCTCCAGCAGAAGGAAGAGACCCTGGAGCGCAAGCTGGAAAACGTGGAGCGGAAGGAGGAGTCCTACGCCGCCCGCCTGGCCAACCTGGAGGAGGCCCGGACCAAGGTCGCCAAGCTCCAGGCCGAGCAGATGGAGACTCTGGAACGGATCTCCGGCTACACCGCCGAGGAGGCCAAAGCCTACCTGATCGCCAAGCTGGAGACCGAGGTCACCCACGAGGCCGCCATGAAAATCAAAGAAGTGGAGGCCCGCTTCAAGGAGGAGGCCGACGCGAAAGCCAAGGAGATCGTGGGGCTGGCCATCCAGCGATGTGCCGCAGACCACGTGGCCGAGGCCACCGTGTCCGTGGTGCCCCTGCCCAACGACGAGATGAAGGGCCGCATCATCGGCCGGGAGGGCCGGAATATCCGCACCCTGGAGACCCTCACCGGCGTGGACCTCATCATCGACGACACCCCGGAGGCCATCACCGTCTCCTGCTTCGATCCAGTTCGCCGGGAGATCGCCCGGCTGGCCCTGGAAAAGCTCATCCTGGACGGCCGAATCCACCCCGCCCGCATTGAGGAGATGGTGGAAATCGCCAAGCGGGAGGTGGACGCCACCATCAAGGCCGAGGGCGAGCGCGCCGTGCTGGAGACCAACGTCATGGGCCTGCACCCCGAGCTCATCAAGCTCATCGGCCGCATGAAGTACCGCACCAGCTACGGACAAAACGTGTACAACCACTCCATCGAAGTGGCCCAGCTGGCCGGCCTTATGGCCGCCGAGATTGGGGAGGATGTGGCCACCGCCAAGCGGGCCGGCCTGCTCCACGACCTGGGCAAGGCTGTGGACCACGAGGTGGAGGGCTCCCACGTCACCATCGGCGTGGAGCTGGCCCGGAAGTACAAGGAGAGCAAAGAGGTGGTCCATGCCATCCACGCCCACCACAACGACGTAGAGCCCCAGACCGTCATCGCCTGCCTGGTGCAGGCCGCTGACGCCATTTCCGCCGCCCGACCCGGCGCCCGGCGGGAAAACCTGGAAAACTACATCAAGCGCCTGGAAAAACTGGAGGAGGTCACCTCTTCCTTCCGCGGGGTAGAGAAATCCTACGCCATTCAGGCTGGCCGCGAGGTCCGCATCATCGTCAAGCCCGAAGTGGTCAGCGAGGATGAAATGACCTTGCTGGCCCGGGAGATCGCCCAGCGGATTGAAAACGAACTGGAGTATCCCGGACAGATCAAGGTTCATCTGCTGCGGGAGGTCAAAATCGTGGAATACGCCAAGTGATTCCTACATCCCATAGTACGCCCCGCCCTTGGGAAGCTCCCAGGGGCGGGGTTTTCTACACGGCGCCCCGCCAAAATTTTTGTCTTTTTTTGCAGTTTCTCCCTTTTTGTTTTCCCCAAAATAGCATATAATAAGGGAAATCTTTTCTGTTTGAAAAAGGGGGAGACGGTATGCTGCTTCACCTCTTGGCTGTGGGCGATGTGGTGGCCCAGGGCGGGCTGGACTGTCTGCACCGGCACCTGCGCCGGTTGAAAAAGGAACACGATGTTCACTTCACCGTGGTCAACGGCGAAAACGCCGCCGGTCTGGGCCTGCTGCCCCAGCATGCCGAGGAACTCTTTGACGCGGGGGCGGACGTCATCACCCTGGGCAACCACACCTGGGGAAAACGGCAGATCGCGGACTATCTGGAGGACAACCCCTATATTCTCCGCCCGGCCAACTTCGCCCCCAACCTTCCCGGGCGGGGCTTTGGGCTCTATGAGGGCCCCCAGGGCCTGCGGCTGGGGGTGCTGAACCTGATGGGACGGTTTCAGCTGGACGCCAACCTGGACTCCCCCTTCCGCCGGGCTGACGAGATTCTGGCCGGGGAGGGCGCCCAGGCCGATCTGCTTTTCGTGGACTTCCACGCGGAGGCCACCAGCGAAAAGGGGGCCATGGCCTGGTACCTGGACGGACGGGTGCAGGCGGTGTGGGGCACCCACACCCATGTCCCCACCGCCGACGCGCAGATCCTGCCCCAGGGCACAGGGTTTATCACCGACCTGGGGATGACCGGCCCTGCCCGGTCCATTCTGGGGGTAAAACCCGAAAACTCCGTGGCCCGCTTCCTGGGCCAGCTGCCCCGGCGGTATGAGGCCGCAGACGGCCCCAACCGGCTGGGGGCCGTTCTCTTCACCATTGACACCCAGACCAAACGCTGCTGCCAGGTCACCCGCACCGACCTGACAGACTGACGGGACCCAAGGAGGGCTTGTGCATGCTGACCTTTCTCCACGCCGCTGATTTTCATCTGGACTCCCCCTTTCATGCCCTCCCCCCGGAACAGGCGGCGGAACGCCGGCAGGAGCAGCGCCAGCTGCTCACCCGCCTGGCGGACACCGCCCGCCAGGCACAGGTTGACCTGGTCTTTCTGGCGGGGGACCTTTTTGACGGCCAGCGGGCCCGGCCGGAAACAGTCCAGGCCCTCTATCAGGTCTTGGAGGAGCTGGAGGCAGAGGTCTTTCTCTCCCCCGGCAACCACGACCCCTACTCCCCCACCTCCCCCTACGGAAAGTTTCCCTGGCCGGACCACGTACATATCTTCACCCAGGCCGCCCCGGCCCGGGTGGAGGTGCCCCAGTTGGGGGCGGTGGTCTACGGCAGTGCCTTTACCTCCCTCTACCGGATGGACAGCCCCCTGGCCGGCTTCCACGCCCAGGAGGAGGACCTGGCCGCTTTCGGCTGCTTTCATGGGGACCTCTCCTCCGCCCACAGCCGCTACGGCCCCATCACCCACAATGAAATTGCCGCCTCGGGCCTGCACTATCTGGCCCTGGGCCACAGCCACAGCGCCAGCGGCCTGAAGCGGGCGGGAAAAACCTATTACGCCTGGCCCGGCTGCCCGGAGGGGCGGGGCTTTGACGAGACCGGGGACAAAGGGGTCTATCTGGGCCAGCTGGAGGGCGGCCGGGTGTCCCTGGACTTTGTCCCCCTGGCCCGGCGGCGGTACCTCACCCCCAGCCTGGACATCACCGGCCAGGACCCCGCCCAGGCGCTGGAGGCGCTCATCCGCGCCTCCCGGCCGGAGGACATCCTTCGGATTTCCCTCACCGGCACCCGGGACCCGGACAACGAGCCCAATCTCACTGCCCTCACCGCCCTGGCCTCCGGCTATTTTTACAGCGCCAGTCTCTATGACAACACCACCCTGAGCCAGGCTCTCTGGGCCCGGATGGAGGAGGATACCCTCACCGGGCTCTTCCTCCGGGCCATGGCCCAGCGCCTCCAGGAGGCCGCCCCCTCTGAGCGGCCCCTGCTGGAACGGGCGGTCCGGTTCGGCCTGGCCGCCCTGGAAGGAAGGGAGGAGCCCCAATGAAACTCTTGCAGCTCACCGCCACCTTCGGCTGCTTACAGGGGGACACCCTGGAATTCGGCCCGGGGATGACCCTCATCGGGGCCCCCAACGGCAGCGGGAAATCCACCTGGTGCGCCTTCCTGCGGACCATGCTCTACGGCCTGGACACCCGCCAGCGGGACCGCAAGGGCGCCCCCGCCGACAAAAACCGTTACCGGCCCTGGAGCGGCTCCCCCATGGAGGGGCTGCTGGTCTGTGAATTCCAGGGCCGGGTCCTGGAGCTCCGCCGGACCTCCGCCAGCGGGGTGCCCATGGGGGATTTTTCCGCGGTCTACCAGGACACCGGCCTGGCCGTGCCCGGCCTGACCGGGGAGACCGCCGGGGAGATCCTCACTGGCGTGAGCCAGGAGGTCTTTGACCGCTCGGTGTTCTTCCGCCAGACTGGCCTGGCCGTCAGCCAGAGCCAGGAGCTGGAGAAGCGGATCACCGCCCTGGTCTCCTCCGGGGAGGAGGATGTATCCTGGACCGAGGCCAACGAACGCCTCAAGACCTGGCTCCACCGCCGCCGGTTCCACAAAAGCGGCCTGATCCCCCAGCTGGAGGCGGAGGAGGCCCAGCTCCAGCAGACCCTCACCCAGACCGCCTCCCTGCGCCAGGATCTGGCCCAGCTCCAGGCCCGGGCCGCCGGCCTGCGCCAGCAGAAGGCCCATTGGGAGAGCCGGCTGTCCATGGAAAACGACAAATTCCAGACCATCAGCCAGCGGCGCTACGCAGAGGCCGCCGCAGAGCTGGACGCAGCGGAACTCCAGTTACAGACCCTCCTGGCCCGCCAGCAGGCCGACGCCCCCCAGACAGAGCCGGACCCCGACGAGCTGGAGGAGGAGATTCAAGACACCCTGGACGATCTGGCCAGCCGGCGGCGGCTTATGACAGGCTTTGTGACCCTCATCGTGCTGCTGACCCTCTGCGGGGTGGTGCTGTTCGCAGCGCCCCATGTGCCCCAGTTCCCCCTCCAGCTCCCGGAGATTCCCCTCCTGTTTCTGGCCCCTGTGGTGGGGGTACTCTGGCTGCTGGTGCTGCTGTTCACCTTGATTAAGTCCGCCTGTGACCGGCGGGACACCAAGGCCCTGGACGAGCTTCGCGCCCTGCTGGAGACCCGCCAGCAGGAGGACAGCCACCTGGCCCAGGACCTGCGGGAGGCCCAAATCCGCCGGGAGCACGCCCAAAAATACTTCGAGGCTGTCAGCCAGCAGAGCGGCAGCGGCCCCTATCTCCCCCCGGAGGCGGAGGCCTGCCGGGCCTCCCTGCACCAGGCAGAGCAGGAGATCGCCCAGATCCAAGGTCAGCTCACCGCCCTGGGGGACCCGGTCCTGGTGGATGCCCGGCTGGACGAGATTCAGGAGGCCTCCGCCCGGCTGCAGGGGGATTACGACGCCATTGAGGTGGCCATGGAGGCCCTAAAGGAGGCCGACGATCAGCTCCACGCCCGGTTCTCCCCCCAGCTGAGCCAGACAGCCGCCGGATACTTCCAGCAGCTGACCCAGGGAAGGTTCTCTCAGGTGGCCCTGGACCGCAGTTTCAACGTCACCGTCCGGGAGACCGGCGCCCTGGCCGACCGCCCCCTGGCGCTCCTGAGCCAAGGCACCGCCGACCAGCTCTACCTGGCCCTCCGTCTGGCGGTGGCGGACCTGGTCCTCCCCTCTCCCCAGGCCTGTCCGCTTATCCTGGACGACGCGCTGCTGTCCTTTGACGATGACCGTCTGGCGGTGGTCCTGCACCTGCTCACAGAGCTGGCCGAGGACCGTCAGATCCTGCTGTTCACCTGCCAGCACCGGGAATTCTTCATGCTGGAGGACCGGCCGGAGATCACCACGGTGACACTGCCTGACTTTTAACGGGCATCCTGGACGGTGGGTTCCGGCGGCGGCAATCTATGGTTGCCATCCCGGAAAAAGAAGCGTATAATAGAGGACTGACCCTGAAATTGTTCCGTTCCAAAAGGAGGTTCCCATAATGTCCCAATCCCATCTCCCGCCGGAGGAGCCCCACCTGTCTTCCGAGGCGCCGCCCCAGGAGGGACCGGCCGCATCCCAGAACCCCGCGCCCCCCGCGGAGGATACGGCCGCCCAGAAGGCGGGCAAAGAGAAGAAGCCGGGGGCTTTCGGCGCCGACCTCTACGGCTGGCTCCAGGCCCTCACCTTTGCCCTGGCCTTTATCTTGATCTTCTTCACCTTCTTCGGCCGCGTGATCGGCGTGGACGGCCACTCCATGGACCCCACCCTCAACGACCGGGACATGCTCTTTCTCCAGTGCATCGCCTATGAGCCCAAGCAGGGGGATGTGGTGGTCCTGCACAAGGACTTTGGAGACGTTGAAACCCCCATTGTCAAGCGGGTGATCGCCGTGGGCGGCCAGACGGTGGAAATCGACTATGACACCGGCACAGTCTACGTGGACGGTCAGCCCCTGGAGGAGGACTACATCATGGAGCCCATGGTCCGCCCGGAGAGCCCCTACCTGCAGGGGACCTACTGGGAGGTGCCCGAGGGGTCTGTCTTCGTCATGGGGGACAACCGCAATAACTCCTCCGACAGCCGGGACAGCCGCCTGGGCCCGGTGGACACCCGGTATGTGCTGGGGCGGGCCATCTGCACGGTTCTCCCCTTCCAGCACATCGGCCTGGTGGAATAAGGAGGTGAGACCGTGCGACTGGACAAATGGCTGAAGGTCTCCCGCCTGATTAAGCGCCGCACTGTGGCCAACGAGGCCTGTGACAACGAGCGCATCTCCGCCAATGGCCGGGTGGTGAAGGCCTCCTATGAGGTCAAGGTGGGGGATCAGCTGGAGATCCGCTTCGGCGCCCGGACGGTGCGGCTGGAGGTTCTCTCCGTCACCGAGCCCAAGGGCAAGGAGAATGCCGTGCTCCTCTACAAAGAACTTTGATTTTCAGCGGATGGGTTCCTGTGAGACCAGGAACCCATCCGGTTTCTTTTCCTGCCAGCGCCAAAAACCCCGCCCTGGAACATGGCTCCAGGGCGGGGTTGTCTTGTGGGTGGGGATTATTGATCCACCGCGTCCTTCAGGGCTTTCCCGGCCTTAAAGACGGGCACCTTGGTGGCGGGGATGGGGATGTCCTCCCCGGTCTTGGGGTTGCGGCCCATCCGCTCGGCGCGGACCTTGGTCTCGAAGGCGCCGAAGCCAACGATCTGGACCTTTTCCTCCTCTGTCAGCGCCTTGGTGATCAGGTTGATGGCGGCGTTCAGGCCGAGCTCCACATTCTTCCGGGAGAAGCCGGTCTCCTCCGCGATGCGCAGGATCAGTTCAGTCTTGTTCATGGTGATTACCCTTTCTCTCTTCGTTTTCCGGGTGTTTCTCCCGGTTCCACAGCGCCATCAGCTGGGACACATCCAACTCCCTCATGTCCCTGCCCTGGGCTGTGACCGCCGCCTCCACCCCGGCAAACCGGCGAATGAATTTCTCGCAGGTCCCGGCCAGGGCGTCCTCGGCATCTATTTGAAAGAACCGGGCAATCTTCACTGCGGCAAACAGCAGGTCGCCCAGCTCTTCCTCCACGTTGCTGTGGTCCGCCACCGCGGTCTGGAGCTCCTCCAGCTCCTCGGTGAGCTTGTCCATGGCGGCCTGGACATTGGGCCATTCAAAGCCCGCTTTCTCCGCCTTGGCCTGGATTTTCTCCGCCCGCCACAGGCCGGGCAGGCTCTTGGCCACGCTCTGGAGGGTGGCTGTGTAGGTGGTCTGCCCCTTCTCCTGGCGTTTGAGCTCCTCCCAGCTGTCCGGGGTGGCCGCCGCGCCGCCAAAGACGTGGGGATGCCGGAAAATCAGCTTTTTGCAGATGCCGTCGGCCACGTCGTCCAGGGTAAACCGGCCGGCATCCTCCTCTATGGAGGCATGAAACAGGACCTGGAGCAGGACATCCCCCAGCTCCTCCTTCAGATGGGCGGGGTTTTTCTCGTCGATGGCCTCGGCCACCTCATAGGCCTCCTCCAGGAAGTTGCGCCGGATGCTCTCATGGGTCTGCGCCCCGTCCCAGGGGCATCCCCCTGGGGCGCGGAGCAGGTGGACAATCCGGCGCAGGTCCTCCACCGTATAGGCCGTCTTCTCTTCAAAATTGATCATAATTTATCATATCATTCCCGTAATCTCAAGTCTTTATGGGATATTTTGCAGGCTTCTTCCAAAAATTTTTTCCACTCAGCGAATCCGCAGCAGTTTCGCAATCTTATCCCCCTTGGGCATCAGGGAGAGGTCATCCCGGGAGACGATCCGCAGCACCAGAACCAGAATGCCGTAGACCACGCAGCCGATCACAATGGACCCCGCCACGGACAGGGTGTTGCCCAAGTGGGCGGCCAGCAGGCCATAGCTGGCCCACACGGCAGCCCCCATCACCCCGGCGGCAATGGCGGGCTTCACAAAGACCCGCAGGTACTTGGGCGGGTGGGGGGTAACCTTTTTAATGGCCACCAGCTCCATCACCGACACCAGCGCGAAACACACCAGGGTCCCCATGGGCGCTCCCTTGATGCCCACCGAGGGAATCTGCACCAGGACAAAGTTCACCGCCAGCTTGGTGGCGCTGCCAATGGCGATAAACCAGATAGGCAGGGCCGCCCGGCCGTTGGCCTGGAGGATGGCGTTGCACAGCAGCATCATGCACACAAAGGCCGAGGCAATGCCCAGCACCAGCAGGCAGTGGCTGGCCACCTCCTGGTTGGTCTCTGGATAGAGCATCTGGATGATGGGGCCGGAGAGCACCGCCAGGCCCACGCCGGCCGGCAGGGCCAGCAGGGCGCCCACCCGCAGGGCGGACTCGGCAATCTTCCCCGCCCCCAGCTTATCCTTCCGGGTCAAGGCCGCGGAGACTGCGGGGACAATGCAGGCAGTCAGAGAGACCATGAAGGCCGAGGGCAGATTGTAGATGGTGATGGCCTTCTGGTAGCAGCCGTACAGACTCACCGCCAGCTGCTCTGTATAGCCCAGGGCGCTCTGGAGCAGGTTCTGCACCTGGACCGTGTCCAGGTAGGTGGTGATGGGCACCACGGAGGAGCTCAGGGTGATGGGAATGGCGATGGCCGCCAGGGTCTTGAGAATCTGCCCGGCGCGCTCAGGCTTGTCGTCGGTGGGCGCCAGCCCCCGGCCGCTGTTGCGGCGGTGGTGGCGGATCATCAGGTAGACCAGGGAGACAAAGCCGCTGGCCGTGACCCCGCCGATGGCGCCGGCGGCGGAGAACTCACTGCCGAAGCCCAGGTAGAGGATGTACCAGGCCAGCACCAGGCCCACACCCAGCTTGGTCAGGGCCTCCAGCACCTGGGAGACCGCCGTGGGCACCATGTCCGAGTGGCCCTGGGCATAGCCCCGGTAGGCCGACATGGTACACACAAAGAAGCAGGACAGCGCCATCACCCGCACAGCGGGGGCGGCCAGACTGTCCCCCTGGAGATTGGCCAGGGGCTGGGCAAAGACAAACATCACCAGGCTGCTGATGGAGCCCAGAATGACAAAGGTGACCAGCGCCACCCGGAAAACCCGGTTCACCTGGTTCCGCCGGTCCAGGGCGTTGGCCTCGGAGATGGTCTTGGACATGGCCACCGGCAGGCCGGCGGTGGAGATCATCAGCAGCAGGTTGTAGATGGCGTAGGCGTTGTTGAAGTGGCCGAAGCCCACATCCCCCAAGATGCGCCCCAGGGGGATTTTATATAGGGCGCCAATGATTTTCACGATGGCGATGCTCACGGCCAGGATGGCCGCCCCGCCGAAAAATGTGTTGCTTTTCTGCGTTCGTTCTTTCAAAAGTCAATTCCTCCGGTCGGCAAGGCTGGCGCCGTCCCCAAAGAGCAGGGGCAGGGCATAGGTCTCCACCTCGGCCTTGATCCGCTCCAGGTCCAGGGTGAAGAAGGTTCCATCCTTGTATATGATCTTTCCCCGGGCCATATTCATCACCACGTCGGACCCCCGGGCGGAATAGACCAGGTTGTCCTCCACACTGTGGCAGGGGGTGAGGCTGGGGCGGTCAAAGTCCACCAGGATCAGGTCGGCGGTATAGCCGGGGACAATCTGTCCGGTCCTCCGCCCCAGGGCCCGGGCACCGTCCCGGCTGGCCATGGCCAGCACCTGGCGGGGCAGCAGGGCCAGGGGGTCATGGGTGACCCCGTTGTGGAGAATGGCCGCGAACTTCATCTCCTCAAACATGTCGTGGTTGTTGTTGGAGGACACCCCGTCGGTGCCCAGGGCGATGTTCACCCCCGCCCGCTTCATGGCGGGAATCCAGGCCACCCCAGAGCCCAGCTTCAGGTTGGACACGGGATTGTGGATGCAGGAGACCCCCTTCTCCGCCATGAGGGCCCAGTCCTCCTCGGTGGTCCAGACACAGTGGGCGGCAATGGCCCGGGTGTCCCAGACCCCGTACCGGTCCAGGATCTGCAAGGGGGTCTTGCCCCAGCGTTTCTTGCAGGCCTCGTGCTCAGACTGGGTCTCGGAGACATGGACGTGCATCCCCAGTTTTTTCTCCTGGGCGTACGCCGCCATCCACTGCCACAGGGGGACGTTGGAGGTATACTCCCCGTGGATGGAGGCGTCCACCAAAATCTGGCCGTTCCCCGCGCCGTGCCACTCCTCGGTGAGCCGGCGCTGGTTGTCACAGTCCTTGCAGGTGGCCGGGCTGAAGTCCGCCGGGGCCCCGAAGTAGACCCCCCCGCAGGAGAGATTGGCGCTGATGCCCGCTTCCAGCACGGTTTGGGCGATGTCGGTGGTGTGCATGTACATGTCAGCGATGGTGGTCACCCCGCCGGCAATGAGCTCGGCCAGGGCCAGCCCTGTGCCGGCCCGGACCGCCCGGCCGTCCAGCTTGGCCTCCGTGGGGAAGATCCACTGGTTGAGCCAGGTGTGCAGGTCGCATCCCCCGCCGTAGCCCCGCATCAGGGTCATGGGCAGGTGGGTGTGGGCGTTGACAAAGACGGGGATGAGGACGTTGTTTCCGCAGTCGATCTCCCGGTCAAAGGGCCCCTGGGGACGCTGGGTGCCCACGGAGGAGATGGTCTCCCCCTCCACAACCACATAGGCCCCCTCCAGCAGGGTGTCCGCCTCGTCCATCAGCAGGGCGCGGCAGTGATACAGTAAGCTTCGTTCCATAGCGGGCCTCCTTCCCTCAGTTCAGGTGCTCCAGGCAGGCCAGCACCAGGGAGGAGAACCGGTCCCGGGCCGCGGCGGCGGCCTCCAGCACCTCTTCCTCGCTGAGCTTTTTGGGCAGCACCCCGGCGGCCATGTTGGAGACCAGGGTGAAGCCCAGCACCTCCATGCCGCAGTGCCCGGCGGTGATGACCTCCGGCGCGGTGGACATGCCCACGGCGTCCGCCCCCAGAATCCGGGCCATGCGGACCTCGGCGGGGGTCTCGTACTGGGGACCGGGGAAGTACATGTAAACCCCCTCCTCCAGGTCCATGT
>OGYI01002816.1_pt1 | contig 12076 bp, 10 predicted proteins | sample 1576521 | NCBI WGS metagenome assembly OGYI01 (sample SAMEA3541484, study PRJEB24748) | human gut metagenome | biome: human gut; feature: human-associated habitat; material: faeces | place: China | collected 2012
AAGCTGGGGGCTGATACCGGATTTGACTGCATCAACAACTATGCTCCAAGTGCGCAGATGGCTGATTTCTTAAATGCCCTGAGCACCAATAACGAGATTCCAAAGACCATCCTGTACTCCCTGAATCCAAATGATAATGCTTCCATCGGAACCATCATCGGCTGTTTCCAGGAGAAATTCCCCGGCAAGATCCAGCAGGGATCCGCTTGGTGGTTCAACGACCACAAGACCGGCATGACCGAGCAGATGACATCCCTGGCCAACTTAGGATGCCTGGGCAACTTCATCGGCATGCTGACAGACTCCAGAAGCTTCCTGTCCTACACCAGACATGAGTACTTCCGCCGCATCCTCTGCAATCTGATTGGAGACTGGGTGGAAAACGGCGAGTATCCGGCCGATATGAAGGCGCTGGAGGAAATCGTAAAGGGTATCTGCTACAATAACTCTGTGAAATACTTTGGATTTAAGCTGGATGAAGTAAAGTAAACTGAAACAGCATAAGGGGACTGCCTGATTGGGCAATCCCCTTTTTTGCACTATACCTCTATTGTCCTCACGTTCACACCGGGGAGGCGGATTTTCCCCTTCTCGCAAACTGCAGGAAGGCGGTTGCCAGCCCGCTTATGCACAGCATTGCGTAAAAGCTGATTCCCCTGCTTAGAAGCATCACGGAAAAGCTCTGGCCTGCCCCTAAAAGGGTGCGGTACAGCACGAGAAAGCTTCCCTCTGAGGCTCCCACGGAACCGGGAAGGGGTACTGCGGTGACTGCCAGACTCAAAATAGCCTGAAGGGCCAGGAAATCTTTTGCCGATGCGGATATGCCCAGGGCACGGCAGGCCCAGTAAGGAACCAGATAGAGAGCGGTCAGCTGAACCGCACTATGGATGAAGATTCTCACCGCCGCCAGGGGATACTGCCTCAGATAGGCTCCTCCCCTGCTGTACTCATCAATCAGTCCCTCCACCTTCCGGATGGCGCGTTTCCTGTTTTTTATGATTCCGGCCCTGCTCAGTCCGCCTGCAATGCACAGCATTGTTTTCTCCGCCAATAGACCATGGAAGATGATTAACAGGATAAGGCCGGAACAGAAACCATTTACCAGTACTCCGAATACCAGGAGCAGCCGTATGATTCTGCCCTGCCCCATGACAAAGGACAGATTGGCGCCCACCATAACGCACCCGTAAACCAGCACCGTCATCTGATACACCGCGGCTGTGGCCAGAAGGGAAAATGAACTGTGGGCTGCTCCAAAGCCGTCCCTGACCATATAATAAAGCTGCATGGGCTGCCCTCCCGTGGCGGAAGGAGTGATGGCGCTGAAATAAAAATCCGTGAACGCATAGGAAAGAGAGCGCCAGTACGGTACCTTTTTGCCAAAGGTCCCCATCAAAAGCCTGATATTGGCTGCCTCGCAGTTGACGAACAGAAACATGCAGGCAAACCCTGTGGCTACAAACCTGATATCCGCCCTCATAAAGGTACTGCCCAGGTTCTGGACGGAATGGCTGCCCAAAAGCATATGGAATGTGAACCAGGCCAGCAAAGCCACCAGGCAGAGCCCAATGGACATCTCCTTCCAGTTCATCTTTTTCTGTTTCATCCCTTTCGCCCCCTTTCCCTGCCTTTTTTCTGTTTAAGCTGTGTCTATTATACCGTCCATTTCTTAAAAACTTATGATTATTTTCTGAATGTTTTTGTATTTTTTATCACGTTCTGATGGTCAGAGATCAAAAAAAGCCGCCGCGCAATCAGGATTCGTCTCCTCCTGCGCAGCGGCCCTGCCGCTGTGATCCAGACTGCCCATCCTCTATTTGAGGCGCACCACATGCTGGCAGTATATGTACATATTCTTGATTTTTTTGGCCTGCTGTCCGTCGTCTCCCAGCACGATGGGCTGTGTTCCCGTAGGGGTTATGTAGAGCTTAAAGGCGATGGCATCCTGCCCAATCTTCATGGACCTTACCGGCGTGTACTGAAAATTGCCCTGTTGGATTCCCAGATATTCATACATGCTGTGCTCCAAATCAGGATTGGCAAACACCCGCACCACATCTGCTTCTCCTTTCATGTCGATGATTGCCCTGGCTTCCTCAAATTTGATGTTCGTAAAACGGTAATCCCCATTACCGATGATATAGGCCAGCGTACCATTATCCAGTAACAGCAAAGGATCCGTCTGTGCCATGTAAATACCCCCTTTTCAAAAATCATTCTTAATATGTTTCACCTTAATCATAAAGCCTGCTGAGAGGAATGTCAATATAATCAGAAAATTATCAATATTGTTTGTCAATTAACTATCAATTCAAGCGTTTTTCCGAATACTATTTCTCCCGGAAACTGCCTCCGCCGCTTTCCGGTACAGTCCGGCCCATGGGCACCCTGAAACGCAAAAAAGATTACAGGATTCATCCCATAATCTTCTCTTTCCTTATATCAAAAAATGTATGTGAGCAGGACGATAAGCCGGGTTATGTCGTTGAATGGCCATCTATCCACTTCTGCCGTCGCCGGCAGACTCTAGCGACCTACCCGAAAGCAGACGGGCCGCCTTATGCTTTCTGTTCGGTCTTGCTTCGGATGGGGTTTACATATGCCCCGCCTGTTACCAGCCGGGCGGTAGTCTCTTACACTGCCCTTCCACCCTTACCGGTCAAAGACCGGCGGTATATTTCTGTTGCACTGTCCCTGGAGTCGCCTCCGCCAGACGTTATCTGGCACCCTGCCCTGTGAAGCCCGGACTTTCCTCTCCCGCAGCCTTTCGGCTCTGCGGCAGCGACCATCTGTCTTACTCGGTATTTACTATACCATTCTTCTGCCGGTGTGTCAACTTGCGATTTTCCCTGTCACACCTTAAAGCAGCTTCCCCCGATAAACTCCCGCACAATGGAGTTTCTGGGAATGTCCTCACTGCTGACTCCCAGGAAATAATCCAGGAATTTCAGCAGACGCTTTGCTTCCACATACTCTGCGCTGTCCCGGGGAACAGAAAAGAGGATGGGCTCTGCATACTGCTTCAGAACAGAAAGCTCATACACCAGAGCTGAATTAAACATAACATCTGCGTCCTCCTGATAGGGGAAGATATTTTCCTTTTCCCCCTTCCGTACAGAAGGCCACATGCGGATTGTATCCTGGGCAGAAGCCCCCCGCGTTCTTGCATCCCGCACCATACGGCGAATCAGGCGGCCGTCTGTCGTCGGAATCCTGTTGTGCTCGTCAATATTCAGCTGTGTCAGAGCGCTGATATAAATCTTGAATTTATTTTCCCTGGGAAGACTGTAGGACAGCTTCTCATTAAGACAGTGGATGCCCTCAATCACCAGAATATCCTCCGCTCCCAGCTGCAGGTAATCCCCCCGGTATTCCCGTTCTCCGGAAATAAAATTGTATACAGGAAGCTGAACCCGTTTTCCTGCCAGAAGATCAGACATATTCTCATTAAACAGCTTAATATCCAGGCACTCCAGCGCCTCATAATTGTAGTTTCCGTTTTCATCTCTGGGACTGTCTACACGATTTACAAAATAATTGTCTACTGCAATCGGATGAGGTGTCAGTCCCTTGGCTCTCAGCTGAATGGAAAGACGATGGGAAAATGTGGTTTTTCCGGAAGAGGAGGGACCTGCAATCATAACAAATTTTTTGTCCGGTCTGGAGGCAATCATCTCGGCAATATCTCCGATCTTCTTTTCCATCAGCGCCTCCTGCACCAGAATCAGCTCATTCATGCCGCCGGAGCTGATACACTGATTTAAAGCTCCTACATTGGGAACCTGGAGCTTTCTTCCCCAGACATCAGCCTCCTTCATCACCTGAAACAGCTTATCCTTCGGCTCAAATTTCTGCACCGTCTTGGGATCAGACGAATCCGGAAGCATCAGCATAATGCCGCCCTGGTACAGCTCCAAATCAAAATAACGGATATATCCCGTATCCGGAACCATATAGCCGTAATAATAATCCTCAAAACCGCCAATGCTGTATATATTGACCCGGGATACCCGCCGGTAATAAAACAGTCTTTCCTTATCGTACATTTTGTGGCGGTGAAACAGCTCCATCGCCTCGTCTGTATTGACACTGCGCTTCTTAATGGGAATCCTCGCTTCACAGTATTCCCGCATCTTCGCCTTTACCCGGGAAAGAAGCTCCTCATTCCGTTCAAAATCTCCCTCTGCATCAATATAAAGTCCGTTCCCCACTGCAAATTCTACAGACAGCTTCCTGACGTTATCCCGTCCCGCCACATCATAAAATGCCTTCAGCATCATCAGCAGGGCGCTTCTGCGGTAAGTCAGCATACCGGGCTTGTCGGCAGCCGTTAAAAATCCAACCTCCGCATCATCGAGTATCGTCTTGTGCAGCTCCTGCAGCTTCCCGTTGACCGTTGCCAGCAAAATATCATTTTCATACTGATTCTGAAATTCCTCTGCCGCTGTTTTCAGCTGTGTGCCTTCCTCATACTCTCTCGTAATTCCCCCGATTGTCACACGAACCATATTTGAGTCCTCCTGTCCGTTTTTGATGCATTTGCGCACATTCTGTCCTTGCTGCCCCAAACCCTGCTTTTAATAAATCTGAACCGGGAAATCCGGCTCTGCCGTAAGTACCTGAACGGTTCCTCCTGATTGACGGCGGATATAATCAGCCACAAAAGGAATAAAAATATGTTCCAGTCCATAATGACCCGCATCAATCACAGCCATCCCTCTGGCGGCCGCGTCAATACCTGCATGATGACCGATGTCTCCGGTTATCAGAACCTGGGCTCCGGCTGATAAGGCTGCCTCAATCATACTGCCTCCGGCTCCCGGAGATACTGCAATTCTTGTCACAGGCTCTGTCACCTGCCTGCTGCCATAGACAGCTGCAAAAGGAAGGGAAAAAGCCTCCTTCACACGCCCGGCCAGCTCCTCCAGATCAAGGGGCTCAGGAAGGGTTCCTACCTTTCCGATTCCGACAGGATTTCCTCCCGCCTCTCCTGTTATCTCCAGAGGGGCCTCCGGATTCATCCCCAGCCGTTCTGCCGCCAGATCTGCCATACACCCGGGAGCTGCATCAAAATTCGTATGCATGGCAAAATAACAGATGTCCGCCTGGATCAATTTTACGATCCTGCTGCTGATAAAATTCTGATCATTCACCCTCTTTAATGGCTTAAAAATCAGAGGATGATGGGTTACCAGAAGATCCACCTGCTCCGAAACCGCCTGTTCTACAACCTGATCCGTTGCATCCAGTGCAACCAAAACCCTGCGGATCTCCTTTTCGCTGCGCCCGGCCTGAAAGCCCGGGTTGTCCCATTCACAGGCATAGACCTCCGGCGCCAGCTTATTTAATTCTTCAATCCACTGTCTGCATTGCATTCCTTGCTTCCTCCATCTGTCTGATTTCTTCCTGAATCTGCACTGCCCGAAGCCGCGGTCCCTCGCCCTTCTGCTGTTCCAGATGCTCCAGAATCTGCCGGTACTGCGTCAGCTCCCGTTCCAGAAGTTCTGCCAGAACAGGAGATTTCTCCTGAATCAAAAGAGCTCCGTACCGGTAATCTGATTCCTTTTCATAATGCATCTGTCCCGGCTCTGCAGTGAGAATCGTATAATATTTGCCGTCTTCCTCCACCATCTCCTCGCGGATAATCGCAAGCCCCAGCTCCTCCAGTCCGTGACGGAACTGGGAGAGCTCTGACTGGGGCGACAGAATCCAGTGACGGATTTCCTTTCTCACATGTTCTCCATCCCGGAGAATCCGAAGCATCAGCTCTCCTCCCATACCTGCAATGATTACGGTCTTCGCCTCTCCGGGCATCAGTTTTTCCAGTCCGTCGCTTAAACGGGTTTCAATCTGCTCTTCCATGCCAAACTGTATCACATGCTCCTGGGCTCTCATCAGAGGCCCTTTTCGCACATCCATGGCAATCACCCGGTCAGCCGCCCCCTCTTCAATCAGGCGGATCGGAACAAATCCGTGATCCGTTCCTACATCTGCAGCCGTTTCTCCCCCGCACACCAGGGCGGCCTGCTCTACAATCGTCTCCAGTCGCTTTGACAACTTCATCTGCCGTTACAGCTCCTTTAATCAAGATAATCTTTTAATTTTTTGCTCCGGCTGGGATGCCGGAGTTTTCTGAGGGCCTTTGCCTCAATCTGGCGGATCCGCTCTCTGGTAACGTGAAATACCCTTCCCACCTCTTCCAGTGTTCTGGGCCGTCCGTCATCCAGACCAAACCGGAGGCGAAGAACCTGCTGCTCCCGTTCCGAGAGAGTCTCCAGGCTCTCCATCAGCTGCTCGTGAAGCAGCGTAAAGGCAGCCTGATCCGCCGGAACCATCACATTGTCATCCTGGATAAAGTCCCCCAGATGACTGTCCTCCTCTTCCCCGATCGGCGTTTCCAGAGAAACCGGATCCTGAGAAATCTTTTTGATTTCCCGCACCCGCTCTACAGGCATGTCCAGCTTCCTGGCCAGCTCCTCCGGTGTCGGTTCCCGCCCCAGCTCCTGAACCATCTGCCGGGAAGCGCGAATCAGGCGGTTGATCGTCTCTACCATATGAACGGGAATCCGGATCGTTCTGGCCTGATCGGCAATCGCTCTGGTAATCGCCTGACGGATCCACCAGGTGGCATATGTGCTGAATTTGTATCCCTTCCGGTAATCAAATTTCTCTACTGCCTTAATCAGTCCCAGATTTCCCTCCTGAATCAAATCCAGAAACTGCATTCCCCGCCCCACATACCGCTTGGCAATACTGACCACCAGACGGAGATTGGCTTCTGCCAGTCTTTTTCTGGCCTCCTCATCGCCATTCTCCATCCGCTTTGCCAGCTCAATCTCCTCGTCTGTTGACAGCAGAGGAATCTTTCCGATTTCCTTTAAATACATGCGGATGGGATCTGCCAGAGAAACCCCGTCCGGCACAGGTAAATCCATGGGATCAACGGCAATCTCTTCCTCCTCATCCATTTCCTCATCCAGAAACAGATCCGGCTCTATCTCCTCCTCGTCCAGACGCAGCACATCCACATGCTGACTGTCCAGAAAATCATAAATCCTGTCCAGCTTTTCCGGATCCAGAATTTCTCCGCGGAAAAAATCCAGGATTTCCCGGTTTTCCAGTACGTTTTTCTTGGTTTTTGCCAGCTCTGCCAGCTTCTGAAGCTTTTCCTCAAAGGTCATCTGTACCTGTTGTTCCATATCCATCCGCCTGCCCTTTCCATGCATGTTCTCAGTCAATGGTTATTTTCAGGGTTTTTAATGCCGCCTGCTCCCGGATAATCTGCTGAAGCTGTCCGATATCAGTTGCCTTCCGGCTCGCCTCATCCAGACTGTTCTTCCTTACCTTCAAAACAGTTTCCAGAAATGCCTTTTTCTGCTCCTCATTGTTCAGGGATTCCTGAAGACTGGCATTAAAAAGTGCCGCTGCCTCTTTGTATTGTTCTTCATCGTTAATAAAATGATTCAAAATAGCCGCCGGATTTAAATTTCCTTTTTCGTGGCCCTCGAATACCATCTGCGCCACCTGATGGTAAAGCGGCTCCTTAAAATCCTCCGCATCCACAACGCCCTTGATTTTCTCAAACAGCTCCGGCCTCTCAATCAGCCAGGTCAGCAAAAGCCGCTGGGAACGACGGATTCCGTCATCCTTTTCTTTTTTCTTTCTGGTGTCAGCCTCTCTGCCGTAGCCCTCCCCGGAAGTCTTCGGTGTCCGTGACGGCTGCATTCCTGCCTGCATGCCCAGTCGGTTCACCAGACGCTTCAAATCCTCATAGGGAATAAACTGGGCCTGAGATACCGCCCGGATGTAGTTGTCCCGCTCCAGGGCCTCCGGAAATTCCAGAAGCTTTCTTGCCACTGCATTGTGAAATCTTGTTTTCTCCTCCGGATCCTCCAGGTGAAAATCACGTTTCAGAACATCAACCTCAAACAGGAAACTGTTCTGGGCCTCCCGGATTCTTTCCCGGAACGCATCCGCGCCCATATTTTTGATAAATTCGTCCGGATCCTTATAAGGCTTCAGACTGAGTACGCGGGCGGAAATTCCTACCTCCTTTAAGATGGGAATCGCTCTGAGAGCCGCCCGGATCCCTGCCCCGTCGCTGTCATAAGTCAGAATCACCGTATCTGTGTAACGCTTCAGCAAAGCCGCCTGCTGGGAGGTAAACGCAGTTCCCAGAGATGCCACCGCATTGGTAAAACCGGCCTGGTGCATGGCAATCACATCCATATATCCCTCACAGGCCAGAATATATTTTTCTCTGCTGGTTCTGGCATAATTCAGTCCATACAGATTTCTGCTTTTATCAAAAATCAGCGTCTCCGGCGAGTTCAGATACTTGGGAGTGCCTTCTCCCATAACCCGTCCTCCAAATCCAATCACCCGGTTGTTCACATCCATAATGGGAAACATTACCCGGTTCCAGAACTTGTCGTGAGTTCCCCTCTCCTCCACCGTAACAAGACCGGTATCCTTTAAAATATCGTCCCCGTAGCCCTTTGACCGGAGATACTGGTAAAGATCGCTGCTGGTCTTATTGGCAAAGCCCAGCCCGAATCTTCTTATCGTATCATCAGACAGCTGACGGCTTTGAAAATACTCATATCCTATTTTTCCCTGGGGCTGGTGAAGCTGATAATAAAAATAATTAGCCGCCAGCTTGTTGATCTCCAGAAGAACAGAACGCCTGTCCGCCTTTGCCCGCTCTTCTTTGGAATACTCCACCTCGGGAAGCTTCACTCCCGCCCTGTCTGCCAGAACCTTCAGAGCCTCCGGAAACGTATAGCTTTCATACTCCATCAGAAAAGTAATCACATTGCCTCCGGCTCCGCAGCCAAAGCAGTAATACATCTGCTTCTGGGGAGATACGGAGAAAGACGGGGATTTTTCATTATGGAACGGACAGAGGCCAAAATAATTGCTTCCTTTCTTCTGAAGCTTTACATATCCGGAAATCACATCTACAATGTCATTTCTGGAACGTACCTCTTCCACAATTTCTTCCGGATAATACATCTTGTTTCCTCCTCTTTCCTAGTACACCTTCCATGCCTTTGGCACAAACAGCTGCTCAAACCGGTCAATCGCATAGCTGTCGCTCATGCCTGCAATATAATCACAGACTACCCTCTCCCTGGGCTCCTTCTGCTGAACCATCATCAGCAGATACTCCTCAGGAAGCTCGATAATATGCTCCATATAATACTGATAAAGGGACACTATCAGCTGCTGGGCCCGTCCCTCCTCAGCCTTGGGAATCTCATTCTTGTATACATGCTGGAACAGCCATGACCGCAGGCCCTGCATGGCCTCCTCCATTCCCGGAGACATCAGGATCTCCGGCTGCTCCATACTCTGATAAATAATGTCATGGATCATCGTATTCAGTCTCTCTCTTACGCTGTGCCCCAAAACCTCCGTGTATTCTGACGGAATCTCCTCCTCTGTGAAAATCCGCCCCCGGATGGCATCGTCAATATCATGATTTATGTACGCAATCTTGTCCGACAAACGCACAACTCCGCCCTCTAATGTAGAAGGATGACCGCTGGTCCTGTGATTCAGAATCCCGTCCCGGACCTCCTTTGTCAGATTCAGCCCTTTTCCGTCCTTTTCCAGAACCTCTACCACCCGCACACTCTGTCTGTAGTGGGCAAAGCCATAGGGGCAAAGCTCGTTCAAAATCTGCTCGCCGGAATGGCCAAAGGGCGTATGTCCCAGATCGTGGCCCAGAGCAATCGCCTCCGTCAAATCCTCATTTAAGCGGAGAGAACGGGCAATCGTTCTGGCAATCTGAGCCACCTCCAGCGTATGGGTCAGACGGGTTCTGTAATGATCTCCCTCAGGAGCCAGAAATACCTGGGTTTTGTGCTTCAGACGCCGGAAAGCCTTGCAGTGAAGGATCCTGTCCCGATCCCGCTGATATTCCGTCCGGATATCACAGGGCTCTTCCCAGTGATCCCTCCCCTGGGTCCGGCCGGACAGGGCTGCATAAGGACTCAGATATTTTTCTTCCCACGCTTCCCGTGTTTCTCTGATGTTCATCCCACCACTCCCTTTCTCCGTCTGTCTGATTTTAAATAAGAACAAGCCTCTGCCGCAGAATCTGACTTCCCGCAGCGAAAAATATCATATGCAAATGATCCAAAGTTATGTAATAGTATATCATAAATTCTGAATTTTTAACACTGTTTTTCGCGCTTTTTGAAAACTGGAGACAAATTGCCCCGAAGAAATGAAGAAAGGGAAGATCTCCTTTGATCCTCCCTCATTCGTATCTGTCTTACTTTAAAAATCCGTTTACAATCTGCGCTTCCGCCTCTTCCTCTGTCAGTCCCAGAGTCATCAGCTTGATAATCTGCTCGCCGGCAATCTTTCCAATCGCTGCCTCGTGAATCAGAGCCGCATCGATGTTGTTGGCCTCCAGCTGGGGAACTGCAACAATCTTCGCATTTCCCATGATAATGGCGTCACATTCCGTATGGCCGTTGCACTTTGCATTTCCCACAATCTGAGAGTCAAACTTCTGGTAGGAGTCATCCTTTGCCACAGACCGGGAAACCACGTCTGCACTGGCATCCTCGCCATTCAGCCGAACCACATAGTCGCTGACCGCCTGCTGGCTTCCGTGAGTCAGAAGACGTTCCCGCACCACCAGTCTGGCTCCTGCTGCCAGCTCTGCCACCGTTGTCCGGATCGTGGAATCCACGCCTTTGATCTGCACCATCTCCATTTCCATGGAGCTGCCTTCTTCCATGTATACCTCTGTGCCGGGATTTAAGATCCGCTTTCCGTTTCCGTCTCCCTCGCCGTAATGCTTTTCTACATATTTGACTTTGGCATTTTTTCCCACATAGAACCGGTGAATACCATCGTGCTCGGAATCCTGATTGCCGCAGTTGTGAATGCCGCAGCCTGCCACAATCACAATATCACTGTCTTCCCCGATATAAAAATCATTGTAAACCGTTTCCTTAATGCCGCTCTCACTTAATACAACAGGGATGTGAACGCTTTCATGCTTGGTACCCGGCTTAATGCGGATATCAATTCCGCTTACATCTGTCTTGGAAACAATATCAATATTTGCTGTCGTATTGCGTCCTGCAGAAGCCCCGTTGGCACGGATGTTGTAAGCTCCTTCCGGAACTGTGTGCAAATCAGCAACCTCCTCCAGGATTCTCTTCTGAATCTGATCCATCATTTCTGCACTCCTCCCTGATAAAATCTTTCACAGGCATCCACTGCGGAAGCCGTTCCAAGAAGCTTCGGAAGAATCTCATCCTTCGGCCCCTGACTGGTAATAGAACCATCAGCAATTACCACAATCTCATCTGCAATATTGAGAATCCGCTCCTGATGGGAAATAATCAGAATAGAACCGTCTGTTTTCTCCCGCATCCGCTCAAACACCTGAATCAGATTCTGGAAGCTCCACAGGTCAATTCCTGCCTCCGGCTCGTCAAATACAGACATCTTCGTGCCTCTTGCCAGAACCGTGGCAATCTCAATCCGCTTCAGCTCACCGCCGGAAAGGCTGCCGTTCACCTCACGGTTAATGTAATCTCTTGCACATAATCCAACTTCAGACAGATACTGACAGGCATCTGCTGCAGACAGATTCTTCTTTGCTGCCAGACGAATCAGATCCAGCACCTGAATTCCCTTAAACCGGACGGGCTGCTGAAATGCAAAGCTGATTCCCATATTTGCCCGCTCGGTAATGGACATCTCCGTAATATCCGTTCCGTTAAAATAAATCTTTCCCGCAGTCGGCTTTTCAATACCTGCAATCAGCTTGGCCAGGGTGGATTTTCCGCCTCCGTTGGGGCCTGTAATAACAACAAACTTCCGATCATCAATCGTCAGATTCATGTTTCTGATAATTTCTTTCTGGCCCTTCTCCGCCTGTACCTCAAAAGAAACATTCTCTAATGTCAGCATGACGTCCTCCAATATCTTATTTCTGCAGTCCCGGTTTCCCCGGCTGCAGCTTTCTTTATTTTCTCGTAACTATTCAGAACGGCGGGAGAACTGGAAGAAAAATCCGTGTCAAGCTTGCTTGTAAGCGGGTCTT
>OGYI01002823.1_pt1 | contig 12058 bp, 12 predicted proteins | sample 1576521 | NCBI WGS metagenome assembly OGYI01 (sample SAMEA3541484, study PRJEB24748) | human gut metagenome | biome: human gut; feature: human-associated habitat; material: faeces | place: China | collected 2012
ACGGTTTTAGACACTCTCATGCTACCATGATGTTGGAAATAACCAATGATGTCTATAACGTTTCAAAACGACTTGGGCATGAAAATATAGAAATTACTGATACATATTTACATGTAAATGATAAGATTCAAAGAGAGATGGCCCAGAAAATTGAAAGGGTTGTTAAGGATGAAGAAAAAAATAGGATTGAGGACTATTTATATGATCTAAAGATTAATTTGAAAAAACAGATGACCAAAGGCAGCTACAGTACAGAAGACATTAGAAAGCTGAAAAAGATATATGACTGTATAGCAGGGGTGTAGGTTATTTGTGATTTTTTAAGTTATAAGGACAACTGTGCATTTGTATAATTTATAGTATAATGCACATAGTAAACATGTTTACAAGGAGGATTTGTATGGATAACAGAAAAGAAACATTTGATCATGAACATACAGACTGGTATATTAAGCGACAGTTGAAAGAAGTTGAGGATATAAAAAGCGGTAGAAGGGGGAGCAGTACTATTGAAGAGGTAATTGCGATACTGGAAAAAGAAGATTTGTAAAGTTAAATGTATTAATTTTGAATAAATATTAAAATAAGTTATTCTATCTGGTTATGAGACTAAGATTATATTGTAAGTTTTAAATTATAATATAATCTTAGTTTTTTTAAAACTATACAAAAAGACCCCATATCATGATGGAGTCTTTACAGAGACATCAGTATAATACATTTTTTGATAACCATTAAGCATATAATAATTCTCTTTTTTCATTTATTAATTGCTGAGATACGAATCAAAATATTCTATAAATAATAAATTAAAAATAGCGAGTTGAATTCAATTATGGATAAATCAATGCATCACCTAAATATATTTTTTCATTTTCTTTACATTTAATAGATATTTGACCAGGTAATCTTGATTGAAGTTGTAAAAAGTAAATTGGAATAATTGAACTATACACATATATTTTATTACCTCTTATTTTATAATTAAATGAGGAGTAATGCTTATCCATATCTATCATAATTATTAGTTCACCTGACTCTGGATAATATTTTTTATGCAGTATAGTAATCTCCTCGCTGCTAACTTTTCTTGGAAAAAATAAGAAACTGGCTAATAGTAATATCAAAATTACTATTGAAAATTTTTTTAGCTTTTTCATTATTTTGCACTCATTTGTTTGAATTTTTAATATGGATTAGCATGGTAGAAATAATAATCATCATAAATATCTGTTGATTTTACTTTACCACTTTTAGTAATTACATAATATTTACGTCTTTCTCTAGTTGCTTTAGGGCATATAGGATGTAAAGATTGTTTTCGATAATATTTGCCATTGCATGTCGCATCTATATATCCAGAAGCTACCCAGCCAACAAGAAAGCCCATTAAATTTTTAGCTTTTGACAATACACCTTTACACAACTTTGATGCCAGTGCTCCAATTGCAGTAGATGACATATTTACTACAAAAGAATCTAGTGTCTTAATCCTTACGTAATCTCCTATAAAACCATTGTATCCATTTGTTGGGGGAGAACCAGGAGAAAATCTTCCACAAGCTGTACACCTTGTACTGATATTAGGTAAACCATGTTCACCACAACAGTTATAAAGTGAAATATTATTTTTTTCTAACTCTATTTCCTTGTTAATTGACTCATAATCAGTAGGATCATCTATATAAGGATATTCATTGATATAATCTAATAATGATGATTTAGAAGATTTATTAATATCGTTAATATCTTTGCTTTGTCTTAAAATCATATCATTAAATGAGTCACTGGAATAGCGCCTTGAATCAATGACAACTTCACCAGTGGATAATATTTCCATATAATACTCTGTATCATTTTCTAAAACCATGTACCTACTTGAAATATCATTATAATATATTGTTTCTATGGTAGATGAATAATTATTATTTTCAATGGTAACTGAATATATATTCTCGTTTGCATATATATTTGTCTTTGATAATGGAATCACAATTCCTAACGAAAGTACTACCGACAACAAACTTAGGATAATTTTTTTCATATATTATTATCTGATATGATATAAAAATAAAATTTTTTTATTATATCTTTTCCTTTCACAATATTATTACTGCAAATAAATTATGAAAAAAGCGAGAATATTAGATGAATGTAAATGGTATCATTTGTACTTTTTATGAACTTTTTTGATGCATCTCTTTAACCTGAATATATCATAATTTTTCTTTTTTGTCTATTAATATGTGAGTTTTAAAAACGGTTCTAATTCAAATATTTTCTTATTTTAAGTTATCCAAATTGATTTGTTTATATTTATATCGATAAAGAAATATTAAAAAGAAATATCAGAATGTTTTATATGATATTATTTTACTGTATTAATTTTTTATAGTTATTTTTAATTTTTTATTTATTTTTATGTTTTCAGGTGATATACTTAAACAGAAGAAACAATTAAATAAAAAAATCCTGTTTCATTAGTAGTGAAACAGGATTGAGCATAGTCATTTAGCACTTAACTATGACACATATGATAATAAATCATATAATATATAAATATGGTTTGTTTATATAGAAATTAAAAATTAAATTTTTAACTTTTCTATAGAATTTTACCATATTGGAAAGATAAAATCTAGTAGTTATATGCTTAAATGACTGTGAAATCAATTGTAAAGTATATAACTTTATTTTTGTGCTTTATCTTCTTATTTTATTTTTAGATTATTTAATAAAAATGGGGCGGTCGATGGGAATCGAACCCACGAATGCCAGAGCCACAATCTGGTGTGTTAACCACTTCACCACGACCGCCATATTTACTTTGTTAAGAGGTTATTAACTCTCAACGCAAGAATGATTATATATAAAAATTTGATAAATGTAAAGAGAAAATGTAAAAAAAAATAAAAAAACTCAAAGTTTAAATTCTTTGAGTTTTTATTCTAATAATTCTGAGATATCTGTTTCAAAGTTATTGGAATTTTCACGACTGAAATATGTTGTATAACTCTCGCTTTTTTCATCATTATCAATAATTGTCATAACAAATTCACACTCATAGCACAATTCCATGATTGTTTGCATCCCTTGATAAGTTATACTATAAGTCTGATAATTATCATTTTCAGTATTAATTTCTAATTTAGCACGACTTGGATAAATATCCCAGTCGATTAGATTTCCATCAACTCCCCAATCTATTAGAATAAAAGAAATAGGATCAATAATTGAATCGTCAAATTTGTCACTTGCCTTAATGGTAATATATAATTTACTAAACATAATCACCCCTCCATTCAATAGTATACTAAATTAATTATCAATAAATGTGTGAACTATGTGGAATGTTTAAGATAATATCATATCTTTCAAACATCCAAAAAATTCTCTTAAATAATAGTGTGGAGCAGTATCTAAATTTTCTCTAGCTGCATATGTATGAGCTTCTAAACCGTGTTTATTTGCTAATAGTTTACTTCGGTAGCAATGAAAACCATTAGTTATTATAACTACTTCATAGTCTTCAGTAGTCGATGTTTCAATAATTTTTTTACTATAGATAATATTTTCATTTGTATTAGTACTTTTATTTTCTTCGATAATCAATGATTCATCTATTCCTTTGTTGATTAAATAGTCTTTCATAGCTTTTGCTTCTGTGATGTTCTCGCCGTGGCCTTGTCCTCCGCTTACAATAATTGGGACATCAGGAAATTTTTGATGATATTCAACAGCTGCATCTAATCGATAACGTAATAGTGGTGCAGGTTTGTCGCCGTATAAACGAGCACCAAGAACAATGAGAAAATCACTGCGTTTGTTATACTTATTATTAACCTCATGTATAATTAAACCCTCGATAATTATAAATACAATTACACTAATAATAATAATTCCTTTAATTGAATAATTAAGAATTTTAGGTAATGAGGATAGAATACTTTTTCTAAAATGTAACTCATATACAGCATAACACATTAATAATGCTGTAAAAATCGGATAAAGTATATAGGCATTGATAAACCGAGAATTAGTGACAACTATAATGAAGTAGAATAATGATAGCAAGGCAAGAAATAGTAGTATATAGTCAAATAATTTACAATTCTTTTCCATTATAAAATAAACTCCTTTTTTATATCATAACATACAAGAAGAAATATTTTTCTTAAAAATATTTAAATATGGTAAAAAAAATGGTGAAATAGTATAATGAAAGTATGTTGTAGGATATTAGGAGGACTTTAAATGAAAACAAAAAAGTTTGACAATTTAGGGATTGAACCATCATTATTGGGGTTTGGCTGTATGCGTTTTCCATTAGATGAGGATGGGAAAATTAATGAAAAAGAAGCAGAAAAAATGATTGATAAGGCAATTGGATCAGGGGTTACATACATTGATACTGCTTTTCCTTATCATAATGGCGATAGCGAACCGTTTGTTGGTAAAGTGTTAAAAAAGTATAAACGTGAAGATTTCTTTTTAGCGACAAAATTACCAATTTGGAATGTTTCGAGTAAAGAAGAGGCAAAAAAAGTTTTTGAAGATCAATTAAAAAGATTAGATGTTGAATATGTTGATTTTTATTTATTACATGCTTTAGATGCTGATAAATGGAGAAAAGTATTAGAATATGACTTGATTGGAATGTGTGAAGAATTTAGAGAAGAAGGGAAAATCCGTAATATTGGATTTAGTTTCCATGATGAATATCCGGTTTTTAAAGAAATTCTTGAATATCATGATTGGGATTTTTGTCAATTACAATTAAATTATATGGATATGGATATTCAAGCAGGGATGAAGGGCTATTTATTGGCAGAAAAATATAATATACCAATTATAGTTATGGAACCGATCAAAGGTGGTTCGTTAGCAAATTTACCAGAAGATATCGAAAATAAATTTAAAGCATATAATCCTGATTTAAGTATTTCATCATGGGCACTTCGCTATGTTGCCAGTTTGCCCAATGTGAAAGTAGTGCTTAGCGGGATGTCAACTTATGAACAGGTACTAGATAATTTAGCTACTTTTAAAAATTTTGAGTATTTGAAAGCTGAAGAAGTTGCTTTGATTCAAGATGTTCGTGATACATTAAAAGCAAGAACTCAAAATGGTTGTACAGGATGTGCATATTGCATGCCGTGTCCATTTGGAGTGGATATTCCAAATAATTTTAAATATTGGAATAATGCTTTTGTATATGATAGTCATGACCAATTTAAAGCAAAGTTAGAAAAAATGGTTTCAGAAGCTAAAGCTGAAAATTGTAAACAATGTGGAGCATGTGAAAAGATGTGTCCACAACAACTGCCGATACGAGAAGATTTAAAACGGGTATGTGAATATATGAAAAAATAATTATGGTATTAAGTGAACCTGATTATTTAGACTAAAAGTAAATATAAATACTACTTAGATGTTAATTATTTTAATTTGTAGGTTGAACAATAAAAAAGGAGATTTTAACTTAATTAGAGTAAAATCTCTTTTTTATTGTTTAGTGGGTGTATTCAATTGTTTCTTTTGAAAGTAACCAGTTGAAAAAATAATTATTACTCCAATTATTGTAATTAAACATGCAAATATAAACATCATATTTAAACCATATTGATCTTGTAAAATACCGCCAAAAAGATTTCCTATAGTAGATCCTACCCCAGAAGTCATAATCCCTATCATTGTTTGACCCATCATTTGATCATGACTTTTGAGGTTATATGTTACATAGTAAGTTATCACTGCTGTTAGTAATCCATACGATAAACTTTGCATCATCATTCCAATGAATAAAACAGGGAGACTAGGTGCTAGACAAATAGTAAAATTTCGAATAATATAGAAAAAAGCTGCAACCATAATTAAAGTGATACTGTCATATCTTCTAATTAACCTTGGAGTAATTGCCATAACAGGCATTTCGCTAGCTGCCATGAAGAAGATTGCAACACCGTACAATGAAGTATTACCGCCAAGATTTTTAACGACATTGATTAAATAAGTTGATAGCGAAGTTGCAGCAGCAAACATAAAGGAGAAGCCTAAGAGAATGAAAAAGAAGACTTTATAATTTTTAATAATTGTAAAAATATTCCCCTCTTTTTTATGGGTCGCCTGTTTAACATTGGTATTTGGCAAAGAATATAAAATTACTAAATCTAAAATTGCAGAAATGACGAAGACATATGCTAAAATAGTCGGGTTAAAAAATTCAATGAACTGACCCAAGAGCACAGCACTAACAGCATAAGATATAGAACCCATTCCTCTTGCTAAGCCAAAATTTATTTCTTTTCCGTCTTGAATATAGTTCATTGCAATCATTGATAAAAAAGGAACTGTTGAAACAATTAATGACATCATTGAAACATATAAAAGCATGATTAGAATAACTGATAAATCAACTAAAGCTAAAGTTAAAAAAGCTCCAGCAATAATCAAATAAATAATAGATAATAGCTGCTTAATTGTTAGGCCTTTTATTTTTGAAATTAAAGATGTGACAAACGGAGATAAAAAAATCGTTAAAATACACCCGCTTCCAGAAACAATGCCGATTTCAGTGTTACTCATTCCTTTATATTGAAGAAATACGGCAACATATCCGTAAATGCAACAAGTTGCCATCCAATATAAAATATGCAATAAATTATATTTCATTTGTAGTTTTTTCATTTTTCTTGTCCTCATACTCTCCATGAAAAACAAAATAGCTCTCGAGATGATACTCAAAGCTATTCGTTATTTAGTTGTAAATCCATCATATTTTAAGATTAATATAGCAATTTTTATTTCTTCGAGCAAGAAAAATAGAGGTTTTTCAAAGATTGAAAAAATAAATAAAGATATTGATTTTTTAAGAACCAATATCTTTATTATAAAATTAGCAATACTTATATTTTAATAGTGTGAATTATGATTGATCAATGGCTTTAACAACACGACAGGGATTACCAAAAGCTAATACATTTGGTGGTATATCTTTGGTAACGACACTACCAGCGCCAATTACTGAACCATGCCCTATTTTTACCCCTGGTAAAACAACGACATTACCTCCAAGCCATGTGTTATCACCAATTTCAATTGGCATTGCTTTTTCTAAACCTTGGTTTCGACGTTTATAATCAAGCGGATGAATAGCTGTATACAGGCCAACAGAAGGTCCGATATATACGTTACTACCAATATTGATCTTGGCTCCATCCATAAAATAAGCATTGGAATTAATAAATACATTATGACCAAAGGTGATTAAATTACCACAATCACAAAAGAAAGGTGAGATGATTTCAAGATTGCTATTCTCATTTTGGAATAGTTCATTTAAAATTTTTTGTCGAATATCCTGGTCTAGTGGGTCGGTATGATTATATTTAAAACAAAGGTGATGGGTATTCAGACGATCTGTTAAAACTTTTTGATCGTTATTAGCATCATACCACATCCCTAATAAAGCTTTTTCTCTTTCGGTAATGTTAGAAACATTAAAAAGGTCTAATAATGTTTTTAAAACGCCATAATGATTATTTGAAGGGATAATCTTATAGGCAATATTTTTAATACTTTGATTGGCATTTTCCATTACAAAACTATATTTTGCTTTTTTTAGCATTTCTAGGTCATTTGGACTATCCCCAAATACAGCACATTCCTCTAATGATAGGTTATAGCGCTTACATAATAGCTCAAGTGCAGTACCTTTATTATATCGTGGATCAATTAAGTCAATACTTTGATGACCACTGGAAACTGGTTTAATGATATTTCCGATATCATCAGTTAGCCTATTTAAAATATTTTTAGAATCTTCAGCTGGAACAAATAAAGCAAATTTTACAATCGTGTCATTAATTTCATCTAACGATTCAATCATTTCAAGTCGGTGATAGTATTTAGAATATACATTATAAAATTCATTTGACGCATTCAATAAATAAGCTGATTTAATTCCGCATAAACATATTTGAATACGAGAATCCTCTTGTAATTTTTTAGTTATTGTATAAATATCTTGTTTATTGATTTCACAGTGAAAAATTTCTTTTTTATTTTCAATGATATATGCACCATTTTCACTAATGTAAGTAATTTCATCTTGATAATCATCAAAAAAAGATTTTAATTGATAATATTGATTGCCACTGGCAACTACAAAATAAATATCATTTTCTTTAAAATAATTATAAATTTTTCTAAAAATTGTGCGGTTATAATGCATTTGGTCATCTAAAAAAGTACCATCCATATCAACTGCAACTAGTTTAATCATAATTTCACACTCCTTGAAAATAGTCTAACATAAATCAGTAAATGATGAATTCTATTTTTAATACGTGAAAAAATTAATGTGAGTTCAAATAAAATGTTTTTAGATGCAATAACACTAGAACGATAAATTTATAATTTGATCACACTGTTGGTATTCGCTTGGTTTATGGGAAATCATTAAAATTGTGTGTGTCTTCTTTAATTTAATTAATGTTTGAAAAATTTCATATGAAGTCTTTTCATCAAGAGCACTAGTTATTTCATCAAATAATAAAATTTTAGAATTTTTTAGAAGTGCTCGAGCAATTGCTAGCCTTTGTTGTTGTCCTCCAGAAAAATTTAAAGCACCGTCACTTAAAATAGTATCGTATTGTTTTGGTAGTGACATAATATATTCGTCGATTTCTGCCTGTTGACAAGCTTTTTTGATATTATTGATATCAGGATCAATAAGTGCAAGGTTTTCATAAATTGACATATTGAACAAATACGGATGTTGGGCAACACAAGTTAAAATCTGTGAATATTTTATCCTAGAATACTTGTCTATTGGATGTGTACCAATCAATATCTTACCACTAGTTGGTTTTTCAAAGCGCAAAAGTAAATTGAATAAAGTACTTTTTCCACAACCACTGGGACCGATTATTGCAATTAATGAATTTGACTTTAGGCTTAAATTGAAGTTTTGAAAGACTGTTTTTTCACGATAAGAAAAAGTAACTTTTTTAAATGTAATACAAAATTCATTTGGTTTGACCATATCATCATTAAGAAAATATTCATTACACGATGAATTAATAAAATTATCATAACGATCAATTGATACATTTTTTATTCTGAGTTCACCTAAGGTAGAAATAAAGTCACTTAAAGAGCTGAATAAAGTTCCAAAATAAGACTGGATAATGAGTACTGTGTCAATTTCAAACTTGCCATTTAGACAATTATAGCAGGCATAGAACATTAGAATAATTTCTGTACACATTGTGATACTAGGACTAATTATGTTACTGATTATTTTATTGTTAATTTGTTTATCGTGAATGTTTAGATAAGCTTTGTTCAACAATTGATATTTGGCATGTAACTGATCAAGAATACTGAAAATTTTGATATCTCGTAAACCGTTAAGCAGTTGACTGTAAAATTGCATTTCATCATCAGCTTTCAATTTTCCTTCTTTGGTTAGAATTTCAAATTTATCATTATATATGTTTAAAATATAGATAACGATACTATTGATGATACATCCTAAGATCATTAAGCTGATACTAATTTGACTAAGAATAATAATTGAAATAATAAAAGATAGAAATAGCAAGATAGCTTGAGATAGCCAAGTACCAAACTCTGCGAGTAATTTAATATCACCATTAACGATATTAAGAATTTCTCCTTTGCTGTGATTAGTAAAGTATTTCATATTAATAATATCTAATTTTTTAATCATATCATTTTGTAATTTTAGGTAGACATCATTATATAGCTTTTTTTCAATATTATAGCTGATAATTTTAAATAACTTTGATGCTATTTTAAGAACAAAATACAAGATCATGGTAATTATGACCATTTTACTATTTTGTTTAGTTAAATAATTAATCGTTAAGCTAAACAATAAACTTGTAAACATATAAGGACCATTTGCTAATAAAGAAGCTAAGACCAGTATAAAGGTTATTTTTTTATTAGCTTTAGTAACTTGAAAATATTTTTTAATAATTCTTAGATTTTTCATTTTAGAAATTTATTTATAGCATTTTTTAAAAGAGTTTGGATTTCTTCCTCTTTTAAAGCCATGTTACCACCATATATTTGAGTTGCAATTCCATGGGTATAAAAACGAATATCACGATAAAGTATCTCACTTTCTTTAATTGTAATACCAAATTGTTGTGCTGAATATTCAATCGTTTCACGATTCCAAGCGGAATGGACGACTTCTTCAATGGAACGAGTTTTGATAAATTCATTGACAAACAATGCTCCAAATAGATTCTTTTCTTTGATGGCAAAATCAATATAAGCAAAAGACATCGTGTAAAGATAATTATTTTTATCAAGATGTGCTAAGATGAAATCGTTGTAATATGCATCAATTTTTTTCTTTAATTCAAATTTTAATTCATTCATATCATTAAAAACCTTAAAGATGGGCATTGTTGAACAGTTTAGTTGTTTAGCGAGATAGCGTGCATTTAGATTTTCAATCCCCTCGGATTTAGTAATTTCAAATGACTTTTCAATAATTAACTCTTTTGTTATTCTTGTTTTTGGTGGCATAATTGACTCCTTTCATATAAAATAACATATGTTATATAACAATTGTTATTTTATATAAGAACATGTACTTTGTCAATATACAAGGGATAAATATTTAATAAACATATTTTACATATACTGCTCTTTTTTTATTTTATCTAATCATACTATAATTTATTTGAGTTACTTTAGGTCAAGTGTTTTTATTAATTATTTTTTTAATTGTTTTAAAATAATACAAGCAGCCTTATTAATAAAATTATATATTATATAATAGTTGTATATATTTAAAAAAAGGCATGATAAGTGGTGAATATGGTTACAATAGATACGCTAATAATATAGATAGAATGTTAGATTGTAAATTACTTGAGAAAAAGGTGATATTTTTATAAACAAATGGTTTGTGATATAATATGTGCAAGAATTGGAGAGTGATAATGATGAAAATAGTAGCATTTACTGGTGCAGGGATAAGTAAACAAAGTAATATTCCAACCTTTATGGAAAGACCAGATGTTAGAGAAAAGTTATTTAGAAATTATGCTAATAACCATCATGAAGAATATAATGAAGTAATCAAACAATTAAAAGCTAACATGAATGGGGCTGAGCCTAACGATGCCCATATTGCATTAGCTGAATATGATATTCCTATTATTACAATGAATATCGATGGTCTACATAAACAGGCTGGGAGTGATGCCTTAGAATTGCATGGCGGATTGCCGGAAGAAGATGAATTGAGTATAGCCTGGTCATTATTTAATAAACCAGTATTATATGGTGATCCGGCACCTAATTATCAAAAGGCCTATGAGATGGTAGGGGCATTAAAAAAGAATGATATATTTATTGTTATTGGCTGTTCGTATCATACGGCGATAGCTTGTGATTTAAGAGAAGTGGCGAAATCAAGAGGGGCTAAGATTATTGAAATTCAAGAAGATGCTGCTCATAATGTTAGAAAAGTGTTAAAAGGACTATTAAAATAATTATATTAATTGACATTTTGATTATTTATCGGTATTATAAGTTCATATAATAAATACGATGAATTGAAAGAGTAAACTAGGCGTTTAGGCAAAGAGAGTATCGGGTTGGTGTGACGATATCCAAATAAATAGTTGAATACATCAAGGAGTAGAATGTTGAAGTAAGTAGGCATCTCCGGTGACACCCGTTAATGTGTAAGAGTATGAACTATAGTTGTATAGCGTACTTGATGAGGCTGATAGAGTGATCTATTAGTGAATAAAGGTGGTACCACGAAGATATCTCGTCCTTTGATTAGGATGAGTTTTTTATTTATAGGAGGAAATTAAAATGATTATTGTCTTGAAACCACATACTAGTGATGAAAGTATTAAAAAAATTGAAGATGTGATTAGAGCTAGGGGGGCTGAACCACATGTTTCTAAAGGAGAAATCCAAACAATTATTGGAATGGTTGGAGATACAACTCAAATTGATCCTAAAGCAATTGAAGTAGATGAAGCAGTTGATCATG
>OGYI01002829.1_pt1 | contig 12033 bp, 14 predicted proteins | sample 1576521 | NCBI WGS metagenome assembly OGYI01 (sample SAMEA3541484, study PRJEB24748) | human gut metagenome | biome: human gut; feature: human-associated habitat; material: faeces | place: China | collected 2012
CGTCCCTTCTCTTGGTACACCTCTCCGAAATTTCTGGTACACCTCTCCGAAATTTCTGGTACACCTCTCCGAAATTTTCTGGTACACCTCTCCGAAATTTCTGGTACATTTTATTAATCTTTAACTTTCCCTTCATGTGGAAATTCAAAAACCATATCTAATGTCTTCATTGTCGGAATATATCTGGCACGAAAATCTTTAGTTTTCGGATCTGGCAATTGAATATTCTTATATTTCTCCATTACATCAGTATGTGTCCTTAATAGCTCCCATGCCTTACTAAATGCTCTTTTTAAAATTTTGTTTTGATTTGATGTATCTCTGGTATTCTCCAAACTCTGCTTTAAAAGCTGATTTCTTTCTATTATAGTCTTCGCCGAAATATGCGGTATTCCATGCATTCCTGTGTTCTCTATAACTGTAACCACAATACAAACAATCTCTACTGCTTTTTTATTTCGTTCCTTTGCAAGCGTCAAATTCGGTAAATAGGTATATGCCGGAAGAAATTGTGGCGTACCGTCTTTCTTTTTCATTTCTAGCCCTTGTTTACTCTTCCGTATACTTGCATTATAAATATCCTTTATTACTTTAACCATATACGGGCTTGCAAAACTTATTGTGTTCTTTTCGCGTTCCTCACCCATATAAACAAGTACTGGCAAGACATTTTTTCCTTTTTCAGTTACTCCCATTATATTCCGGAAACTCAATATACTGTTAATTGTAGATTCTACATCTGTTCTGGATATATTCGTACTTTTTCCTAATTGTTTAGCCAGATCCGGATAGTATATAGTTATTACCTCTTCGATCGACTGATCCTCTCTCCATGTCTGTTTAAACTTATTCAAAATAATTGCATAGAATACTCTCAATAACGGTAAATCAAAATTCTCTATATTATCTTTTGTATACAGATGTTTAATCCTCGCTGCCGATGCAGGTAAACCCTCAAAAAACAATTTTCCATTTTCAAAAACTAATCCATCCGCAGAAGAAAGTGGTTGAAGATATGCCGCATTATCATCGTTATATGTCATTGCATTAATATATTTTTTATTTGTAATAATTGGCATTTTACTCGGTATCTCAGCAACATCTCCTGCTCTCTTTTTAGTCCGATAAACAGTTGCTTCTTCTGCCACCACAGAAGTCTTCGCGCTTTTATCCAACTCTTGAAAAATAGTATTCGCATACTTTTTGATTGCTTCATTCGCAGCTTTTTGAGGTAAAATATTTAGCATCATTTCATACATGTTCAATTCTTTTGCCTCAGCTTTTGTAAGTTTATGCTGCTCCCTGACTTTCATTAAATTCCGGATTCTAACCCTCAGATCTTCCTCGAATAAAATATGTACCGTATTTGTATAATCATAATACCACCATTCATTTTCTTCATCTGATACCTCAGAACGTATATAATCAAATACCACAGGAATACGTATTTGCTTTGGATTATCTATTACAACATCATTCTCGCCATCATTCACAACATAATTAGCTATTTGAGAGGTTCTTGGATCTTGAACATCCACATATATCACACCAGATTCTGATACTTTATCCGGATACTTTTTTTTATCCATATTTACATCACCTGTTCTGCGCCATCATCTGAAATTCTTTATACTTCTCCAGATTCTCTTCCAAATCTTTTTTTATTAATGAGTTAATGTAAGCTGTTTTATTTCCCTTAAAAAACAATGCAGCCCCCGTCTCAACGCCCTCATAAAGCTCTTCTGGAATTGCCAACGGCATTTTTTTCACCTTTCCAACCGACGGTCTTCCTCCCTTATTTTTTTTAGTATTTTCAATTTGAGGATCCTTGATTTTTTCTTCAGATACAGAATTTACTGTTGCATCAATTTCTTTTGCGAAACTCACCTTACCTCGTTTTTTCCCTGCTGTAGCTGCCATATTTATCTTACCTCCTTCAAGATCTCAGATATTAAATTATCATAATCAATAGTTGTAGTTGCATTCGGTGCATATTCAAAAAGAGATTTTCTCAACGTCGCAGCTTCTTGACATTTCACACTTTCCCGAATTTTAGTTTCAAATATTTTTGTATTCATTTTTTTTGCATATTCCGGTAAAAGATTTTCTTCAATATCTTTTGTAAGGCTCTGCCTACCCTTGTACTTAATTAACAGTAACCCTAAAATAGTAAGTTCTTCGTTGTCCTCCTGATACTCTTTAATTGTCTCGAAAAAGTCCATAATTCCTTGAATTCCAAACGCATCACAGGTACAAGGAATAATAACATGATCGCAATAAAACAGAACATTTCCCAACAAAATTCCGGAATGTGGCGGTGTATCCAAAATTACAAAATCATATTCTGTATCGACTTCTCTAAGAGCTTTTTTTATATACTTGTACATTCCTGGACCTGGCTTGACTTGTGTATCTGCATTCTGCAAATTCTCATCAGAAGCTATAATGTCTCCATATTCTGTATGTTGAATACATTCAAAAGCTTTATAGTTAGCAAAGAATATATCATATAATGTGGCAGTTCCCTCAGTCTTAGCCTTATAAACATTCGTGGTGTTTCGCTGCGGATCGGTGTCGATCATAAGCACCTTATACCCTCTCTTTATTAACCCCGCTGATATTGCCAACGCTGTAGTACTCTTTCCAATACCGCCTTTTCTATTTGCTATTGCAATCTTTATTGCCATAGTATTCTCTCCTTCTATATATTATATGTATATTATATACTTTTATCATTATTTAGTAAACCATAAAATAGTTTTTTATATATAATATATATTTAATATATTATATATTTTTACATTGTTCACTATCACAATTAATTTTGATACAATATATTATTTTTATTTTTGACAGTTTAGAATATATAATGTATATTATATATTCTAAACTATGCATTATACATTTATAACATAATTATTATATTCTATATATTTAGGATATTTTAGATATATAAAATATCTTTTTTAATACTATCACAAATATTTTTGATATAATTATCATAATTAATTATGATATTCTCAGAAATGGAGAGCTAATATGAGCAAATATTATAAATCACTCGATCTCAACAAACTTAGCAATATATCATATCTAAAAACTGTACCTGGAGATTTCGTATTTTAATAAACGTTTTCTTTTAATTTTTTACCTACCTCGTCTTTTTCATGTTATAATAGCAGAGCTACCGCCCCTAGACTGGTACAGAAAGGGGGTGCATCGTTTTTGGATCCAATTTCATCATTTATGCTTTCTGTTTTGGCAAGTGTAATTGCCTACTACATTTGCAAATGGTTGGACAGAAAATAGTAGCTGGTAGTCAACCTAGGGAATAATCCACCCTGCCACAACGGACAAAAAGCCCCGGAGTTCGCACCTCCGGGGCTTTTGCTGCATCGCTAATGGATACATTTCATCATTTTGCCTACTGGCATTATAGCATATGTATTTCATTTTTACAATATTCCTTTTTGAAACAAGAATAACACCTAAAATGAATTACATTCACTGCATCTCTTTTTTATATTTATAATATGTGTTTCGAGATATATTAAGTATCTCCAAAATTTCTTTATCTGTCATATTTCCATTAAACGATTTCGACATCTTCCGGATTCGATCTTTCATCTCTACAGATTTTTTTGTTACTACTTTTTTCCCCTCTACACGTCCGATCTGTTTTCCATTCAAACGAGCAGTCTCAATTCCTTCCCTTGTTCTTTGATGAATGTCTTCGATCTCTTTCTCTGCCTGTTCAAACGCTTTCCTGATCTGCTTTTCTGCCAGCAACTTAATGACCTTGTTTGTTGCTTCAATGTAAATATCTGCTATATCATTGCCAGTGCTTCCAATGGTCTGCTCCATGGTGCTTCTGTAGACTTCTGTATTAATGTAACTTTCCTTCAAAAAGACAAGTGTTACCTTTTTATTGAATAAATCCATGTACAAATCAACACCATCGTCTGCATTCCTGCTCATTCGTGATACACTATCAAATATGATGGTATCTTCTTCCTTTATTCTTTTATACAGCTTGTACCATTCTGGACGGTCTGTAGTTGTTCCAGTATATAATTCCCTCACAATGACTGCATCAGGGTAAATTCCTTTGATATTTCTGATCTGTCTTTCTATGTTTTGTTTCTTGGTGCTAATTCTACAATAACCATATGTTGTCATTTATATCCCTTTCAACAATCTTTGTTTAAACGATCGTTAAATTACATACCTGATTTTTTAGCCAGGACAATTAAATATGTCCTGGCTTTAATACATTTAATGCATACGTTTAAACTAATACTTACATTACTTATTCATTTCCTTTATCTTGTTATAACAATATAAGGTGGCTCTCACGTCTTCTAAACTGTCATGCGCTTCAAATTGATAGCCGAAATAATTTGCTGCAACAGTCAATTTCTGCCATTTATAACCCCCATAATAATCACTATATTCCCCGTAGACCTCTGCAAACACAATCATAACATCATACACTGTTTGCTCATTCGTTGGTATATATCCAACAGCTTCCAAAAAGTCCAAATCAAACGCTGCGTTATAAGCCACTAGTATTTTTCCAGATTCCATAACGCCTCTGATCTTACCTGCAAGCTCCCATAATTCCGGTACATCTGAAACCATATCCGGTGTAATCTTGTTTATACGACTTGCTTCTGGCCACTTCTTCTTAAAATGTGCCTTAACATAAGTGTTTAACAGTATATTTCCTTCTCCATCCACAGCCGAGAACTGTAAGATCTCATCCTCAAATGAATTTAATCCAGTTGTTTCTATGTCGAACACAACTATATCTGTTTTATTTTTTACCTTTACAGTCTCTTGGGCGGCACATAATTCTCTATATTCAGCTATTTTCCTCGCTTTCTCCTGGTACTTCCGTTCTTCTTCTTTTCGTTTTAATGTTTCTTCTCTGTGCATCCTGTAAAGCTCTCTGCGTCTCTGGTTTCGATCAGAATTCATTTTTTCCTTTACAGACTCTAATTCATCCTTACGCGCCATATAAGTATCTTCCAATCTCCAATACAGCGTAGAAACTTGACAAAATCCGTTTGACCAACGTTCCTTTCCTTCTTTTCCGTCTTTTGGCAACCTCCCCATATCAACCAACTGTCTATAGGTAAATTCTTCGCCTTCTCTTCTGATTTTCATCTTCTCGCCCCCTTCAATCTCTTCTATAGTGTTTCGTCAAATACGATCTGAGCTGCTCATCAGTCAGATCTGTATTAATTCTGGACATGTCCATAGCTAAATCTTCTATTTCTAGTTCTAATCTGGCGAATGCGCCTGCATTCCACAGCGCATCCTCCAGTGAAAAATATTCATTTGTCAACTCATGCAGTCTCTTAATTATAGCATAATGTTCTGTATATTTTTCCATATTATTGTACCCCCAAAATATAATTCGCTGCCTTTTCAGCTCTTGAAGACGCTGTAATAAATAACTTAGGATCATCTTTCAACGCCTTGCTCCATCCCTGTATATATGCTGCACTATTCGTAAGTGTCTCCGGCGTTTCTATCCGCAAATGATTCAAAATTGCTGCGCTACTGATTTCTGCAACCAGCTCTTCCCTCGAATACACCTGATTCCCAAAATGACTATTTTTATTTTCCTCTTCTCGATCACACCGCCATGACTTCATAGTGCTATGGCTACACTCATGGAATGCCGTACTGTAATATTCCGCTGCCTGTTTAAATTGGACAATCTCAGGAAGTGTAATCGAATCAGCACTTGGACTGTAATATGCATTAGCTCCATCCTTTAACTGACGTAGAATAATCTTTTCCCGATTCAAATACCTATGTAAAAGATCTTCCGCTGCTTCAATCGGTTTTGTATCAAAAGTTTCTTCCTGATCTGGTTGCTCCACTCCATCAACATCACTGATATGTATTACTCTGTAATATCTCAACAACGGTATTTTCTTCTCTATCACTTCTCCGGTATCCTCATTTTTTTCTTTAAACTCCTGCATTTTCCAGAAAATCACTATTTCGCTTTTTGCCCCTTTTTTTACCTTTCCACCCAAACGCTGCCATTGATTATAGGTTGCATATGCCCCTCTATGCTCCAATAAAATCTGATTTGTAATAGAATATGGATTCTTACTGACATAATTAAAAGATCCTTCTGAGCCGATCCATGGCTTTTTCCATGGAATATATCCTTCTGCCATTTTTTCCAAAATCCTTTGTGTGATAATCTCATAAACGTTATTCATATCTGACCTCTCCTTTACTCTGAGCACCTACAAGGCGCAGCCTTGCAAATGCTGTTAGATTCTGAGCTTTTATGGAGAGGTGCGGATCTTTTTCGTAGGTTATCGTAGCCCGTTTACCTTTCCATAATGCTGTTTAGTTCTTCGCTCATATTGTCGAGTTTGCGTGCAGCCTTTTTAACTGGATTTTACAAAACCGCAAGGAGCAAGGCGCAGCCGAGACGCCGTAGGGCAATCCTTGCGGTGCTGTAAAAGTCTGTTACGCTGCATTAAGCAAACCGCATATGAACGTAAGAACTAAACTGTATAGAAAGGTAAACTGCCTACGATAACCGGAGAAAAAAGGGATCCCCTTGAGGGGATCGATCGGCTAGGGGTGACTCCTAACCTTCCTTTTCTGCTACTTTTTTCCGGAAGTAGCAGCTTACCCTTGGGAGGGGGCAAGGGTAACGTCCGGAGGACGGGGTTCGGAATGGTACTATTAAAAGTCTCTTTCCTCTCTCTCAAACGATTCTCCTGTATATTCTACATTGTCTTCCTCATCCTCTTTCTCAATATCAAAATCAGCTTCTTCCTTCACGTCTACCTCATTCTCTGGATCTGATTCTATGCTCTCTCTGGTATGTCTTTCAACTTCTGCTATCTTCTGATCTGCTTCTTCTAATAAAGCAGCCAAATTCAAACTTTGATAACGTTTTTTATTTCTCTTTAATATAGATTCTTCGTTATCATCTACTGAAAAACGCTCTGAGAGCTGCTCTCTATCATTGTTCATCACAATTCTCCCTAAAAAATACGATTGTACGGAGAATTTAGATCTCTGGCATCACGTTCTGATCGTATAATTAAATAACTCACTTCAAGTACTAACACTATCAACACGCTATTCCATTCCATAAATTCTCTACCTATAATTCCAACTAACGCCCCGGCAAAAGAAACCTGTAAACTTACGAAATCCAAGTATCTTGTTATGTACCGATACATTCCAACCACAAGTCCTGCCACAAGCAGAACCACAAGCAGAACCGGCAAAAATTTGAAGATCACACTAACCGGCATCCAGGCATTCCCGATCTTATCACACAGTCCTGATACTCCACTAAAGAATCTCTCTACAATCCGGAGCAAATTCTTCAGATCTCTGATCAGTCCCGATCTTAACCAAACAACAGCTAAAATAATTCCTAAAAATACCGACTGAATGTATACTTTATGCTGCATATCAAGAACTTTCGCTTCCAAATACTGAACTTGAAGAAAACGCTTCTTCAGATTACCTTCTCTCCGATCCAGATTCTCTTTTTCCTTCTGAACCTGCTTTTCCCTTTCTTCTATCTTTTCTTCTCTGTCTATAGAATCAGAGGCAGACGAACTCACCACCTCATACAGCTCTTTCGTAAATTTCAGGTCTTCCGCTGCCTTTTTTTCTTTTGCCAAAACTTCTCCAGAACGTTTTTTTATTGAATGCATAAGCAACTTCACATCCTGCAACTTAAATTTCAGCTCACGAATTTCTTCGTCCTTCAGATCGACAATTTTCGATAACTCACTGACCTGTTCCATCAGAATTTTTTTCTCGTTCATATCATCCATAATCTCACTCCTCTCATACCGGATCCCACCAGTCGTCACGATCAACAGGATCATCATCCTCTTTGTAAATTTCTAAATCACTGTCAGCTGAATCTATACTTTCCGAATTTTCCTGATCTACTTTTTGTTCCTTATTCGCTGCAATCAGATCCGCAGCCTTCATAGTAATTGATTTAAATGCGTCTACAAATTCCTGTTGAACCTCAATCTTGACAGATTCAATTTTTTCATGCAGCTTTTCTATTCCTCCGGAAACAGATTCGATCAGATCATGCAGCCTGTTCAGCTTCCGGATTTTCCGATTTTCTTCACATATATCCGCAATCTGCCCTTTCGCTTCCATTTCCCTCGCAGCACGTCCTTCATGCATAGTTGGAATTTTTTCTATCCCCTGCTCCTTATAACTCCTGCAATCTATCCAATCAAAACTGCCTTTCAACTCTAATCTATCATTGACATCATCTTGCCATTCCTGCCGAATTTCCTGTATAAATTCTTTCTTGTTCCATGGATTATCAATTACATATATCCGTTTCCACTGTAACCGATTTCCTTTGCCTACTTTTTGCTCTCCGGTCTCCGGATCAATTACCGGAATCCTATTTCCTTCATTGTCCAAAGCAAAAATTTTTTTCTCTTTATATGTTTCCCAGTTTCCGGAGGTATCAATTTTTCGTGTCGTTAAAATTGCATGAATATGTGGATTATGGCTACTATAATGTAATGCCATATCCGCAATCATTCCCTTTTCCGTAAAAAATTTTCCAAATTTCTCCATTACACTTTTACAATCATCAACAGAAAACTCTCTCGGCAATGCTGCATCTATAGTTTTCGCAAATCTTGCATTTTTTGCACTCTCAACCTGCTCAACTTCATTCCATAATGTTGCCCTATTAGAAAAACGATCAGGCGCATTCTCCGGTAAAAAAATCATTTTATCTGTAACATCTTTTTTAGTGAAATCATATACAATACCTGTCCGATCTGATTCTATACGTTCTCCGGCAATATACGCCGAAAATCCTACCGCAGAATCTGACTTTCCGGAATTTTTTCCGCCAATATGGTCAACATGTAAATGATACATTCCCATTTTTCAAAACACTCCTAAAAAAATATGCGTATCCGCATCCTGATCCAGCGGAACGCTGGCGCGCGCACCAGACAACCAACCGGTGGTCTGGAAGTGCGCTTGTCAACTTTCAGCTGACAATAACTCAAGTGCTACTATTAATTTTCACGATTCATCCACCTACTAAAGTACATTCCACGATCTTCCTGGTACTGCAAAAATGCTTTCAGTTTCACAAGATCATTTCCCGTCAAACTCCGATTCAAAATTTCAGAAATCACACTTTCCAATGCAAGATCTTCATTTACTTTTTTTTCATTTGCAGCGATAGCAGCTGCCAGTTCTTTTTCTTCTCCATGCTCTACATCTACAGGTCTACCTAATGCATTTTCCAATGCAGCTCCACAAATAATTAATCTGCGCGTTCTCTGCTTTCGATCCTGCTCTTTTTGTTTCTTCAACAAATCTTTTTCCTGTTCTCTCAATTGCGCGAGCCTTTTTTCTGCTGTTTTTTTGCGCTCCTGCACCTCTGCTAAGCGTTCTTCTGCTGTTTTCGCCATTATTTTTCCCCCCTTCTTCCTTTCAGAAAACTCCGGATAATCAAAATTGCATCTACTACATCATCTTTTTTTATGCCCCAAAAGCCATGCTCCCCCGATCCACCCTTAAACTCTGTTTCTGGAAGATCTGTTCTTGCATCATAGATTTGCTCCGAAGGATAATGAAATTTAAAGTCAACATTAGCGGTAATGCATATGTACTTATTGCCATATTCATCTTTCTGACGTTCTGTTAATCGCACATCAAACTCACTACTCAATGAATCCAATAGATAAGTCTCGATAAAAATATCTTTAAGTGCATAAAGCAGATCTATATCACACTTCACCAATTTTTTAAATGCAGTTATAGATTTGATTTCTGGAAGTAAAAACTCATCTACCAAAACTAATTCTTCGTCCGGATCATTCCAATCCATACAGATAATATCGCTATACATATTGTCTTTTCCTTTTTCCAGTTCTTCTTCCATTTTTAACAACTCTTCAACAATATCTACTCCTTCAGATGCAGATGATCCAGCATTACTTTCACCTGTACGCTTGACAATTTTTTTTGAAAAATCCTCATTTTGACTTGCGTTCAACCGTATACCATAATGCTTTTGAGATACCCAATCTAAGCTACATCTGTTACTTAACAGCTCTTCCAATTCTTCTGCCGGTTCTTTTTCAAGATCATCATAGGTAAAACGACAGTTATGCTCTTCTGCAATTTCACAGTACTCCAAATACTTTTCCAGCTTTACCAAATCTTTAACATGATGATTTATGGTTCTTACAGCTTCTAATACTTCATTGTTGTCCATCATTTTTTCTACTGACATATTCTTCCTTTCTGCCTTGCTAGGCTACAATACAAAATTTTCTTCAAAACTAATATGTCATTTTTGAAAAAAAATAGCAGATTATTATAAGAACTCTTTCAGACAAAAAAATAGAAGCGTCCTATCGGATCACTTCTGTTCATTCTTCACTATTCACTTTTAAATCTTATTCCTCTATATCTCCAATATCATAATCAAATTCTTTTAAAATGGCTTGTCTCATACTCTCATATGGTTCCAACTCTTCAACTGTTATATCCTGACAAAAAAGTGCTCTTTCTAATCTATCCGTGTAATTTATAGCAAACTCTGGATATCTAAAAAACAGTTCTATAGTCAGATCTTCCAGTTCTGGTCCGATCTCCATCCTTCGTAATTCTATACTATTAAATATCTCCTGTGTCATTTTTTCAGGATCACTAATTGCAGAACTCTGTTCCGGTGTTAAATATTTAATCTCTGCAAACAAATTATCCAAATTCTGTTGCTGTTGCGGTGTCAGGTTATTCAAATCAATAGTAGTTTTCTTATTCATAGCTCCTCCATTGTATAGAAAGTTGCAGTAGAAATCCTACAACTTATATTTCTATTATAAATTAGGTATTCTATGGTTGCAACTCGTAATAAAAGATTAATGGGAATATATCATATGGAAGATCTGAACTACGGAAATATCCAAATCAAATTGAACGAAATAATAGCAGAACAAGGGATCAGTAAAAACAAATTGGCTCACAGAGCAGAGATGCAAAGGACACAGTTAAACCAATACTGCCAAGGAACTGTGACTAGATTAGACACCGCTGTCTTAGCACGTCTATGTCATGCATTAGACTGTCGGATTGAAGATCTACTGGAATATATACCCCCCACAAAATAATCATTCTTCATCAATTACACTACCATGTAAACAACTCTTAAACTTCAATCTTACTAAAAAAATCTATCTACATTAAATCGTATAAAACAATTTATATCAAATTCAGAACTAAGTAAATACTATAATATTCAATGTTTTCACTGCCCCCTTCGGGGGCTTGGAACCCCTGAGAAAAGCCTTACAAAACTTACCGATTTAGACTTGACTTCCCGTCTAAGATATGCCACGCTGGCAGGTGAACTAGGAAAACGGCTTTTCTCTCCCCCCTACAGCTTTACAAATAATAAAAAAATAAAAGCTGTAAGAGGTAGAGTGATCTCACGCCGTATAGGCTCACTGAGGTATCCGTATCACTCCCAAATATTACTATCTGGTACAATTCACGCACAAAAGCGAACGGTCGAAGTCTGTCATAAGACACCGTATATTGCTAAATATTCTTGCAACCCCCCTCCTGATCCGCAACAACATAAATGCTATGATCGTCAGTTCTCTCAGGACTTTCGATCCGAATCAGGCGACAGGACGGGCACACCGATTTCTAAACATACTGGTCTACCAACGCACCCTCTAACGGCGATTCCTGCGGATGCTACCCCGCAAAGGTTTTATTAAAGTGATTGTCCTCTCAACACTGCCAATCTGCCCTCAGTATGGCTTCCTGAGCCTTATATAATTGCTTCTATGCATACAATTATATAAATAGGGCGACTGCATAAGCAAGTCACCCTATACGCTCGTTATTAAATTATTAGACTACTTTGAAAGTTCAAAATCCCTTATAAATATCAGCTTTTTCGTCCCTTCTCTTGGTACACCTCTCCGAAATTTCTGGTACACCTCTCCGAAATTT
>OGYI01002830.1_pt1 | contig 12033 bp, 8 predicted proteins | sample 1576521 | NCBI WGS metagenome assembly OGYI01 (sample SAMEA3541484, study PRJEB24748) | human gut metagenome | biome: human gut; feature: human-associated habitat; material: faeces | place: China | collected 2012
GCTTCGGACTTTCATAATCCCTTGATTATTGAGGGAATTGTATCATTTTATACACCAGATGCAGACTAGCCGCGGCAGTCTGCATCTGGTGCTTTTTGCCTTTATATACTTTTAAAATCCGGCGTCCCCATAAGGTCGTAGGGGGTGCTTTGATACACGTAATAATTCAGCCAGTTTGTGTACAGGTTGTTTGCATGGGCGCGCCACATAAGGAGAGGTTTGTTGGCGGGATCGTTATCTTTGTAATAATTCCGGGGAAGTTCAATGGGAAGTCCCTTATCGGTATCCCGCTTATATTCTCCGTCCAGGGTAATGCGGTCGTATTCCGGATGACCCATAACAAAGATTCGGCGGCCACCCTCTGCCATTGCAAGAAACAGTCCGGCCTCCTCGGATTCAGCCAGAATTGTAATTTCTTTACATGCGCGGATATCCTCAATGGGAACTTCTGTATGCCTGGAATGTGGAGCCAGAAACATATCGTCAAAGCCCCTCACAAGAGGAATCTTGCGGTTCAGAACCCTGTGCCAGAAAAGGCCAAACATTTTCTGGTCAAGTTTTTTCTTCTGAAGACCGTAAAAATGATAAAGGCCTGCCTGAGCAGCCCAGCAGAGAAAAATGGTGGAAGTGACGTGGGTTTCTGTCCAGTCCATGATCTCTGTAAGCTCGTTCCAGTAATCCACTTCTTCAAAAGCCATCTGTTCCACGGGCGCGCCGGTGATGATCATACCGTCAAAGCGCAGGTCTTTCAGCTCGGAAAAGGTCTGATAGAACTTATTCAGATGACTGAGAGAGGTGTTTTTTGCCACATGGCTTTCCACAGCCATAAATGTGACGTCTACCTGAAGGGGAGTGTTGGAAAGAGAGCGGAGAAGCTGGAGCTCTGTTTCTTCTTTTAAGGGCATCAGATTCAGAATCAGAATCTGAATGGGACGGATATCCTGATGGACTGCCCGTGTTTCATCCATAACAAAAATATTTTCTTTTTCCAGAATTTCTTTTACGGGAAGTTCTCCCTGTATTTTAATCGGCATTTTATGATCCTCCTTGCCTTTTACTTATTCTGCCTGAAAATCTTCCTTTGTAAGACTCAGGAAATCCTCTTCGGACAGAATGGGGATTCCAAGCTCTTTTGCCTTTTTATTTTTTGATGAGCCGGATGTTTTGTCATTGTTGATCAGATAGTTTGTCTTTTTTGTAACAGAACCGGTTACTTTTCCTCCAAGAGATTCTATGAGAGCTTTTGCCTCGTTTCTGTTGGAAAAATGCTCCAGGCTGCCTGTGATCACGAAGGTCATTCCTTCAAAGGTCTGATCTTTGGGCGCCTTTTCTTTTTCAATAGTAAGGTGGCTGATCAGATGATCCAGTTTTTTGTTGTTCTCTTCAATCTGGAAATAGGAAACAAGATTTCCTGCAATCACAGGGCCGATGCCGTCAATTGCGCTGACTTCATCCGAATCTGCATGGCGGATGGCTTCCAGGTCATAATCAAAATGGCGGCAGATCACTTTTGCATTGGCAAGACCGATATTGGCGATTCCAAGACTGTAAATGACTTTTGCCAGAGTGGTGGTTTTTGCTTTTTCCAGACTTTCTGTAAGATTGTTAAAGGACTTTTCTCCGAAACCATCCATGGCTACAATTTCATCTCTGTATTTTTCTATTTCAAAAATATCTCCGAAATCATGGATAAATCCTCTGGCAATAAACTTTTCCAGGGTCGCCTCGGAAAGACCGTCAATATTCATGGCGTCTCTGCTTACAAAAAGAGTAAATGCTTTGATCTTTTTTGCGGTACAGTCGGGATTCATACAGTACAGCGCCTCTACATCGTTTTCTTTCATGATCTGCGCTTTTTTGCCGCACACCGGACAGATGTCCGGAATTTCCAGATGGCTGCTTCTGGTAAGATTTTCTGCAATCTGAGGGATGATCATATTTGCCTTATATACCTGGATCGTATCTCCGATGCCAAGTTCCAGTTCCCGGAGAATACTTACGTTGTGCACACTGGCGCGGCTTACCGTAGTTCCTTCCAGTTCTACAGGGTCAAATACTGCAATAGGATTGATAAGACCGGTTCTGGAAGGACTCCATTCAATTTCCCTTAAGGTTGTTTCCCGGATCTCGTCTGCCCATTTAAAAGCAAAAGCGTTTCTCGGGAACTTTGACGTTGAACCCAGAGAATCTCCGTAGGAGATATTATCATAAAGCGCTACCAGACCGTCGGAAGGGAAATCGTTTTGTGCAACTGCGGATGAAAAATAATCCATTGCCTCATCCAGCGTTTCGCCTGTGACAACCCGATATTCTACGGTTTCAAAGCCCTGACTTTTCAGCCATTCCATCTGGTATTCTCTTGAATTGTGCATATCAACATCCTGAGCAGATACAAGTGAAAATGCATAAAAGCGTACGTTGCGCCGGGCAGTGATCTGATTATTCAGCTGCCGGACAGAACCGCTGCAGAGATTTCTGGGATTTTTATATTTTGCGTCAACATCTTCGATAGAGTCATTAATACGTTCAAAATCAGAGTAAGTGATAATTGCTTCTCCCCGAAGCACCATACGGCCCTGAAAGGCAATTTTCAGAGGAATGTTGCGGAATACTTTTGCATTGTTTGTAATGACCTCGCCAACTACTCCGTTTCCTCTGGTGACGGCTTTCTGAAGAGCACCGTTTTCATAGGTGAGCACAATAGTCAGTCCGTCCATTTTCCAGGACAGAAGGGTTTTATGGCTTCCGATAAATTCACGGAGCGCTTCTCTGTCTTTTGTTTTATCCAGAGAGAGCATGGGGGTTTCATGAGTTTCTTTTGGAAGAAAATCTACTGCTTCATACCCTACGTTTACGGTGGGGCTGTCGGCCAGAACAATTCCGGTTTCCTGCTCCATTTTTACCAGCTGGTCGTACAGAGCGTCGTACTCCCTGTTGTCCATGATCTCCCTGTCTTCCTGATAATAGGCTTTTGCCGCCTTGTTTAATTTTTTTACCAGCTCTTTCATCTGCTGCAGGGCTGTTTCCATAATGACCTCCTGTAATTGTTTCATTTGATGAATTTTTTAGCATTTGCGTCAGTTCCTGCCATTCTTCAGGCCGGATCTCTCTGAATTCGCCCGGTTTCAGTCCGTCCAGAGTAAGATTCATAATCCTTACCCGCTTCAGAGTCCGGACTTTATAGCCGAAATAAGAGCACATTCTCCGGATCTGCCTGTTAAGACCCTGGGTGAGAATAATGCGGAAACTGTATTTTCCTGTTTTTTCAACTACGCATTTCCGGGTAACTGTATCCAGGATGGGAACGCCCTCTGACATATGTCGGATAAACGGAGCAGTAACCTCCCGGTCTACAGTAACCAGATATTCTTTTTCGTGAAAATTTCCTGCCCGCATAATGCGGTTGACAAGATCGCCCTGATTGGTCAGGAGAAGAAGCCCCTGGGAATCTTTGTCCAGCCTGCCTACAGGGTAGATCCTTATGGGATACTGAAGATACTCAGTTACTGTTGTTTCCTGGCGCTGTTTTTTTGTGCTGCACACAATTCCCTCTGGTTTATAAAAAAGAAGAAGAACCTGTTTGTTTTCTGCTGAAACAGGTTTTCCGTCCAGACAGACCCGGGCATCGGCAGGAATTTTTTCTCCTGTAGCTATCACTTTTCCGTTGACCGTGATCCTTCCGGCATCTGTGTACTGGTCTGCTTCCCGTCTGGAGCAGATTCCTGCGCTGCTCAGGTATTTATTGATTCTGATGTTTTCTGTAATTGTTTTTTTATCCATTGTTTCATTATATTATTTTTCTGATTTATTGGCAACAATCAAATAGAGGCCAGGGTTGTATTTTTTTGTCGCATATTGTATGATAGGAACTGACAGCATAAAAAGAAGGAGGAAATCATATGCCGGATCGCAACAGGCGGACAAATCTTTTGCTGCTTCTGGTTATGGTTCTTATCTGTACAGGCTGCGCCCTTCTGTTTCGTCAGTCAACAGCGTACCCTTCGAAGGTAGAAGGAGGAACTGTTCGGCTGTTTGCTTCCGAAGATACCGAAAAGCCGGAAGCAGATAACGGCAGCAGTAAAACAGACGTTTCTGAATCTGAGGAAAAGGTTTCACCTGCAGCCACTCCAACAGCTACACCAGTGCCGTTTGAAGTTTCGCCGGAAGCAGAAAAAGGGGTGTGGACTTCCAGCGGAAGCAACTGGATGTTTATGGTAGACGGACAGGCGTATACAGGCTGGCTTACAGATACAGATGGAAAGCGTTATTTTTTTGACAGCAGTGGGATTATGAAAACCGGATGGGTGGATGACGGCGGTAAACGGTATTTTATGGATCTGGACGGTATTATGCAGACCGGATTTATTACCACAGAAGGAAAAAGCTATGAGCTTCTGTCTGACGGTTCCCTGAAGGGCTACAAAGCCGCTGAAAAGAAAGCAGATAATAAAAAAACGCCGGAGCAGACAAAAGCGCCGGAAAAAGAAGCCTCCCGCAAAGAGGCTTCTGATTCGCAGAAGAAGAAATCGCAAAAGAAAAAATATATAGCCCTGACCTTTGATGACGGGCCCAGTTCGTTTACCGACCGGCTTCTGGACTGTCTGGAGGCTAATAATGCCAAAGCCACTTTTTTTATGGTTGGGAAGGAAATTGAATATTTTTCCGACCAGGTAAAGAGGATGGAAACTCTGGGATGCGAACTGGGAAATCATACCTATTCTCATACAGATCTTGCCACACTGGCGCCGGAAGATATGTCGGCTGAGATCGCAGGAGTGGATGAGCTTTTGACAGAGCTTACCGGTCATGGGGCTACTGTGGTGCGCCCGCCCTATGGCTCTGTGAATTCATCTGTAAAAGAAACGGTGGGAACTCCTATGATCCTGTGGTCTATTGACACACTGGACTGGGAGAGCCAGGATCCTCAGAAGATTGTAGATACCACGCTTTCTCAGGTGGAGGACGGATCCATTATTCTTATGCATGATATTTTCAGCACCACTGTGGATGCGGCAGAGATCCTGATCCCCCAGTTAAAAAAGCAGGGATATGAAATGGTAACGGTTCATGAGCTGGCAAAAAGAAACGGGATCCAGCTGGGGACAGGGACTACATACAGTGATCTGAAAAAGCTGGATTCAAATCTGGTCTGACATTCAGAAATATTACAGGGATGAGTATAATTTATTCCTGAGCATGGAGAAATATCTGCAGAACCATCTGTGGTTCCTGCACAGTTCCAGAGGATCTGGCACGAATACCAAAGCCCAACAGTTTATGAGAAGCTATAAGAGAAAACAGGTGCAGGCCATAATGTTTAGGATTTTTGAAAGCATTGAATATTTCTGCCAATGCATGAGCAGATCTGTTTTGATGCGTCTGGAAAAAACGGCGAATATATTTGACAGAGTGTCCGGAATATTTTGATAAAGAAAACCGGAATACAAGGAGAATGATCTTATGAAAATACGTTTTATCCGACATGGAGATCCGGATTATGGAAATGATACACTGACAGAAAAAGGAAGAAAAGAGGCATAGCTTCTGGCAAAAACAGCGCACAGCCCTGCGCTTGTTCCCACCTCAGCTACAAAGGTTGTTACTGAAGAAAGGGAACAGGGGATTGCATATTTTCGGGGGATTCGCCTGGGAGACAGTTCTTATCTGTATGCGGGAAACCAGGAGCCATCCTTTGCATGCAGATTTGCGAGCTGTTTGGAAATAAAGAACAGAGACATTAATGAAAAAACTTCATAATAAAATAACATAGAACCCTGTGAGGATTTTGAGATTACACAAAATTTTCACAGGTTTTTTTAAGTTTAATTAAGGTAAGTCCCCTATACTTGGAAATTGTTACAGGAAACAGAGATGATTTTCGGTGAGAAGAATCTCTAAAATGAAGGGAGTTTTATTATGAAAAACAGACAGGCAGCAATATTGACAGGAATGTTTTTGTGTATGGCAGCAGTTATCGGCTGCGGAAGTAATACAGAGACGCAGGCGGCAAAACAGCAGGGAAGCGAAATCGAAGACACAGCAGCAGAAAATACAGCAGCAGAAGGCGATGATGAGAAAACGGACGGGAAAACAGGAAAAACGGAAGAACAAAATAAAGAAAATCAGATTTTCGGTAAGATTGTTTCGGTATCTGAGGACTCCATTACAATTTCTGTAGAATCTGCTCCGGTAAATGGAACAGAAGATGGAAAAGAAAATTCCGGCACAGAAGAGACAGGAGAAGAACAGACTATTGCTCTTACAGAAAATACGGTGATCCGAAAACAGACTATGGGACAGCCTGGCGGAGAAGCGCCGGAGATGCCTGAAGGGGAAGCACCGGAAAATGGCGGGGCTTCGGAACAGCCGGAAGAAGTATCGGAAAACGGTGGAACATCGGAACAGCCGGAAAAACCGGAGGGAGAAGCTCCGGCTCAAGAAGCAGGAGAAGAAATCGTCTGGTCAGATCTAAAAGAAGGCGACATGGCAGTTATTATTTTGGATGAGGATGGAAATGCAGAATCAGTCAGCATCATGGAAGGAGATATGGGGCAGCCGGGAGATGACCAGTCACAGCGGTCGGAAGAATATCAGGCAGAGACCGCATATACTGATGGCACTGAGACAGCCGACACTGAAACAGCCGATACTGAGACGGACAACGCTGAAACAGATGACAATGAGGCGGACGATGCTGAGACAGAAGGCGAAGTCTAGATCTCTGAAAGGATAATCACAGGTGAAGAAGGCAAAGCAGTGATCATTCAGAGAACAGATGGAGCTGTTTATGCAGAGGACGACAGTGACCATGTAGTGACTACAGTGGTTTATGAAGATAGTGCAGACTGTTCCGGAGCATCCTCCACAGTGGAATGGAGAGCCTGTGAAACAAAAAATCCGGAAAAACTGTAAAAGTAAAAAAATCAGCAGGAGGACAATGATGAAACTCAGAAAGGAAAGAAGTGAAAACGGAAGCTTTTTCAGAAAAAGAAAGGTTTCCGGAAAAAAGAAGATTGTCATAGGCACAGCAGTTGTCCTTACTGTATCTGTGGCAGCCGGCGGGGTATACTGGAGATATCAGTCCGGAAAGAGACCGTCTGCACCTGAAAAAACAGTACAGGCAACAAAGGCGACGGCAGAAATCAGCTCCATATCAAATACAATCGTGGGAACGGGAAATCTGGAAGCAGACACTCCGGTTTCCCTGAAGATTCCCTCAGGAATCACTATTTCAGAGGTAAAGGTAGAAAGCGGCGATCACGTTTCCAGCGGGGATGTGCTGGCAGAAGTAGATTCTTCTTCTGTTTATGAGGCAATGGAAGAGGTACAGGAAAAAATCGAAGCGCTGGACGAACAGATTGCAGACTTACAGGAGGATACAGATGAGGAGACCATTTCTGCTTCTATAGACGGTCGTGTGAAAAAAATATATATAGGCCAGGGAGAAGATATAACCTCCTGTATGCTGGAGCATGGAGCACTTCTTGTTCTTTCTGCAGACGGAAAAATGGCTGTGGATCTGGCAGATCCTGCTACCGTTCCATCAGAAGAAGATACGGTGACTGTAACTCTGTCTTCCGGAACGCAGATAGAAGGAACAGTAGAAAAGGTATCTGATGATGGATGTACCATTACTATGACGGACAGCGGAGTGGGCCTTGGAGATACTGCCACAGTAACAGATGAGAAAGGAAACAGTATTGGCACAGGAACCATCTATATCCACCAGCCGCTGCAGGTAACAGGAACTGCAGGAAGTATTTCTGAGGTAAATGTATCTGAGGATGAGGCGGTAGACAGCGGAGACACGCTTCTGACGCTGGACGAAGACAGTATCACAGCAAGTTATGAAGCACTTTACGGACAGAGAGAGGCACTGGCAGAGACTTTGACAGAGCTTCTGAATCTTGCAAAAAAAGGAACCATTACTGCAGATATGGATGGTACTATCGAAGAGATTTATGTTTCTGATGAGGAAACTTCTGATTCCTCATCAGTATCAGCCGGCAGCGGAGTTCAGCTGTCAAATATGTCTTATACAAAAGGAACTGGCATCCAGGCGCTAAATATGTCCTATACGAAAAGCTATGGAGTTCAGGCATCAAACATGTATTACACAAATGAATCCGTTGTTCGTATCGTTAATGTGTCCGATACAGATGAAACAGCAGAAATATTTTCTGATGATACAGGAAGTATGGAAGAAATACCTTCTCAGCCAGAGAAGCAGACTCTTTATCTGAGCATGGCAGACACATCGGCGGGAAACGCGCAGATGCTGGGGATTGTTGTTCCAAGAACAGGAGGCAGTCCTCAGACGCAGATTGTTTCCTCAGACAACAGCTATACAGGAACCATATCCTGGAATCCGGGAGACAGTACCTTCCAGCCGGCAGCAACCTATCAGGCAGCAGTTACGCTTTATGCAGGGGAGGGCTATCAGTTTGCAGCCGACAGTGTGACTCAGGCGGTATCCGGAGTGCTGTCCGGAGTATCACTTTCCTCTGATGGAAGCACGCTGAGCTTTACCATTACTTTTCCGGAAACAGAGGGAAGTACAGAGGAGCCTGGGGATACATCAGGTGATTCCGGAAGCACGGAAGGAAATCAAGGCGGCTCTGCTCCTTCTGAAGACGCCCAGAACAATACGGAAAATTCGGGATCAGATACACAGACGGGCGAGGAAAATGGAATTACAGACGGAGAAAGTCAGGTGTCGCCAGAAACTCAGAATAATAATACGGGAACGACACAGAATACAGGCAGTTCTCAGGGGGCAGGGAGTACATCCTCCGGAACACAGACCTCAGATGGCCAGCAGTCAGGGGAAGAGGAAACCCAGACAGATACAGCCTCCCAGTACAGCACAGACACTACAGCCTTTACGATTTCCGGCGATACTTCTATGCTGCTTTCGGTAAGCGTAGATGAGCTGGACATCAATTCCGTAGAACAGGGACAGACGGCGCAGGTGACTTTTGATGCCATAGAGGATAAAACATTTGAAGGGACTGTGACAAAGGTAGGAAATACGGCTTCTGCAAGCGGCGGTGTGGCCAAGTATACAGTGGAGATCACCATTCCAAAAGATGAAAAAATGAAAGCAGGAATGAACGCGTCCGCAACGATTACAATCGAGGAAAAAGAAAATATTGTAACCATTCCGGTTAATGCCCTGCAGGAACGGGGAGAGGAAGTTTTTGTTTATACAGAGCAGGATGACGAAGGAAATCTTTCCGGTGAACAGCAGGTAACCACGGGGCTTTCCGATGGAGAAAACGTAGAGATCACAGAGGGGCTTTCCGAAGGCGATGTGGTTTATTACCAGAAGACTGGCGGCGGAAATACCTCTTCTGATACAGGCTTCAGCATGCCGGGCGGAGATATGGGAGATATGTCCGGAGGCGGTAATATGGGAAATATGCCCGGAGTCGGTGATATGGGCGGCGGAATGGGAACTCCACCGGGAAAGTAGGTGAAAGTACATTGATAGAACTGAAAGAGATTTCAAAAATATATACCATTGGAGATGAAACGGTATACGCTCTGGATCATGCCAGCATGAGCATCCAGGAGGGAGAATTTGTCAGTATCATCGGTCCCTCCGGAAGCGGAAAATCCACAATGATGAATATTATCGGCTGTCTGGATGTGGCAGACGAGGGGGAATATATTCTGGACGGGATTTCCATTGAGCAGTATTCGGAACGGGAGCTGGCCAGGATACGCAATCATAAGCTGGGGTTTATCTTTCAGAATTTTAATCTCCTGCCCAGGCTTACTGCAGAGGAAAATGTTGAACTGCCTCTTTTGTACCAGGGAGTCAAAGCAGCAGAAAGAAAGGAGAGAGTCCGTAAAGCTCTGGAAAAGGTAGAGCTGTCTCACAGAATGCACCACCGTCCTACAGAGCTTTCCGGAGGCCAGCAGCAAAGAGTTGCCATTGCAAGAGCGCTGGTGACGAAGCCTTCTCTGTTTCTTGCAGACGAACCTACGGGAAATCTGGACAGCCGGACCGGACAGGAAATCATGTGCCTGTTCCATGAGCTTCACGAAGTCGGAAATACCATTGTGCTGATCACTCACGATAATGGGGTGGCCCAGGAGGCTGAGAGAATGATACGGATCCGTGACGGACATGTGGATGAGGTGACAGCATGATATGGCAGACCTGTAAGATGTCCTGGGCAGCAGTATGTGCCAATAAACTACGTACCTTTCTTACCATGCTGGGGATTATTATCGGTGTTTCGGCATTGATCGTCTTGGTTTCTATTGCAGACGGGGCATCCTCATCTGTATCAGAACAGATCTCGGATATGGGATCCAGTTATCTGACGGTAAGGGTTACAGATGACAAGGAAAATCCCATACGGTTAAATGAATTTCAAGAGCTTATGGATGATGAGGCGTTGGAAGCGGCCGCGCCATATGGTAGAACCTCTGTTACTGCAAAAAGCGGATATACAAGCGGAACCATGAGTATCACCGGAACGACAGGAAGCTATTTTGATATTATGAATCTGGAGCTTTCTTCAGGAAGAACCCTGAAGCAGACGGATCTGGATAATAATTCTCTGGTAGTGATCATCAGTGCGGATACAGCGATAGAATTTTTTGGAAGGGAAGACGCAGCGGGAGAAACCCTGTCTCTGGATGGAAAAAGCTTTTTGGTTGCAGGTGTTCTTTCAGACGATAATTCCTCTCTTACCTCAACACAGTCTATGATAGAAAGTTCTTCTGAGGAGGAGTCGGAAACTGTAACACTGGAAGGATATATTCCTTATTCTACGCTTACCAGAATAGCGGATAATGTGCTGGATATCACACAGTTTTATGTATCCTCCGCAGATGAGGAATCCATGGATCAGGCTGAAGCAGCCGTGGAAAGAATCATGCTTGAGCGGCTGTCTGAAGATGAAGATGCTTTTTCCATTATGAATCAGTCTGAGATTATGAGTGCTATGGAGGGTGTGGATGATACCATGTCCCTGATGATCGGAGGAATCGCAGCTATTTCTCTTCTGGTAGGAGGCATCGGTATCATGAACATTATGCTGGTGTCAGTTACTGAAAGAACCAGAGAAATCGGTATTCGCAAGGCAATTGGAGCCGGAAGAGGAGGAATCATGATGCAGTTCCTTATGGAAGCTCTTATAGTCAGTATGATGGGCTGTGCGGCAGGAATTGGAATATCCTTTGCGATACTGAAAATTATCGGAAAAGTAATGGAAGATTCTATGAGCTTCCATATGGACATGAAGGGTGCCGGGATCTCCGTGATATTTTCACTGCTGATCGGAGTGATATTTGGACTCTATCCTGCCAATAAGGCGGCACGAAAAAAACCAATTGAAGCACTTCGTTATTCCGGATGAAGCCTTTGAAAAAATAATTTGAATAAAAGGGAAATGCATACGGGGAATCCGGAACAGGTAATTTCTGCGAGGCGCTTTACGGAAAAATCATGATCAAAAATCCGAGAAAACTTATTCTGGCTTCCCTGTGCTTCATGCCGATAGTATTTCCGGAAACTGCAGCCATAATTTTAACAGCCGGAAAAATGGAATTCAGAATTTTCGAAAGTGTTGATTAGCTCTGCCAATGCATGAACATACCTGCTTCAGGAGATTCCTGAACAGTAACCATTAAATTGCCTGATTTGCTTAGAAAAAAGAAAAAACTTTACTTTTGAATAATAATGTGGTAATATATATCGTGTTGAACCACTTATAATATGTTAGTGATGAAAAGACAATGATCTTTCCTCGTCATAATGGGATGTGTATTTAATATTCCCCATAGTTTCCCCATTATAGAATTATAATCGGTGATGGCAGTAAGGGGCTAATGGCGACTGATTAACACTTTAAATACACATAAGACAATATAGGGGTCGTTCTGAGTATATCTGGTAAATGCGTAAAAATAAGCATTTTTATAGAAAATACAGAGCGCAAAAAGGGTTCAGACAGTAAAAAGCACCTGTAGCTCAGTGGATAGAGCAGTGGTTTCCGGTACCATGTGCGGGGGTTC
>OGYI01002832.1_pt1 | contig 12023 bp, 10 predicted proteins | sample 1576521 | NCBI WGS metagenome assembly OGYI01 (sample SAMEA3541484, study PRJEB24748) | human gut metagenome | biome: human gut; feature: human-associated habitat; material: faeces | place: China | collected 2012
ATTTGCTATGCCCTTTATTTCTTGGCTGTCTTCTACTTATTTGTTTCAAACTTACACTTCCCAATTATCCTTTTTTGTTTTTTCAAACCTTTTATATAAGTCTTTGTCCAAACCATATTCTCCAATATATGTATTTTTGTTTTTATTTCCGTGAAAATCGCTTCCCCCTGTAATTATCAAGTTCTTACTTTCTGCCAATTTAATCAAATAAGGTATCTTATCCCTTCTCTCGTTTAATATATGAAATATTTCCATCCCATCAAGCCCATTCGCTATTAATTGAGCTAAAATCTCTTCAAAATTCTTATTATTTTCCCATACTAATGCCGGATGTGCCAACACCGCAATCCCTTCTGCAGTTTTAATCAAATTAATAGCCTCTTGTTCAGTAAAACTAGGGATTTTTCCCAAAACATTTTTACCCTCTTTATTCCAAAAGTATTGATTATAGATATCTTTTTTATCTAATTTTCCATTTGTAGCTTCAATTAAACTAGAACAAATACTTCCCATTGTTATATTTCCATATTTACTCAATATCTTATTGAGCGATATTCCAAATTTAGGACCGTAGTAATCAACCAGATTAAATAGCCACTTAGCTTTTCTAATTCTCATTTTTTCTAATTCTTTTTGCAATATAGAATTTTCTAGATTAATAAAATATCCCAGTATATGTAAACGATCTGTTACTGTAATTTCAACACCTGATATTATTGATATTTCTCTATTTATATGTGAAACATGTTTATATGCTTCTACCGAATCATGATCCGTAAAAGATATGACCTTCACGTTAGCCTTTACAGCTTTATCTATACATTCATCAGGTGTTAATAGACCATCAGAATTTGTAGTATGTATATGTAAATCTGCATAGCAATTCATTATTATCTCCTTTTTTGTTAAACAAAATTTTCTGTATTTTATTTCAGATTTTGTTTGTATTAGTTATTTCTATACACATATTCAGCAACTGTTTATAATCTATTTTTTGAGAAAAATTCATAGGATAACTTTCCAATTTAACAAAATTTACTGCATTAATTTTAATGCCTTTCTTTATAAGTATTTCCTTTATATTCTTTAAATTTATTTCTTCTGTAAAAGTTATAAACAATTTATCATCTACGCCTACGCATATGCAATTGTACCCTTTATCAATTAAATAAGTTTCGAATTCATCAAGGTTTATTCTACTCCCATATAACTTTATCATTCTTCTTTTTCTTCCTACTATATAATAAAAATCATCATTATCTCTTTCCGCCAAATCCCCAGTCCTCAACAAGCCCTGTCTTTCGTCTCCCTTTTTAAGATCTTCATAATTACATGCATATCCCATTGACACATTCTCCCCAAAATATACTAATTCCCCAACAGTTTTTGGTGTACTTATTATGTTTCCTATTTTATCTACTAATTGAAATTTTCCACCTGGGATAGCTATACCAATACTACCTATCCTTTTTTCTAATTCACAATAGGGCAAATAAGACATCCTAGCAGTTGCTTCTGTTTGTCCGTACATGATAATAAATTCGATATTATTTTTCTTACACACTTCATTGATAATAGCTATACTTTTTTTGCTCAATTTTCCACCTGCTTGGGTAATATATCTTAATCCAGTTAATTTTGAAAGTAGATTAAGTTTTATCAAAGTATCATATGTATATGGAACACCACTAAATGTCGTACATTTATACCGATACAACAAATCCCAAAATTTATTATAAATTATCGGAATATCTGTTAATAAAATGCTTGCTCCTTGATACAAATGTGTATTAATTATTGATAAACCAAACGTATAATCCATTGGCAAAGTTGTAATAACTCTATCTATTTCTAATATTTTTAATGAATTAATTATAGATAACGTGTTAGACTTTAAATTTTTATATGTAATTTTTACACATTTAGGACTTCCTGTACTACCCGATGTGGACAAGAGAAGTGCTAATTCCGAAGGCATTGTATAATCAACACAATAATCCTTGTCTACTTCTAAAATGTAATACTCTCTTAACTTCACTAATATATGGTAATTTAATATATCCCTTTTATAATCTTGAGGAATAATAATATAATAAGGTCTATACCTTTCTAGTAAATCAGCAAAAACTATATTTGAAATATTATTATGAATCAATAAAGGAACCACCTTTTTATAAAGACACGTCACATAACTTATTACAGATTCCATGTTATTACGCATCATTATAAATGCTAATTTCCTTCTTAATAATAATTTGCTTAAAGCTAAAATCTCTTTTTCTAATTGTCCATATGTTAGTGTATGATCTTCACAAATTAAAGCTATTCTATCTTTTTTAATCATATTGTTTTCTTGTATGATTAATCAGAAGCTAGTAATCATACTTTTCCTTTCTTTTAAAAATGGCTGAAATCATGAAATTCCATGATCCGGTCATTATGACCATCCCTAGTATCGGTTTCATTAATAGAAAAATGATGCTTAGTGATATCGGTAATATTCACCATTTCTCCACCTATAATAAGCTGTTGCATATACTGGTTTAAATCCTTCTGTATATCAGTCTAGTAACTTTCAAACCAAGAAAACACGAATGTCTAAACATGAATTAAAAGTTCTAAGATATGCACCTATAAATGCAGCTCACAATATTGTTAAAAACAATACCACATTCAAAACTTACTACGATGCCAAGATAACGGAAGCCCCCATTATAATGCTTTAAGACACTACACCAGCAAACTTGTCAAAATCATCTGGAAAATGGTGACTGACGAATTGGAAGCTGACCTTGAGTAAAAGGTCTGAATACCTTATATCTTTAATTTAAAAGCGCCGATCAGGAAGCCTTATTAAAGTTCCTTATTTTTACCTCATTAAAGATTTTATTAATTTTCAGCTAATTTAAGCTTAACTTTTCATAGCTGATTTCCTTTTTATACAAACTACATTTGCAGATAAATATTACTACGCCCCAATTACAATCTCTTCCACATTGGGAAGTTGCTTTATCCTATGGCTAACAATAAAAAATATTGCATCTGGGTTGTTTTTAAATAATCTATTTAGAATCCCAATCTCATCATCTAAACTTATTTCTGATAATGCTTCATCCAAAATATAAATCGAAGCTTTTTTCAAAAAAAGTCGTGCCACAATTAAACGTTCCTGTTGTCCACCTGATAATTTTTCACCATTTTCTCCTACTTTAAAATCTAATTTATCTGGTAAACTTATAATCCAATCATAAATCTCCGCTTTTTTACAGGCATCATAGAGCATAGTTTCACTTGCATCAGAATTGGCTAATAACAAATTATCTCTCAATGTCATATTAAATATTTTAGTATCTGTTGAAGCAATGGCAAATTTATCATAAAAATTTTGAGGAATAATTTGGGTTACATCTTGATTATTTATTAAAATTCTTCCTTTATTAACACTATATTCATGATATAGTAATTTTAAAAATGTACTTTTTCCAGATCCATTTATACCCTTTAGTAAATACTTTCTTCCTCCATAGAAAGTTCTTTCAAAATCATTTATAATCCATCTTTTCGTTCTTTTTTCATCATATTTAAAATAAATTTTATCGCACTTGATAGCTATTTTTTCATTATTTAAATAGATATTCTGATCTTTAATATTTACAACGTCCTTAATTATATTAACTATATTAATTAGTTTTACTTTTTTATTATTAAAGGAGAAATTACTTTCAATAAGTAGTCTTATATTCTTAATAAATGTTTCATAAAATCCTAAAAATACTAGAAAAGAACTTGTAGAAAACTCGCCATTAATCACTATAATTCCGCCTATAATATATATAAAGAAACGAGTAATTAAATCATGATTTAAAGCCCCTAGATATTTATTTACATATTGTAAAATTTTTTCTTTTGTAACTAGTTTTATTAAAACTTTAGATCTATCTCCAAACTTTTCTACTATTTTAAACTCCATACCAAGCATTTTAATTTCAGTATAATAATTAAATTCTTCAACTCTTTTATGGTTTTCAGCTACTATAGAATTTCTTAACTCTTTTGAATTTTTTACAACATATTTTTTAATTAATTTTGTCTCTATATACGATATAAAGAAGAAAATCAAGCAGCAAAATAACAATATGTTATTTAAAAAAAACATAATAAAAAGTAAAAAAATAACAGTTATAATTGCTAAAATATATGCAAATATATCATTTAAAAAAAAAGTTTCTAATTCCTTTACATCATCTTCTATTATCTGTTTAATCTCATTAATATCTTTCGAGCGATAATATACTAATGGGCATTCTATAAGACCATCAAAAATTTTATTCTTTAAATTTCTAATCATTAATGTTAAAAATCTTGTCCTTACTTTACACAGTAAAAGATTAATAATAATGCATAATAATAACCAAAAGATCATTAAAAATATTACAACTAAAAGATTTTTAATATTTTCTTGAAAAAGAACAAAATCTATAAAATATTTATATATAAAAGGATATATCAAGTTTAAACCTGCACAAAAAATTAAAAGGCAAAATGTTAATATAAACCTTTTATAATCTAAAAAATCTTTTAGTTTATTTATTAATTCTATTCTCTCCACATCATTTTCCTCCTAGTATAATGACAACATAATCAAAAACAACTACTGATTTATAATTACAAGATTCCGTTCAAACATAATTGTTACAGATATCAAAGGGAAATACTCTTCAATAGAAACTTCCATAACTATCAAATGAGCTATTCTGTCACTAATTCTATCTTTTTATATGTGGTGTAATATGAACATACAGAATTTGCATGATGATAAATCAATTCAAAAAGGAACTTCAACCAGTAACCATTCATCAACTGAATGTGAAACTTTAAGCTTTCTTTTCTCCCTCGCAGATACCCGATAATATCCCTGTTCAAAACAGCTTAAAGCTACCACCGATGTATCACTTACTCCAGCCTCCCGTCACCCAAAAGAACAATATCATCTAATGATCTACTATGCATATTTGAGAAAAGGTTAAATTCCTGCCAACAATGCAAAAATACTCTAGGCTCTATACTAAAGAGATTCCACTTGGTATACAGTCGTATTGATTACAAAAATAAACACTTTTTACTCTTCTCGTCATTCATAGAACTACATCCTTATCTAAAAGTAGATTATCCATGAATTAGTTCGCCAAATTTCAAAGATTCAATCTTTCCCTAATACTAATTTTCTGTATCCTTCACATCTATTTATTAAATCTTTGTGTTTTCCTTCATCGACTATACTACCATTCTCTAAAAAATATACCCTATCAGCAATCTGTAATGATAATAATCTATAAGCTATAATAATTACTGTTTTATTTTTAACTATGTTCCTAAAATCTTCCATAAAAGATTTCTCTGTCTCGAAATCTATATTAGAAGTTGCTTCATCCAATATAATAATATCTGAATTTCGTAATAACACTCTAGCTAGTAATAATCTTTGACTTTGTCCTGTTGAAAATTTTTCTACTGCACTAATAATAGTATCTAATTTTTGTGGTAAAGTTTTTATGTATTCATCCATTCTTACAAGTTTTAGTACATCCCATATTTTATCATCAGAGACTTTCTCATTTCCAAATAATAAGTTACTTCTTATAGTTCCTTCCATTAATTTAGAATTTTGAGAAACAAATCCAATTTTCTTTCTCAAATCTTTACTACTAATATTATTTATATCTACACCATTAATTGTAATACAACCATTCTTGATTTTATAAAATTTCAACAACAATTTTATAAAAGTTGTTTTTCCACTTCCACTATATCCAGATAAAGCTACTATTTCATTTTTACCAATATGCAAATTAACATTCTTTAAAATAACCTTATTTTCGTTATAAGCAAAGGAAACATCTTTTGCTACTATGTCCCCCATCTGAACAGTAACACCGTCAAGATCTTCTGATATATTATTCATTAGGTTATTAATCCGCTCTAAAGACAAACGACTTTTGGATGCACCTGAAAACAGCTTTACAAATACTGCGAAAAACATCTTAACCCAGCTGTAATATATCATTAAAGATATAAAATCTCCTAAAAGCATATTTCCAGAAATTATCGAAAATGCTGCAGCTATATATAAAAGCATTTCACTGAATACATTTAATCCCATACTAAAAATATCTTTATATGCATCTTCAAAAAATTGTTTCTCTTGTAATTGAAAAAGTCGTTCTGTGCGTTCCATAAAAATCTTACTAAAAAATGCAGTTGCGGAATATAACTTTATATCTTTTAATCCAGAAAGTACATCTAATAGGAATATATTATAATTTTCTAATCTTTTTTTGTATTCTCTAAAATAAATCATGAATCTATCTCTCAAATACTTCGATATTAAATAGTTTATAATTGTTAAAAATAAAATAAAAAATGAAGCATATTTATTTATGTAATAAATATAAATCATCGCCATGATCAAACGTACAAAACATGTAATTGCAAAAACTCCCTCATCAACTAAAAAAGTATACACTTGTTGAACATCATTATTTATAATATCGAGGATTTCCCCTGAACTATATCTTTCTTTATCCGACATATTAAGAGTAAATATTTTTTGATATAACATTTTTCTTAATTTAAATACAAAATCAGATGCAATAACAGCTTCAGATAGTTTCCAAATATATTGTAAAGTTTTTTCCGAAAAGAATAATAAAATATATACTAAAAAAATAAATTTCAATTCACTCAAAGAACCATTATAAAAAACACTATTTATAATATATCTATATACTAACGGCCAATTCATTCCCAAAAATGTGACTAATATGCTTGAAATAAGAATATTTAAAACTGTTCCCCTATATCCTTTTAATTGTTTATATATAAATATATAACAGTTCTTCTTTACTCCCATAATTTCAATTCACTCCCTATACTTTTTTCTCCATTACATACCATTATTTCAGCATTTTGAATTTGACTTTTTGACAATGTTTTTAATCCAGATATCGATATTTCAGCCAGATTGTCTTTTACTACTTCAATTTTTCCTTTTTTTATTTGTTCCTGTTTCGAATATACTAATCGAATTTTATCTCCTAATTTTATTGGAATATTTTCATCCAGCTTCACAACGATCTTTTCATATTCTTGATTAATCTCTGTGATTTCACATTCAATTTTCTCATAACTCTCAACATAATAATTATGTGTCAACAAATTAAACATATATATAAATAATACAAAAACAAACAAAGCTGGTATTGGTGTACCTGTCAAAATTTTTTTCATAAAAATTTACACCTTCTTTTTTCTCTATTTGACCTTATCTTTATTAATCGATGCCTTCTAAATCAATCTTACTCTAAATTAAATCTATATTTACCCAGATATTGAATTCTCTGTATAAGTGATATCATTCGGCTCATCCACATCCCATAAATCAACGATATCCATAGTTTCAACTTCATAATTTTCTACAATAAAATTCCAATATTTTGATAAAGAATACTCCTTTTCTATTATAAATTTATGACAATCCTCAAATACTTTTTTTCTCCATAAAAAAATATACCCTCCTCTTACAGCACAGTTTTCTCCTAATTTATTGAAATGCAAAACTTTATTATCTTTCAAAATCAACATATTAATATCATATTTGCTTGGCTCTAATACTTTAGCAGTGACTCCCATTAATTCCGATTTACGCATTTTACTAAGCCCATTTTCAAGCATTTTAGACAAGTCTTGTGCCTTTGTAATCAAGTCACAATCTACACAAATAAAAACATCTTTTACATATTTTTCTGCCAAAGAAAAAGTATATAAACTTCCAATCTGTTTAGCATCATCCACCAATCTAATGCTAATTTTTTGTTTTTTATAATAATCTACTAGTTCGGAAAAAGAATCATATTTATATTTAACAATAACAAATTGTGTTACACCACAATATATTAAATTATCAATTATATACGTAATTAGCAACTTTCCATTGATCTTAATTAGTGGTTTTATCACACCTCTAGTTACTAACCGGCTCCCTTTTCCTGCTGCTAAAATAACAGCATTAATTTCTGAATACATTACTTCTTGCTCCATAAATATAAATTTACATTATCAAAATATTAAATTAATTGTATATAACGCTTTTTTATTTTACTTTTACCAACTCACTAGGTGATGCCAAATATTTTTCATAAATTAATTTGCAGACGCTGGCTTGAATGAAGCCTGCCACTAATGAAAGTATCCTCAACGCCATCCTCTCGATGCTTCAGTATTTTTATAATCCCACCTCATGCTAACCATACAGCATAATCAGTTTCAGGTCCGCATGAAGTGGAATTACCGTCCTAGGAACTACCTACCACACAAATGTGGCAGAGGATCTCCTGATTCAACTTTCAATGACATCGTTTGTTCGGATGCGAGTCCAATGTTCGCTATAAATAGTCGAAAGGTAAGTTTCTTCTACGCTGCCCACCCTGTAACTTATACTAAAAACAACTTTCAACCTGTGGTATAAAGTAATTTGCTATAATCATAAGTGTTACCAAATCAACTATTTAATAGACTAACTTACAAAAGTAAACTTTAACACAACTTTACACTGTTAATTAAATAGGTTATCTCCTTCGATGTTAAAAATATTAATTCTAGCTAAGACTTCTTTCAACATCATTAGGCTTATCCATGAGCCTTTCAATCAAATCAACAATAGTATCAAAATTCTTTAAATTTTCTACCAATAGATTTTCTTCATCTATCTTCATTTTAAATTCATCTTCAATAAGTACAACCAACATGACAAATGTTATAGAACTAAACACTTCATTTGCAACATAATCACTGTGCAGAATCACATCGTCAGCTATATCTTCCTCTAATTCCATATTTTTAATTAATTCTAATAATTTTTTTCTAATAATATCTCTGCTCATATTTCCTTGTATGATTAATCAAAAGCTAGAAATCATACTTTTTCCTTTCTTTTAATATTGTGCTTCAATAGATTCAGATACTTTTAATGTTTGCCTTGTATCTCTGACCACTCAAAAGAGTATATTTCCACTATTTTATCTGAGTTGTTTATAACTGGATGTTGCCGGATTAATCCGAATATATATTTCCATCAAGTCTACAATGATAAGCGCTGGTAGATATCAAACTTTAAACGATGGTGGAAGAGCAAACCCATTATAATGCTTTAGGGTACTGCACCAGCAAACTTGTAAGGATCATCTAGAAGCTGGTGACTGATAAATTGGAGTTTGACCTTGAGTAAAAGGATTGAATATCTTATATCGTTGATTTAAAAACACTAATCAGAAAGCTTTATTAAGGTTACCCATTTTGCCACAATAAAGATTTTATCAATTTCCAGCTAATTTAAGTTCGATTTTTCATAGCTGATCTCATTTTTATTTTTTGCCAAAATTATTACTATATTATCTTTTCCCAGATTTCCATCAAATTAATAAGGAAATTTATTTATTAGTATTACCTTATAGTTGATGTGTATATCCATTTACCGTCAACTAGTTCTGCAACTCGTATCTCGCATAAATACCAATTAGTAGGTTTCTTTTTTAAACATGTAGCCATCATTGTCTGTAAAAAACCCTTATGTGAAACCACAATACAAGTTTCCCAAGGAAAACTAGAAACAATAAACTCAAACCCCTCTTTTGTTCTATCCATGAAATCCCTAAGGCTTTCCCGTCCTTTCCCCTCTGTCGTAATAGAGAATTCTTTATTTTCTAAATATAACTCCTTCAACTCTCTTCCTTGATATTCTCCTTGATTCCTTTCTCTTAATAAATCAGAATAGTATACAGGAACTTTAAAATATGTATTTAATATATCAGTCGTTTCTATAGCACTTTTATAATCACTACTTAAAATCCCATCTATGTGTATTCCCCTTAGTTTATCTACTATAAGATAACTGTCTTCTATCCCCTTTTTATTTAATCCCAAATCCCTAAAACCTAACACTGATTTTTTGCGAGCACCTATATGTGCATCGGTTATAGCATGCCTCACAAAATATATTTTCTTCACCTTACATCACCCCCTTCTCACAAAAAGATAACCTTTAGGATTAATTTTATTATAATCTTCTTCAGAAACATAACTATATTTTATTATTACCTCTTTTTGTAAAATTTTAACTATAATCTCGTAACTAATATTTTCAAAGTCTTCCTGATTATTTATTAAATTCAAAACTAACCTAAAAACATCTTTCTCTTGAACCAAACATATATATTTTATATCCGGAAAATCTTGCTTCCAAAAAATTTTACGTATAACCTCTTTTGCAAATTGTGTTCCACTTTTAAATTGATTATTTATCAAAATTTTATTCACTTCTCTATCTCTACAAAGTTTTATGCAGGAGTACGGTTGTTCCTTTTCCCGATATATATACATAGCATAATCACCAGTATCATATCGGATAAATGGCATTATCCTTTGATTCAGTCCTGTAACAATCACTCTCCCCTTTTCATTATAATTTTTAATAATTTCCCCCTTTTCATTAATTAATTCAATATATACATTACCTTGCATTTGTTTCATATAATCATTACTTGTAGCATACGCAATACCCCAAACTTCAATCAATCCATATAAGTTTAATACCTTAGCATCAAATGTCTGTTCTAAAAGTTTTCGATCCTCATCACTCAAATAATTGCCCGTCACTTCAATATATGGAACTATACCTTTAAAAAATTCTATATCAATTCCACTTAACAAGATATGACGCTTTAATAAATTTGGAGTAGCATGTAAACATACTATTTGTTGATTTTTAATTGCCGTATATAAAGATTCTATATTACTTTTAGAATAGTCCCGTATATTATAATCACATGTAGAAAGTCCCGTATGAATTAAAGGGAAAAATTTTTTTGCAGTGATTTTATGGTCTACATTCATTCGAGTTCTCCATAAACTTAAAGCAATTTGTTTTCTTTCTTTAACACTTTTAACACACTTAAAGGGTATCCCACTAGAACCACTAGTCCATTCCAATATCACATTTGGATTTATTCTCTTTTCAATAATATACTTAGAAATTTCAAATTTATTATTTATATGTCTCAGGATTTCATCTTTATCTATATAGGCATCACTAATAAATTCATCATATTTTGTTTTTATTGTATTCTTATTTATGACAGGCAAATTATTAAACTCTTCGACTTTTAGCTTTTTATAAAATGGTATTGATTTATTAATATCTTTTAATAATTCTTCTAACTTATTCGTCCCGATCACCCCAATCTCAGATTTTCTAATAAATCAAAAATACTCTTATCTAATCGATTACTTCTACTAATTGTTAAATCATTTTCATTTAGCTCCTGATAGTTAAAAAAACCATATTTATTTATATTTCTCACAACATTATTGTCGATTTCTATTTTTTTCCCATCTCTGGTACTTAAATATAATTTATCTTTATAAATCACTGCTATATCATTTACAAAATTAAAATATGGCTTCAAACTATAATCCTTTTCCCAAAATATATTAGCATAAATATTAGCTACAATAGTTTTATTCTCTAAAATATATGTACAATGATACGCACCCTTTGGTATTTCAAAATACTCCCCAGCCTTAAATATGCCCAAATATATTTTATTACAATAATTAATATAACAAAGTACTTTTCCATTTAAAACTTGATGTATTTCAATTTCATTAGTATCATTAACATGTCCTAAAGATCTATTAACTACCTCTTTTCCTATAATTTTTTTGTATGAATTATATAATAATATATCCATATATACGAACGAATTCCCTACTTCTTTTTTGCATATCTGTCTAGAACAATAATATAATGGATTTTGAGATTCATACAATTCCCCCGGAAGAAAAACTGTTTCCTTTATCTCAGCCTCCAATATTTTATTTGAATATACAACATTTAAATTAAATATTTTTGGGTATAAAAACACAATAAAAATCTGATTATCCGCTAAAACACAGTATCTATCAGCATT
>OGYI01002833.1_pt1 | contig 12019 bp, 8 predicted proteins | sample 1576521 | NCBI WGS metagenome assembly OGYI01 (sample SAMEA3541484, study PRJEB24748) | human gut metagenome | biome: human gut; feature: human-associated habitat; material: faeces | place: China | collected 2012
CTTTTTACCTCCGAATCCGTCACCGAGGGGCATCCCGATAAGATCTGCGACCAGATCTCCGACGCCATTCTGGACGCGCTGCTGGAAAAAGACCCGAACAGCCGTGTGGCCTGTGAGGTGACTGCCAGTACGGGCCTTGTGCATATCATGGGTGAGATCACCACGGAAGGCTATGTGGATTTCCAGAAGGTTGTGCGCGACGTTGTGCGGGACATCGGTTATACCCGCGCCAAATACGGCTTTGACGCGGACACATGCGCCGTGCTTTCCAATGTCGACGAGCAGAGCCCCGATATCGCCATGGGCGTGAACCCGGGCGGCGCGGGCGACCAGGGCATGATGTTCGGCTACGCCTGCCGCGAGACGCCGGAGCTGATGCCGCTGCCCATTTCGCTGGCGCACAAGCTGGCAAAGCGGTTGACGGACGTGCGCAAGAACGGCACGCTGGACTATCTGCGCCCGGACGGCAAGAGCCAGGTGACTGTGGAATACGAGGGCAACAGGCCCGTGCGTGTGGACGCTGTGGTCATTTCCACCCAGCACGCTCCGGAGGTGAAGATGGAGGCGTTGCGCAAAGATATTCTGGAGCATGTGATCCGCCCTGTCGTTCCCGCCGAGCTGCTGGACGAACAGACGAAATACTATGTCAACCCCACGGGCCGTTTTGTTGTGGGCGGGCCGCAGGGCGATTCGGGCCTGACGGGCCGCAAGATCATCGTGGACACCTACGGCGGATATGGCCGCCACGGCGGCGGTGCGTTCAGCGGCAAGGACCCCACGAAGGTGGACCGAAGCGCGGCTTATGCCGCGCGCTGGGTAGCCAAAAATGTGGTGGCCGCGGGGCTGGCCGAGCAGTGTGAGGTGCAGCTTGCCTACGCCATCGGAGTGGCCGAGCCGGTGAGCATCCGCGTGGACACCTTCGGCACAGGCGCGGCGGATGAGGCTGCCATCGAAGCCGCGGTGGAACAGGTGTTTGATCTGCGGCCGGCGTCCATCATCGAGCAGCTGGGCCTGCGCAGGCCTATTTACCGTCAGCTTGCGGCCTACGGCCATATGGGACGTGAGGAGCTGGGCGTTGCATGGGAGCAGACGGATAAAGCGGGGGCCCTGCGTGCGGCCATGGGCCTGTAAACGGAAAATGCATCGTTTTCCGCGGCGCAGCGCATAAAATGCTGAGGAAATAAAAAAGAAGGAGCCGGAGGGCAGAAAGGGCGCGCGCCGCTTTTTTTGCCTTCCGGTTTGTGTTATACTATAAAAAATAGCCACGGCCTCTTTTTGGGGGCCATGCAGGCCGTCCCTGGCCTGCGGCCATTAAGATGAGCTTTTTATGGCTTTGCTGTGCAAAGCTATAAAATAGTTCCGCCCCGCCGCTGCAGCGGTGTCGGGAGCAATGAATGCATCCGCCGGCGGAGCCGTGACAACGATGAAAAAGGGAGAAAACACCGTGCGTTATGATATCGTGATGGTGACCTACAACAGCATGAAATGGCTGCGCGCATGTGTGGCCGCGCTGGCCGCCGTGCAGTATCCGCTGGAGGAGCTACACCTTGTTTTCGCCGACAACGGCTCCACCGACGGCACATTGGAGGAGCTGCGGCGCATGGCAGGGGAATACCCGGCTTTCGGCGGCTTTACCGTGGCGGAAAACGGCGCGAACCTTGGGTTCGGCGCGGCATGCAACCGCGGCGCGGCAAAAGGGAGCGCGCCGCTGCTGTTTTTTTTGAATTTGGACACCGAGGTCTGGCCCGACGTATTCCTCCGCCTGGACGAGGCCGCCGTGCGCGCGCCGCAGGAAACGGCGGCGTTTGAGTGCCGTCAGCTTCCCTATGAAACAGGGCATCACATCGATCCCGTAACGTTGGAGACAAGCTGGGCCAGCGGCGCGGCGTTGGCCGTCCGGCGCGCCGCTTTTACGTCTGTCGGCGGTTTTGACGAACATCTGTTCATGTATTGCGAGGATGTGGACCTCTCCTGGCGGCTGCGCGCCGGAGGATACCGGCTGCAATACGTGCCCGCAGCGCGCGTCACCCATTATTCCTATGAGAATGGCGGCCCCAAATTGGGAGAATATGCGGGCAGCTTCTACGGCAATCTGCTGCTGCGTTATAAGTTCGGCTCCTGGCGGGATATCTGGCGCGGGCATAAAATGTATTTGGGCGCGCTTCGCCGTCCGCTGCATTTCAACGGTGTGCGCCGCGTTCTGGCAAAAAATTATCTGCGTCATTTTATAAAGCTGTGGCCTTTCCTGTTCTGGCGTTTTTCTCACCGTGCCGAATACGGCGCGCGTCCGGCACGCTTCGAAGGCGGCTTTTCACCGGACAGAGGCCTGTGGAAATTTACGCCGCCGCAGGAAACGCCGCTCATTTCCGTTATTGTGCGCACCTGCGGCAGGCCGCAGACACTGAAGCGCACGCTGGAGAGCCTGCGCTGGCAGACATACCGCAATTTTGAGATCATCGTCGCGGAGGACGGCCCGCCTGCGGCACGGGAAATGGTGGAGCGGGATTTTGCGGAGCTGCCCATACGCTATCTGAACGATGGCCGGTTCCACGGCCGTGCAGCCAACGGCAACCGGGGGCTTGCGGCGGCGCGGGGAGCGCTGTGCAACTTTCTGGACGATGACGATTTCTTTTATCCCGATCACCTGGAACTGCTGGCGGGTGTGCTGTGCGCGCACCCGGAAGCGGACCTCGTGCTGGGCAGCGCCATGGCGATGTTCGTGGCGAAGGACGGAACCGTCACGGAGGTACGCCCCATGGTATTCGACCGCATCGACCGTTTTACCATGTGTCAAAACTGCCGCATTCCTATACAGACCGTGCTGTTCCGCCGCAGTCTGTTCGAGCGGTACGGCGGCCTCATCGAAACGCTGGAAGCCCATGAGGATTGGGGGATGTGGCTGAAATATCTGGAGCACGGGCGCCGCATCACCCCCCATGCGCCGGACGTGCGCCGGGCCACCAGCCTTTTCGTGCAGCCCGCGGCCCAAAGCGATGCGGCCGCGCGCATGGAGGCATACCGCAAAAGCGACGCGGATTTTTACAGTGATGCTTCGCTGTGCTTCAACGTCACGCTGGCGGATATGCGCCGCTATTATGACGACATGATCGCGGACATGCGCTGCCTGGAGGCGCGCGGTGAGCTGCATGAATTTTTGGAGCAGCAGGCAAAGCGCGGTGAATAAACCGCCCGCGCCGCACAGTCCGGCCCTGTTTTTCATATGCTGGGAGTAGTGTCAGGGAAAACGGAGGTGCATGAAATGCTGAGCGGAGTGATGCTGATCATCGTGACGATGTTCGCGGTGCTGGGCGCGTATTATTTGTCGGACCTTCTGACGAACTGCCTGTTCCGCCGCAGAAAAGCGGCGGAAGCGTTGGTGGTGCTTCGGGCGGACACAAGCGAGCAGATGTGGGCCGGCGTGCTGGATGCACGCGCGGCTTTGCCGGACACCGCGGTGGTGGTGCTGTGCCCGCAGGAGGACGCTTTCACGCCGCCGGGAGCGGGAATGCGGGGTGTGGCCTTCGCTACGCCGGACACACTGGCGCAAGTGGTGCAGGCTCAGCTCAAGGTGCAGGAATAACGCACCGCGCAGCTCCGGCGTGAAGCAGAGAAGAGCGCGGTGCATCAAAGAAAACAAAGAGGAAAAAGAAATACCCGGGAAAAAGCCGGCAGCCGAAAAGCCGGATGCATTTGCGGAGCAAAGTACAAGCCACACGGCGAATGCCGCCCCGGGCCGTCTTGTACGGCGAACAGGGCCGGAAGCGCTGTCCGCAGGCAGCATGGCGGAGAAGCCCGGCTTTTTCGACAGGCGAAAGAATAAAAGGGAGACGCGCATGGCGCAGGAACAGGAATGGCAGACCCTTTCGGGCACAGTTGAAAATATCGTATACTGCAACGAGGAAAACGGCTACACGGTGCTGGAATTTTCCAGCGGGGGAGACCTTTACACCGCGGTGGGCGAGCTTTTGGATGTGAATGTGGGAGAAGACGTGACGCTGCACGGCCGCTTTGTCACACACCCCAGCTTCGGCGAACAATTCCGCGTGGAGGCGTGTGAGGTGCGCATGCCGGAGAGCGCAACGGCAATCCGGCGCTACCTTGCCAGCGGCGCGCTGCCGTACATCGGCAAAGCACTGGCAGGGCGTATCGTGGATGTTTTCGGCGCGGATGCGCTGGAGGTCATCGCCAGCGATCCCATGGCGCTGACGAAGATCAAGGGCATCACGCCGGAAAAGGCTCTGGCGGCTTCCAACGAATTCAAGCGTATCTTCGGCGTGCGGGAGGCCATCGGATATCTGGCGCGATATAACCTGCCGGCCTCCGCCGCTGTCGCGCTGTTCCGCCAGTACGGGCCTGATACGGTCGAGGTCGTCTCCCACAATCCGTACGTGCTGTGCGGATATCCCGCTTATCAGGATTTCGGCGTGGCGGACGCCATTGCCCAGAGCATGAGCCTTGAGTATGACGCGCGGGAGCGCGTGTGCGCAGGGCTTTTGTTCGTGCTGCGCCACAATCTGCAGAACGGCCACGCCTGCCTGCCGCAGGACAAGCTGTGCGGCGCGGCCTCCGGTTTTTTGGGCGTGGAGCCGGAGACTGTGGCTTCCACGCTGGCCTTCATGCTGGAAAACAACGATTTATGCGCCGTGGAATACCGGGAAAAAGCATGGGTATACCTGCCTGAATATATGCGGGCGGAGCTTTCCGTGGCCCGCCACCTTCGCTGGCTGATCAAGTATCCCTGCGCCGGGGGCGAGCACGCGGAAAAGACCATCGCCCGCATCGAAGCGGCGCAGGGCATCACCTATGCGCCTTTGCAGCGGGAGGCAATCGCAGCGGCGCTTGGCGCCAATGCTCTGGTACTCACAGGCGGGCCGGGCACAGGTAAAACGACGGCCGTAAACGGCATGCTGGCCGCGTTTGAGCAGAATGGGGACCGTGTGGCCCTGGCCGCGCCTACAGGCCGTGCTGCGAAACGCCTGTCGGAGCTGACAGGCCGCAAGGCAAAGACCATCCATCGCCTTTTGGAGGTGGATTATACGAACAATGACACCGTGCGCTTTATCCACAACGAAAAAAACCTGCTGAAATGCGACGTTGTGGTGATTGACGAGATGAGCATGGTGGATGTGATGCTGTTTGAGAGCCTGCTGCTGGCGCTCAAGCCGCAATGCAAGATCATTATGGTGGGAGACGAGGACCAGCTGCCCAGCGTGGGCGCCGGCAACGTGCTGGGCGGCGTTATCGCATCCGGCGTAGTGCCTACGATCCGTCTGCGGGATATCTTCCGCCAGGCGGCCGAGAGCATGATCGTCTTCAACGCGCACCGCATCGTCACAGGACAGCTGCCCGGCAAGGGCTCACGGGACAGTGATTTCTTCATGCTGGAATCCGACGGCGAAGCCTGCCAGCAGCTGGTGTGCGACCTTGTGTGCCGCCGCCTGCCTCAGAGCTATGGATTCGACCCGTTCGAAGACATTCAGGTGCTGTGTCCGTCTAAAATTGGCCCGCTGGGCACGGTTGCGCTGAACGCGGCGCTGCAGCAGCGGCTGAACCCGCCCGCACCGGGCCGCCCGCAGCTGAATATCCGCGACAAGATCCTGCGTGTGGGCGATAAGGTAATGCAGGTGCGCAACAATTACGACATTCCGTATACCCGGCCCGACGGCGGCGAGGAGGGCGCAGGCGCGTTTAACGGCGACATGGGCGTGATCGTCGATGTGGACGTGCGCGGCGGCAGTGTGACGGTGCGCAGCGAGGACAGGCTGCTGGTATACACCGCCGAGCATGTGCGGGAGCTGGAGCCGGCCTATGCCGTCACCATCCACAAAAGCCAGGGCAGCGAATTCCCGGCTGTCATCATTCCGGTGATGGACGTGCCGCCCAAGCTGTGCTACCGCAATCTTCTGTATACAGGCGTCACACGTGCAAAAACGCTTTGTATCCTTGCGGGCCATAGCGCGGAGGTGGCGCAGATGGTGCGCAGCGTGCGGAGGAACAAACGGTTTTCCTGTCTGGCCGATCTGATCCGGGACGAAACGCTGTGAACAGGGGGGATAGCTCTTTGAAAAAATCAAAGCGGCTGTTTGAGCTGTGCGGGGATATTCTGTTCCCGCGCCGCTGCCCTTTCTGCGATGCGGTTTTGGGCTTTTCCGGTCCATGTGCCGTATGCGGGCCGGCGCTGGCGTGCATACGCCGTCCTCTAAGGCAGCCGGTACCGAAGCAGGGGCACGCGCTGGAGCATCTGGATGCGGCGTATGCGCCGTATTTCTATGAACCGCCTGTGCGGGACGCGGTTCTGCGGCTGAAATTTGAAAACCGCACCGATCTTGCACGCCCGTTGGCATTGCTGCAGGCAGAGGCGTTGAAAGCGGCGGGGTGTCTGGGGGATGTGGATGTATTGGTCCCGGTGCCTTCCGGCAGAGGGGAACGGCGGAGCCGCGGCTATGACGTGCCGTTGATGCTGGCGCGCGCGCTGGGCCGGGAGCTGGGGCTGCCTGTGATGCAGGCGCTTTGCAAAATACGGGAAACGCCCCGGCAAATGGCTCTTTCCGGCGGGGAACGCCGGAAAAATTTGAAGAATGCATTTTCAGCCCGTCCGGATGCGCTGCTGGAGGGAAAGCGGATTTTGCTGGTGGATGATGTGCTCACCACCGGCTCCACGCTGAACGAATGTGCAAAAGCTCTGCGCGCGGCAGGCGCGGCGGAATGCCGGGGTGTATGCGCGGCGGCGACGCGCTGAGGCCGAAAAGGCAAAAAAGGTCGAGCGCGGGCCGGAGACGGTGTGGTATCCTATGCCTGCCTGGCAGATGCGGGCCGCGGGCGAAGGTGCACTTAAGGCGAAGCAAGCGTCTGGCGGCAGGACGGAAGCCTCGGTGTCGGGAGGGAACGGCATGACGCAGCAGATCGAAGCGGTACAGCGCATGCAGGATTATATCGAACAGAATCTGGCTGGGGAGATCACTCCGGCGGACCTGGCCCGGGCCGCGCTGTTTTCGCCTTGGTATGCGTACCGGCTGTTCCGGCGGCACACAGGGCTGACGCCGGCGGATTATATCCGTCGGCTGCGTCTGTCCCGCTCCGCATTGCGCCTGCGGGACGAAGGCTGCCGCATTACAGACGTGGCGTTCGAGCTGGGGTTCGGCAGCGTGGACGGTTATCAACGGGCGTTTTTTCGCGCGTTCGGCTGCAACCCGGGCGAATACGCGGCAAAGCCTGTCCCGCTGTGCCTTTTTGTTCCCTACGGGGTAAGATACCGGGAATTGCGAAAGGAGCCGAAAAAAATGGAAAATGTGAAAACGGTGTTTGTACAGCGTGTGGAAAAGCCCGCGCGGAAGGTCATTTTGAAGCGCGGAGTAAAGGCGCGGGATTATTTCGCCTACTGTGAAGAGGTCGGCTGCGATGTTTGGGGCACGCTCACCAGTATGAAGTCCCTTTGCGGAGAGCCGGTGTGCCTGTGGCTGCCGCCGGAGCAGCGCGCTCCGGGTACGTCCGAATATGTACAGGGTGTGGAGACCGCAGAGGATTATGACGGTCCCGTGCCCGAGGGCTTTGATGTGATCCGCCTGCCGGCGGCGGAATATTTGATGTTTCAAGGCGAGCCGTTTGCGGAGGAGGATTATTGCGAGGCCATCGGGCAGGTGCGCGGCGCCATCGAGAAGTACGACCCCGCCTGTCTGGGCTATGTGTGGGACGGCGCGAACCCACGCATACAATTGGAGCCTGTGGGTGACCGGGGCTATATTGAGCTGCTGCCCGTGCGGCCCGCAGAGCGCTGAGCCATACCGGGGAAAATAAAAAAGCGCGTTTGACAAAATGTCAAACGCGCTTTTTTCATGCTCTGCACAGGCTCACTTGAACAGGTGGATGTCTCCGCTTTGGTTGAGCTGCACCAGGACCGTGGCGATGATGGGCAGGCCGAACAGCCCTACAAAACCGAACAGATAGGTGCCGACAAACATGCACACAAGAGTTACCAGCGGATACAGGCCGATCTGCTTGCCTACCACGCGCGGCTCCAGCATCTGGCGCACTACGGTGATGATGGCATATAAAATAAGAAGCCCGATGCCCAGCGGGAAGTTGCCCAGAATCAGCATGGCCGCCGCCCACGGGATGAGCACCGTGCCGGTGCCGAGCACAGGCAGGATGTCCACAATGGCGGTGAGCAGCGCGATGAGCAGGGCGTAGTCCACCCGCAACAGAGAAAAACCGATGAGAAGCTCCACAAAGGTGATGCTCAGCAAAATGGCGTAGGCCCGTCCGAATTTGAAAATAACGTCCACGCCCTTTTCTTTCACCTTGAACAGCATGTCCCGTGCTTTTTGGGGCAGCTGACGCGCCAGGAAAGAGGTGATGGCATAATAATCCGAAACGAAGAAAAACGACGCGACGATGGTGATGATGAACTTAACGAGGAACGACGGCACGGAACCGGCCACATTCGTTACCGCGCTCAGAGCGCCTGTGGAGATGGCGGTGACCATTGAGGACAGCGAGGACGACAGGCTGTTGCCGGCGCTTTCCACAAAATCCGTCAGCGTGGGGTTCAGGGCCATCACCCAGTTTTCCAGTGTGTCCTGCAGCGAATTCAGCGCCGGGGCCACAACCGTGTCGTACACCTGCGGCAGCGCGTAGAAAATATCGCGGCAGAAAATCACAAGCCGCGTACCCAGCACCGTGATGAGAGCGGCCGCCAGAACATAAAACGCAATGAGCAGCAAAACCGAAACGGGCTTGCGCCCAAGCTTTGTTTTTTGTGTCACCCAGTTGATAACGGGTTTCAGGATAAAGGCAATAAGAAACGCTACCAGAAAGGGCATCAGGAACGGCAGCGCATATTTCAGCACGGCATAGGCCAGCCCGAGGATGATGCAGTAAAACAGGACCCTGATGATAAAGGCCCGCATCTTTTCGATTTGCAAGCGCCCACCTCCATGTCCGGCTGCGCAGCGCGTGCCGGTGATTGGGCACCGTGAAAAATATACAGCACCCATAATGTTTTATTATACCCCTGTCCGTGCGGAAAATATAGGATATCTGCAAAAGTTTACGTTTTTTTCAAAAAGTGCGCAAAAAGCTCATGCAGCGGGAATATCCTCCACAAGTACCACGGCGGCTTCCCGTACCGCACCGTCACCGTGTCCCCGGGCGAGTGCCCGGACAGAGCGGTCTTTACGTCGGTCATCGTTTCAATGGCAAGCCCGTCGATGGAGAGCAGGTAATCGCCGTTCGTCAGGCCCGTCTTGCCGCCGTTGTTCACATATACGCCCAGCCGCCCGGTGCCTGCGAAAATCGCAGAGCGGTAGGATGTCAGCTCCACCAGCTCCATGCCCAGCGACGGCCTGCCGCTGACATAGCCCTGGGTGATGAGCTGCTCGACGACGGGACGCGCTGTGTCGATGGGAATGGCGAAGCCAAGGCCCTCAACGTCCGAGCCGGAGGATTTGGAGTTCACCACGCCCACCAGACGCGCCTGCGCGTCGAACAGTCCGCCGCCGGAGTTGCCGGGGTTGACGGCTGCGTTGGTCTGCAGCAGCGTCATATGCTCTCCGTCAATGCTGATCACCCGGTCCTTGGCGCTGATGATACCGTCCGTTACCGTGCCGCCCAAACGGCCCAGCGGGTTACCGATGGCAACCACGGGCTGGCCCACCACAAGGTCTGCCGAGGTGCCCAGTGTGGCGGGAATGAGCCCCTGTGCCTGTACGCGGATAACAGCGAGGTCGGTCTTGGCGTCGGTGGCCACCAAAGCGGCGTCCAACGTGGTGCCGTCATGCAGGCGCACCGCAATGCTGTTTGCACCGCTGATAACGTGGTCGTTTGTGACGATATAGCCGTCGGCAGAGATGATCACACCGCTGCCTGCGCCTGTGGAAACATACTGGTTGAAATAGCTGCCGGTCTGCACGGATTCCGTTGTGATCTCAACCACGGAATCGCTGGCCGCCGCGGCAACACTGGCCGCATCCAGGCGCGCGCCCCCGGTCACGGGCGCGTTTCCGGACGGCGCCTGATACACCACGACGTTCTGCGGTTCGGGCATGGTACGGCTGTTGGCGTATACAGTGCCGAAATAGGCCGCTGCGCCGCACAGAGCCACCAGCACAAGTCCGTACAAAAACGGGTGGCGCGTTCTCTGCCTTGCGGGAACCATGTCGACCACGGGCCCGCTGCCGCCCGGCGCAGCGAACGGCTCGTCCGCGCGCCGGTCTCCCTGCGAATGATACCCCTGTCCATCCGGCCCCTGCGGGCCGTAAGAATAAACGCTCATACTTCATCGCTCCTGTTGTGGATGGAGCGTGCTCCGCCATACCGGAGGTGAAAAGACGTGCCGCCCCAACGTATGCTATTATGATACCCGCTGCGCACAAAGAAGAAAAGAGACAAAAAGTAAATTTTGTCAAAACACGGACGCACAGGCAAACAAATGCGGCCGGAGACAGAAAACGCCGTGCAACGGGCAGAATGCCGCCGCACGGCGTTTGGAGTATAGGATTCAACCAACACGATACAGGTCCCGCCGTGCGGTGACGGTAAGCCCGCTGCTGTCGGTGACGGCGGCCACAAGCTCCGCCTCCCTCTGCGGTGCGGCGTAGACCTCTTCCGGGAAGGAAAGATAGTAGGTGATGCCGGAAAGGATCTCTTCCGCCTGTTCATCGGCGGTTCCGGCGCCGCCGGAGACAAGCTGAAAATCAGCCGAAAGATCCATCTCCTGCCGCTGTACCGCCTCGCCGTCGATCACCAGCTCGATTACCGCATGCGCGGGAACGGCGGAGTTCTCGCGGTAAGCGCGATTTACCGAAAGCTCAAAATCCCCGCCCAGCGTCATTCCGGCGGTACCGTCCGTCCTGCGCCCGGAGTGCTGTGCTTTAAATTCCGTGGGCGTCACCGAAACCGTCGTCTGGTAGCCCGAGACAAAATCGTATTCCCGGAACAGTTCCTCCGTTTGGGCCTCCCCATCCAGCGTGAAGCTGACGGATACCGAAAAGTCCTGGTATTCCATTTCCAGGGGAACGGCCAACTCCGCACGAAACGCATTGCCCGCCAGCAGCGTCCCGGCGGCTGTCTGAGGCACACCGCTCTCCGGCGTAAGAGTGAACACGGCGGAAAGACCGTCGCGGTAGTTTTTGGGGGTGGCCGTAACCGTCAACGGTACGCGACGTTCTGTGCCGGGCGCGCCGTAGTCCCAATCAAAACCAGCCACGATGCTGGCCTGCTGGCGCAGGCTCTCTTCTATGCTGGACTGGATGGATGAGATACGCATATCGATGCTGCCTTCGATGCCGGCCACGTTTGCGCCGATGTCGTCCACACGGCTGGAAAGCTCCCGCATGCGGCCCCCGTAATACACACCGAGGTACACCAGCGCCGCACCCACGCAGGCGAGCGCGGCGGCAAGGCCCGCAAGAAGGATGCGCTGGCGGTGGGCCGCATGGGCCTGCGCCGCATTTTGCGCGTCCAGCAGGGCTTTTACGCTTTCCAGCGCCACACCGTCCTGTCCGGCGGTATTTTCCGTTCCGGACTCTTTTCCTGTCAGCAGTTCGTCGCAGCTTACGCCCAGCGCGCGGGCCAGCTCCTGCAGATTATCCAGCCCGGGCAGAGAAGCGCCGCTCTCCCATTTGCCGATGGCCTGACGGGAGACGCCCACCTGTTCGGCCAAAGCCTCCTGGGAAAGGCCTGCCGCCCGGCGCAGCGCAAGAATGCGTTCGTTGATCGTCATAGTTGTGTCCTCCTGAGGAAAAGTGAGGCGGGAACAGGCCCGCCCTCCGATTTCATCCTAACAAAAGCGCGGGCGCGGGGCCACCAACTGGGTGTTCCATTTCGGCAACCTGCGGTTGCCATGGCCTTATTGTAGCATGTTGAGACGAAGTTTGTCAGGTGATTTGAAAAAGAACGTATAAAGCCTGCCGGGGGATGTGGTATAATAACCTCAAGCCCGCCGCTTGCGCGGCTGCGCATGTGCAAGGCACACGCCCCTGTGCTGGCGCACAGGGCTTTGAGAACATTGAACCATGCAAAA
>OGYI01002843.1_pt1 | contig 11981 bp, 8 predicted proteins | sample 1576521 | NCBI WGS metagenome assembly OGYI01 (sample SAMEA3541484, study PRJEB24748) | human gut metagenome | biome: human gut; feature: human-associated habitat; material: faeces | place: China | collected 2012
CCATAATACACCGGAGCCTCTTTCACTACTTTTTTCTTATTTGTAGTTGTCTCGTGCATATCTGCGATTCTTTTCTTCAGTTCTTCCACAAGCTGGGCATATCGGATAATTTCCGGACGATAATGCACGATCAAAGCACAGTAAGTAGGAACTGTCTCCAGCATGCCTTCGATTGGAGATTCTTTTAATTTTTCATCCAGCGCACGTACCTTGGCATTGACCTCAAGGCTGATCACACTGCCGAATTCAACGGAAACTGCTCTGTCTCCTGCGATCAGGAACTTCACATCCATTTAAGCTTACCTCCGTTCTTAATTTGACAAAAAGGCCCGTCATACGTGGTGACAGACCTTCCTGTATGTATCTTTTATTCGGTTAGTCTACAAATTCAAATCCGACTTTTTTGAGAGTTTCGTCAACCCATGGACGTGGCCACTCACCGCGTGTCAGGATTCCCTCAAGCTGTTTTTCCTCACCAGCATGGTATTTTCTTGCAATCTCTGCAAGCTCTGCTGTGTGCTCATCCGGTCTGATAGCAAGAAGTCCGTCGGAGTCTCCAACGATGATATCACCAGGATTGATCACGATTCCTGCAAAGGATACCGGGAAGTTCATCTCTCCCGGGCCGTTTTTGTATGGTCCGTTTGGTGTGATACCTTTTGCATATACAGGGAAATCCATCTGACTTAATGTATAGCTGTCACGAACACAGCCGTCAATGATGATTCCTGCGATTCCTCTGGATTTCGCATAGTTGCTCATGATCTCACCGCAAAGTGCTCTGCTCAGGCTTCCTTTGTTTGCAAGGACGATAACGTCTCCCGGCTGAGCCATATCCAGAGCTTTATGGAACAGAAGGTTATCTCCTGCCGGTGCATTTACTGTAAAAGCTGTTCCTAAAAGTCTTGCCTTCGGGTTCAGAGGGAAAATGCTGGAATCTACAGCAGCGATCCTTCCACAGTTATCATCAATATTTGCAACCGGAATACCGCGGAAAGCTTCCACTAATTCTTTTGACGGTCTTTCGAAATTTCGTCTGATTCTACATCCTAATGCCATATGAAAACCTCTCTTCTTTTGATTTTCTTTTTAAGTTGTATTTATCATATCATACAAGCTTACTATTGAATAACGAATAATTTCTCTGTATAATATAAATAATTTTTATATTATCAAAGCTTAAACTACCCTATAGATAAAACAAAAGAAAAGGAGCTGTCCATATGAACCTTGCTGAAATCGAAACCTTTCTCACCATTGTAAATACCAAGAGCATCACCCGTACAGCGGATCTTCTTTTTCTTTCCCAGCCTACTGTCAGCCACCGGCTCACATCTCTGGAGAACGAACTGGGTTTCCCCCTTGTGATCCGTCAGAAAGGTCATAAGCAGGTGGAACTGACTGCCAAGGGAACAGATTTTATCATCCTTGCAGAACGCTGGATGTCTCTCTGGAAGGAAACTATGGAGCTGCAGCGCAATCAGGATTCTCTGCTGCTTACCATCGGCTGTACAGACAGCCTGAACGTAGCTGTTTTCGCACCACTGTATGACAGGATCTTAAATGAGCAGACTAAACTGGATCTGAACATCGAGTCCCATCACTCTTCAGAACTCTACGGTCTTCTTGGAGAACACAGCATTGATATCGGATTTGTCTACCACAAATTGCATTACAAGAATATCATAACAGAGAAAATCTTCGAAGAAAAGCTTTATCTGATACAATCGGATCAGCCAGCCATTTCTGCTCCAGCAATACATACCGATGAGCTGGATCCATCCCTGGAGCTGTTTTTAAGCTGGGATGACAATTATCAGATCTGGCATGACCGCTGGCTTTCCTCTGCTTCCAGGCCTCACATTGCGGCAGATACCATCACGCTTTTGGACCGTCTCTGGAAAAAACCGGGAAACTGGATGGTCGCACCACAGTCTGTGATCCTGGAGCTTTCCCATTACCGGCCTCTTTTTATCAGTGAACTGAAAAACACGCCGCCAAATCGTGTCTGCTATAAGATCAAACATAAATATCCAAAGTCCACCAGCAAACGTGCCGTGGAATTCTTTGAAAATGCACTGGAAGACTTTCTTGCAGAATCCACTCCGTCCTTCCCGATCGGCCAGGTATGGGAACGGCAGAAATAAAAAAACGGTAAGCACAAGTCCGTCAGGAACATTTTCTGCTTTACCGTTTCTTCTTATATTAGTTATACCAGGATTTTGATCCACCGCTTTTTACCACAAAAGCGGTGGATATTTTTTATCTGATCATTTGTTTTTCAGCTCTTCCACTGCTTTTTTAATCCTTGCACATGCTTCCTGAAGATCCTCATAGCTGCATGCATAGGAAATTCTTAAGTATCCCTCACCTTCGGAGCCGAACGCGGAGCCAGGTACCAGGGCGATCTTTGCATTGTCAAGAAGATACTCGGCCACCTCCATAGAAGTCATTCCAAGGCTCTTGATATTTACGAAGATATAAAAAGCGCCATGTGGGTTATTGCAGCTGATCCCATCGATCTCATTCAGAGCCTTTACCACATAATCTTTTCTTCTCTGATATTCTTTTCTCATTGCCTCAACATCTTCTGCACAGTCACTTAATGCGGTAAGTGCTGCTTCCTGTACGAAGGAAGAGGCGCAGGTAACGGTATACTGATGAACACGTACGCATGCCTGGATGATTCCAACCGGTGCACACATATATCCAAGTCTCCAGCCTGTCATTGAGTAAGCTTTTGAAAAGCCTCCTAATGTGATGGTACGCTCTTTCATTCCCGGAAGGGATGCGATGCTTACATGCTCTGTTCCATCGTATACAAGCTGGCTGTAGATCTCATCCGCGATTACAAGAAGGTCATGTCTGATGGCGATCTCACTTAATTTCTCAAGTGTCTCTCTGGAAAACACACCGCCGGTCGGGTTGCTTGGGTTAACAACTACGATCATCTTTGTCTTGTCAGTGATCTTTGACTCCATCTCCTCAAAGTCGATCTGATAATCGTTCTCTTCTCTCAGGCTGTATGTTACAGGTACTGCTCCAAGTGCTGACGGAACATGGATGTAGTTCAGCCATACCGGGTTCGGGACAAGGATCTCATCGCCGGGATCCAGGAAAGCGTCCATGGATGCGAAAGTTGCCTCACCAACACCTACTGTTACAAGAACTTCAGATGCTTCATAATCTGTACCATGGTTCTCGTTCTCCCATTTTGCAATGGCCTCTCTCAGTTTCGGGATACCGTAGTTGGATGTGTAAAACACATGTCCTGCTGCAAGGCTCTCGTTTGCTGCCTTTTTGATCTTCTCAGGTGTATCAAAATCCGGACGTCCGATCTCCAGGTGAATGATCTTTTCTCCTGCCTGCTGCATTTTGTTTGCTTTTTCCATTACTGCACGGATACCGGAAAACGGAAGGCATTCCATTCTTTTCGCTGTCTTGTACTCCATATTCATTTCCTCCTGAACCCTTTTATTTTTCTGCGGATGTCCCGCTTTTTTACTCTGGAAATTCCGGACTGCATCTGTGCAGATGGGCAAATCGCCTGCACAGCATGTCCATTTAGTATTTAAGCGTATAGCTGATGTCTCAACTACACGCTTAAATGGTATCATCGTAGTAATATTAAGTCAATTTAATAATTTGTATGTATAATATTAAGACTTTTTATATTTACTTACGCGTTATATTTGTTTACGTCAAGCTCATTCTCTTTCTTGTTAACGATAACGTTGACTGTTGCATCACCGATTACGTTAAGCGGAAGAAGTGCCATCTCAACCGGACGGTTGATAGCTACAACCAGTGCATATGCGATCATGCAGAGGTCAGATGTCCATCCCATACCGGAAAGGATGGTTACGATCAGAGTTGTACCTGCGATCGGGATAGCCGGGCAGCCCATTGCTGCACAGATGGAAAGGAATGCAACTGTGATCAGGTTTGCCGGTGTGATGTCGATTCCGGATGCTGTTGCAATAAAGGTTACTGCAAACATATGCATAACTGTTGTTCCGTTCATGTTGATGGTCATACCTGTTGGAAGTACGAAGCTTGTGATCTCCTGAGAGCATCCAAGCTCATCAAGGCATGTTCTGGTGTTCAGCGGAAGGCATGCTGCAGAAGAGTTTGTGGAGAATCCGAATACACCGACCTTAGCGATCTTCTTGAGGAATTTCATCGGGCTTAAGCCTGTTGTAAGACCGATACCGATCGGGTAAATCGTAACTACAAGTACAAACAGTGTCAGCATTGCACCTACAATATAAGCAGCTGCAGGTGCCAGATACTCTGCTCCGTAAATTGCGAATGTACGGGAGATCAGGCAGAAGATTGCAACAGGACCAACCTTATTGATCAGGAATGTAAGGTACAGGTTGATGATATCGCTGAAATTTTCAAGAACTTTTTTCAGAGGATCCACCTTGTCACCAAGTGCGTTCATGCAAAGTCCGAGAACGATAGCTACTACTACAACTGCAAGGATACTGTTGTTGCTGCTGAATGCGGTTCCGATGTTGGACGGAACTGCTGTTACGATTGTTGCAAGCGGGTTAAACTGATCCAGTGTTGCAGCCTCTGTAACTGCCTCTGCCGGAAGCTTAACATTGAAGAAGCCTGCAGATTTCATTGCAAATGCAACGATACCTGCGATGCATGCGCCTACTACATAGAAACAGAAGAATCCAATCAGTGTACGCCCTGCGATTCTTCCCAGCTTGGAAGAGCTGGAAATACTGCACATTGCAAGGCTTAAGGATACAAGTACCAGCGGTACGATCGCCATCTGTAATCCCCTCATGAACAGCTGTCCGATAATATAGAAGAGACCGATGGAATGAAATCCCTGATCTGCTGTGATATCCTGGAACAGAAGTGCATTGATCACGTTCCATGTTCCCTCAGACATCTGCTGTTTCAGAAGCATGAATCCAAGTCCTACGACCAGACCGCCGACCAGAGCGATCATCATGTTTCTTACTATGTTGTTCTGTTTTTTCTCTTTTGCCATAGTTTCCACCCTTTCCTTTCTTATCCTAAAAAAGTACACATTTTCATATAAAAAGAGCCGGACAAATCATCGCAGTAATCCCTTGTTTTAAATCTCCTTTGATTTATCCGGCATTCTATCTCTCATATGAATGTACTTTATTTAGTTTCTATAAGTGTTTGATCTCAATACCTTCTTCTGTGAATTTCTCACGGATCCTCTGTACAAAAGCAAGTGCCTTCGGTCCGTCTCCGTGTACACAGAGTGTGTCACCCTTGATGTCAAGCTCTTTTCCGTTGATGGATGTGACTTTACCTTCTTTGATCATTTTCACGCATCTTTCGATGGCAACGTTCTCATCTGTGATCATGGATCCCTCCATCTTTCTCGGTACAAGAGAAAGATCATCCATGTATGCACGATCTGCAAAAATCTCAGATGCTGTACGAAGTCCCTTGCTCTCGGCGATATCTCCAAGAACTGCACCTGCACAGTAGTAAACGATCAGATCTTTGTCATACTCACAGATTGCCTCGCAGATTGCTGTGGAAATGTCCTCGTCATACTGGCAGGCATTACCCATTGCTCCATGAGGAGCGACATGCTGAAGCTTCATTCCGTAGCTCTTAGTGAAAGCAGCCAGGGCTCCGATCTGATATCTGACGTAATTCTTAACTTCATCATGAGAGAGAACCATCTTTCTTCGTCCAAAGCCAAGAAGATCAGGATATCCAGGATGGGCTCCAACCATAACGCCACGTTCCTTTGCCATGCGGACTACCTTATCCATTACCATCGGATCGCCTGCATGCCAGCCACATGCTACATTTGCTGTTGTGACATATTTGATGATTTCTTCATCGCCGCCAAGCTTATATGCACCAAAGCTCTCACCCATGTCACTGTTTAAGTCGATACTGTACATGTTGCTACCTTCCTTTCTTTCTTTACTTGCTGAAAGTATAACATGTTAAATATAAATAATAAAATAGATTATTTTTTCAGAATATATTAATATTTTCTATATTTCTTTTGCAATAAATTTCACTTTTCTTTGATCCGTTTTTTGAAAAGCTGTTGACAAAGATTTTTATATATGATTAAATAGTCATATGAACATTAATTCATATATTCATATAAAAAGACAAACAAATCAGCAAGGAGAGTTCATATGGAAGAAAAATTAAAGAAAGATTCCATGGAGTCCGCAAATTCCTGCGGTTGCGGCTGTGGTCACGATCATGCGCATCACAGCCATGATGAGCATGAAGCACATCATGATCATGAGCACCATCACCACCATGACGAGCACTGCGGCTGTGGCTGCGAAGATCACGACCATGAGCACCACGAACACGAGCATGAGCACCTCGATGAACACTGTAGCTGTGGTTGCGAGGAGCACGAGCACAAACACCATGAACATGAGCATGTGCACCACGGTGAACACTGTAGCTGTGGTTGCGAGGAGCATAAGCACGAACACCATGAACATGAGCATGAGCATGTGCACCACGATGAACACTGTAACTGTGGTTGCGAGGAGCACGAGCACGAACATCATGAACATGAGCACCACGATGAACACTGTAGCTGTGGTTGCAAGGAGCACGGACACGAACACCATGAACACGAGCATGTGCACCACGATGAACACTGTAGCTGTGGTTGCGAGGAGCACGAGCACGAACATCACGAGCATGAGCACCATCACCACCATGACGAACACTGCGGCTGTGGCTGCGGAGATCATGACCATGAGCACCACGTTCACTCCCACAATGCTCTCACCGCAAAGCGTATCTACATTCTGGAGAACCTCGGCTGCGCTCACTGTGCTTCCAAAATGGAGGAACGGATCCAGGCTCTTGAAGGCGTAGAAAGCGCTACCATTACTTTTGCAACAAAACAGCTTCGCTTAAGGGCTGCAGATCCAGACGCTCTGCTTCCGCATATCCGCAAGATCTGCACATCCATTGAATCTGAAGTTAAAGTTGTTCCGAGAAATCCAGCTCCGGCAGCTTCCACTGACACAACAACTAAGACATATCTTCTGGAAAATCTGGGCTGCGCTCACTGCGCTTCCAAAATGGAGGAACAAATCGCAAACCTTGAAGGCATTTCCGAAGCAACCATCACTTTTGCAACAAAACAGCTTCGCTTAACTGCAAAGAATCCGGATCGATACCTGGATCAGATCCGTAAGATCTGTACATCCATTGAATCCGAAGTTCTTGTAAAAGAAAAGGATCCGAAGCCAAAGGCTCAGTCCCAAAAAACAGCGACTCACCCAACTGCACCCAAAAAGAAATTTTTCTCCAGGGAAAACGTAGATATCATCTGTATTATCATCGGTGCAGTACTCTTCGTTGCCGGAGAGATCATGGAACACAAAGGCTTCGGCACCAGTGCCACTCTTCCTGTATTTGTGATCGCATACCTGGCACTTGGGGGTGTTATCGTTGTAAAAGCTGCCAAAAACATCTCTCACGGACAGATTTTTGACGAAAACTTTCTCATGAGCATTGCAACACTTGCCGCTTTTGCCATCAATGATTCCGCTGAGGCCGTAGGCGTTATGCTCTTCTACCGCATCGGAGAGCTTTTTGAGGAAAAAGCCGTTGAACGAAGCCGCGGACAGATCATGGATGCCGTAGACCTTCGTCCGGAAGTAGTAAATCTGGTCACAGGCGATGATATCCAGGTAATTCCCTCTGAAGAGGCTCAGATCGGAGACATTCTTCTGGTCCGTCCCGGAGACCGCATCCCTCTTGATGGTATCGTAATTGAGGGAAACAGCCGCATCGACACTTCTCCGATCACAGGAGAGCCTGTACCGGTTGCTGTAAATGAAGGTGATGAGATCACTTCCGGCTGCGTCAACACCTCCGGACAGCTTAAGATCCGCGTAGAAAAACCTCTGGAAGAATCCATGGTCACTCGTATTCTGGATTCCGTAGAAAACGCAGCAGCAAGCAAACCGAAGATTGACCGCTTTATCACACGCTTTGCCAGGGTTTATACTCCTTGTGTTGTAGGAATCGCAGTGGCAACTGCCATACTCCCATCCCTTGTTACCGGAAACTGGCATTACTGGATCTACACAGCCATTACTTTCCTGGTAATGAGCTGCCCTTGTGCTCTTGTACTTAGTATCCCGCTGGCCTTTTTCTCCGGGATCGGTGCCGGTTCCAAAAAGGGTATCCTTTTCAAGGGTGGCCTTTCCATCGAAGGATTAAGTAAGCTCGGCGCTGTGATCATGGATAAGACCGGCACTATCACAGAAGGCAACTTCCAGCTTCAGAAGGTTGTTGTCACCGGTAAATACACGGAAAACGACCTCCTTTCCATGTGTGCAGGCTGTGAACAAAACTCCACACATCCCATTGCGAACAGCATCGTTGCTGCCGCAATAGAACGTGGAATCCAATTTGAAAAACCGATCTCCCTGGAAGAAATTTCCGGTCATGGGATCGTTGCGGAAATGCCGGAGGGAAAAGTTCTCTGCGGAAATCGCAAGCTGATGGATAAATTCGGAATTACAATCGGAGAATTAAAGGAAGCCGCTTACGGTTCTGAAGTATTTATGGCAGTAAACGGAACCTTCGCAGGATATATGCTGATCTCCGATACCATCAAACCTGACGCAAAGGAAGCCATTGCTTCTCTGAAAAAGCTTGGTCTCCACACTGTTATGCTTACCGGAGACTCCGAAGACAGTGCACAGGCTGTAGGAAAAGATGCCGGGATCGATGAGATCTATGCAAAGCTTCTTCCGGAGGATAAGCTCAATGCCCTGAAAAAGGTCCGCCAGGCACATGGAACTGTTATGTTTGTCGGTGACGGTATCAACGACGCTCCTGTTCTTGCAGGTGCTGATGTAGGTGCTGCCATGGGAAGCGGTGCAGATGCTGCCATTGAAGCCGCAGATGCCGTATTTATGAATTCCAATGTAGATGCGATCCCTCAGTCCATCACCATTGCACGAAGCACAAACCGTATTGCATGGCAGAACGTAATATTTGCCCTGGTAATCAAGATCGCAGTTATGATCCTTGGTCTTGCCGGACATGCCAACATGTGGATGGCCGTATTTGCAGACACTGGCGTTGCCATGATCTGCGTGCTGAATTCCATTCGTATCCTGTATAAAAAATAGGATCCGTTCTGCAGGGCAGATATCCTGCAGCGGATCCATACAACTCCCCAGTGATGCAGAAAAGAATTTGACCGGTGCGTTTTTTTCAGCTACAATAGAAGTTAACAGTTTGGAGGATGCGCAAATGAAGAAAACACATATAGATTACCCGATCAATGATGATACACTGTACCGGCTTGCCGACCTGTTCAAGGTTTTCGGTGATCCTACCAGGATCCGTATCCTGTACGTACTTTCTGTAGAAGAGCTCTGTGTTCAGGATATTGCCGATCGTCTTTCCATGACCCAGAGTGCCATTTCACATCAACTCCGGGTACTGAAGCAGATGTCACTGGTCAAATTTCGAAGAGATGGAAAAACCATTTACTACTCCCTGGCAGACAGCCATGTGGCAACCATCATGAATCAGGGACTTGAACACGTTACAGAAGAATAACCCATAAAACACAATGAAAAAAGCCAATCCGCTTCCTAATGGAAGAACAGATTGGCTTTTTTCTATGCCTTACTCGTGCATCATTTGTATTTATCCCTTGCCCTGTGGTGAAGCACCATCGCTCCGTATGCAGGCATCTTCACCTGAAGAATCCCTGCATCTGCAATATATTCTTCCGGCATTTCCGTATAACCCTCTCCGGAAGAAAGCATCAGGCGCTGAAAAGCCGTTGCTTCTTTCCGGCTTACACCGGTTTTCCAGGCTGTTACCCTTATGTCTCTCTCCTGATCCTGATTATTGAGGATCACTATGATCTGTTCAGAATCAGAAAAACGACCATAGCTCAAGCCCTGATGATCGTTCCACAGAAATTCCAGGGACCCCTTTGCAAGAATCGGATATGCCTTGTGTATGCAGATCATACGTTTGTGAAAGTCCAGCATCTCCTGGTCTTCTTTTCCCCAGGGATAAGTTCTGCGGTTATCCGGATCTGTAAAGCCGCAGACACCGGCTTCATCCCCGTAATATACCGTGGGCGCACCAGGCCACGTCATCTGGATCACAACAGCCTCTCTCATGATAGCAGGATTGATACCTGCAGATGCTGCCTCTGCGCCTGCGTAGGAAAGCCTTCCCACTCTGTGATTGGTTCTTGTCAGAAATCTGGAATGGTCATGGTTTGAAAGCTCATTCATGGCTCCATAAAGCGCTCCCATATGCAAAGACTGCATATGATGCTTCATCGCCCCGATAAAGGCCTCACTGTTGCCATAAAGGTCCTCCCGGTACTCATCACTGTGCTTCTCCATTCCGGTCAGGAACCACGTTACAGGCTCCATAAAAGCGTCATAGTTCATAACTGTATCCCACTCATCACCGCGAAGCCAGCTTTCCGGATTTCCGTAGTGTTCTGCAAGGATCACTGCATCAGGATTGGCTTCTTTTACCGTCCTCCGGAACTCTTTCCAGAAGTGATGGTTAAAATCATTGCTGTGGCCCAGATCTGCAGCTACATCCAGTCTCCAGCCGTCTACGTTATACGGCGGCGAAACCCATTTTCTGCCCACATCAAGGATCGTCCGGCAAAGTTCCTCAGATTCTTCGTAGTTCAGCTTTGGCAGGGTATCATGGGTCCACCAGCCGTCATAGGTTGGATTATAGGGCCAGCGGTTCTGATCCTGAAAGCAGAAGAAAGAACGATAAGGGCTGTCCGCCGAAACATAGGCCCCCTTTTCGTAGCCTTCCTGATTTTCGTAGATCCGTTCCCTGTCCATCCATTTATTAAAGGATCCGCAATGGTTAAATACCCCATCCAGGATCACTTTCATTCCTCTTCTGTGAATTTCCTCCACAAGCTCCTGAAAAAGCTTATTACTGGCCTCCAAATTCCGTTTATCGGTCACACGGCGGATATACTTAAGGGCATGACTGTTGTCACTGTCTCCGGGACTTAACAGACCATCACTGTCCTCTACGATCCTTCCGATATGCGGATCGATATGATCGTAATCCTGACAGTCATACTTATGATTGCTGGGAGAGACAAAGATCGGATTCAGATAGATCACATCCACTCCAAGCTCCTGAATATAATCCAGCTTATCCATAACTCCCTGAAGATCGCCGCCATAAAATTCCCCGACACCCATCACAGCCGGAACCTTTTCCCAGTTATCCACTTTTACGGAAGTGTCCCCGATATAGAAATATTCCCCTGTTTCCACATCATTGGAAGGATCTCCGTTACAGAAACGATCTACATAAATCTGATACATCACAGCACCCTTCAGCCACTCAGGCACATGATATCCGGGATAGATCTCAAATTCTGTCCTTTCCTCATGTCTGGTGCTTACACCATTTGTATCATAATAACAGGTAACAAGTCCTGAATGGATCTCAAAGTAATATCGTACAGGATTTTTTCCCATTACGATCTGTGCAGTATAATAATCAAAGCTTCCGGAAGTTTTTTCCCACTTCATTTCCAGATATTCTCCGTCATGCACAAGACAGACGTTGTCCACATTATTTCTCTGGGTACGAAAACGGATCGTAACTGTATCACCTTCCCGTGGTTCCACAGGTGTACGGTAATATTCCGTCCCGTCGCTGAACATTGCGTCTTTATTTAATACCGGACTCATATTGAGTATATACCGCATCTTCTTTGCAGTCTCCATGCTTTCATATAACATTCTATTTTCCTCATTCCGTTTTTAGTACCATGTTTTTAAATATATTATCTTAATTTTTTCCATCCCGCAAGCATATATATGTTTTCTCCATAATTCATCTTTTATTTTTGGACAGTAAAAAAGACAGCTGGTTAGGCTGCCTTTTTTGGAGAAGGTATTTCTTCTTATGGGGTGTAGCAAAAACTATATAATGTA
>OGYI01002844.1_pt1 | contig 11980 bp, 12 predicted proteins | sample 1576521 | NCBI WGS metagenome assembly OGYI01 (sample SAMEA3541484, study PRJEB24748) | human gut metagenome | biome: human gut; feature: human-associated habitat; material: faeces | place: China | collected 2012
GATTTGAGTTTTTTCTTATCAATTCAGGGCAGCAGCCACAGATGGAAAAGTCGGATTCGATCCGTTCGACGCCTACGCGGGCGCCGGGGCGGTCAAGCACAACCCCTCCCGCTCGGTCACCGTGCTCAAGCCGGCCAGCTACGCCGAGGTCGAGCGCATCGCGAAGGCTCTCAAGGCGGGGGATGTGGTGGTGCTCGCGCTGCGCAACACGCCCGACAATCTGTCGAAGCGCATCCTCGACTTCTCGTTCGGCGTGTCGAGCGCTCTCGACGCCAGCGTGGACTGCGTGGCCGACAAGGTGTTCGTCATCTCGCGCGGTGCTGCGCTCACCGATGCCGAGCGCATGAGCCTGCGCGGGCAGGGCGTGCTGTGATCCCGTATTCGATTCTTCGCCGGCGCGGCTGCCGCCGCCCGACGTTCTAAGGAGTAGAACGCATGTTGAGCATCAAATACCTCATCGTGTCGCTTGCCGATGCGTACAGTATGGTGCTGTTCGTCTACGTGCTCATGTCGTGGTTTCCCACCGACCGTGGCATCTTGGCGGACATCAACCGGGTACTGGCCAAAGTGTGCGACCCGTATCTCAACCTCTTCAGGAAGCTGATACCCCCGCTTGGAGGTATGGTGGACGTTACGCCCATCATCGCCCTGCTTGTATTACAATTTGGAGTACGTTTACTGATAAACTTGTTTTAATGCGTAGAATCGTGTTCGCGTGCGAACAAGACGAAGGGACTACAGATGGCTATCACCTCGGCTGAGATACACAACCAGAGCTTCTCGATCGATCGCAAAGGCTACGACGTCGACGAAGTCGATGTGTTCCTCGAGCATGTCGCCGACGAGATCGACGGCATGAACGCCCAGATCGCCCAACTCGAGAACCAGCTGGACGATCGTAAGTTCGAAGGCTTCGACACGCCGGCTCGCGTCGAAGCTCCCGTCGTCGTGACGGACGATGCCGCGCTGGCCGAGAAGGACGCGCGCATCGCCGATTTGGAGCGCCAGCTCGAGGCCAAGAAGGCCGACGACAACGCCATCGCGCAGGCTCTCATCATCGCGCAGCGTTCCGCAGACGAGATCATCGCGAACGCGAATGCCCAGGCAGCGGCCACCATCAAAGATGCCGAGGACGAGGGCACGCGCATCGTGGACAAGGCGGAAGCCGAGCGTCAGAAGGTGCTCGACGCCATCAAGAAGCTCGAGGACGACCGCGAGGACGTGCGCGAGGACTACCGGGACCTGCTCACCGACTTCATCGGCGACGCTACGCGCAAGCTGGCCGAGATCGGCGGCGAGATGCCCGCTTCCCTGCCGGTCAGCGCCCATGCGCGCACGATCGACGTGGTCGAGACCACCGCTACGGGCCGTGTGACGGCTCCGGCGCAGGCTCCCATCAACCGCGACGGCGCGGGCGCGTACTCTGTGCCCCAGGCGACGGGCGCCGTGGTGGCGCCGGCCACGCCGACTCCTTCTGGCGTCGAGAAGGATCTGTCCGGGTTCGGCGATGCCGACGATGCCTTTGAGTTCGAGGAAATCGACTAAACCGCGCGTATTATCACGCTCGCAGCATGGACGACGAAACGCGCTCCCGCCCGGGAGCGCGTTTTTTTTTCGCCGACAGGAAACGCTTAGGGTTTTCCCTGATTTTTGTCGCCATCTTTTGGAGATCGTTGACGGTGACGTTACGTCATCGCGTATGCTCGATTGCAGTTCGAGCGCGCGGGGGACGCGCGGCAAGGCGAGAGGAAAGGCGGCGGCCGAGCTTCGGTCGCCTCGGAGGAGCATCCATGACCGATCAGAACTACCTGACTATCGGCGAGCTGGCGCGACGCGTCGGCGTGACGGTGCGCACCATCCAGTACTACGACCAGCAGGGGCTGCTGTCGCCATCGGCGAAGGGTCCGCAGAACCAGCGCCTGTACACCGACGACAACGTGAAAGACCTGTATCGCATTCTGACCTTGAAGTACCTCGGGCTGTCGCTGGCCCAGATCAAATCCGATGCAGCTCTTTACCGAGAGCCGGCAGCATTGCAGGAGTTGGCAGACGAGCAGATGGATGCTATCGAAGAGCAGTTCCAATCGCTGTTCAAGCGCATGACCACGCTGCGCTCCCTGCATGACGAGTCGCTCGACGATGCGTCTGTGAACTGGGAGGCCATGGCCGACACCATCGAACGCTGCCAAGGCGAGAGCCAGTTCTTCTGGCGCCTTACTTGCATCCGCGACGACGCTCCGGCTTCGGAGGAGGCCGCCGAGAACCAAGTGGCGCGCGGTGAATCCGTGTCGAAGTGGCACGAGCTGATCGCCGACACCATCCGCCTCATGCCTGCCGGCGAGCCCGTGGACAGCGAACGTAACCGCGAGCTGGCCAAGCGCTACCTCGAGTTGGATATGGAGCAGGACACGGCGCGCGCTGAGCAGAACTTCATCCTCATGGAGAACATCGCCCCTCACGCCGGCGGCGACGGATCGTTCGACGAGCTGCGTCAAGCGGTGTTCGACCATCTGGAAGCCATCGTCGCCTCCTACCGTTCCCGCCCCGATCCGGCCGAATAGGCTGCGATCTCGGCGCCGTGCGGGTGCCGCAAAACCTCATCTCTCCTACCTCCCTTTGCGGCTCCCGCACGGCACGTCATACCCTCGTTCGGTTTCAGCAAGCATGGCGCCGCCAAAAGGCGAAGCCGCAACCAAGAAAGGATACGCCTATGCTCGTGTCGTGGATGACGACGAACAAGTGCAACCTCAAGTGCGTCCATTGCTACCAGGACGCCGAGGAGGCCACTGACAAAGAGCTCTCCTGCGAGGAGGGCAAGAAGATGATCGACGAGATCGCCCGCGCCGGCTTCAAGGTGATGATCTTCTCGGGCGGCGAGCCGCTCATGCGCCCCGACATCTACGAGCTGGTGGCGCACGCTGCCTCGCGCGGGCTGCGCCCCGTGTTCGGCTCGAACGGCACGCTCATCACGCCGGAGGTCGCCGTGCGGCTGAAGGAGGCCGGAGCCTGCGCCATGGGCATCTCGGTGGACAGCCTCGATGCCGTCAAGCACGACAGGTTCCGCGGGCTCGAGCACGCCTACGACCTCACCATGGCGGGCATCGAGGCCTGCAAGCAGGCCGGCCTGCCGTTCCAGCTGCACACCACCGTGGTGGATTGGAATCGCGACGAGGTGTGCGCCATCACCGACTTCGCCGTAGAGATCGGCGCGATGGCCCACTACGTGTTCTTCCTCATCCCCGTGGGGCGCGGCAAGTTCATCCAGGAGACATCGCTCGAGGTGCTGGAGAACGAGCAGCTGCTCAAGGACATCATGACGAAGGCCTCGCAGGTGCCCATCGACGTGAAGCCCACGTGCGCTCCCCAGTTCACGCGCGTGGCGAAGCAGCTGGGCGTGGACACGCGCTTCGAGCGGGGCTGCTTGGCCGGCCTCACGTACTGCGTCATCGGCAGCGAGGGCATCGTGCGTCCCTGCGCCTACATGACCGAGGAGGCGGGCGACGTGCGCGAGACTCCCTTCGATGAAATCTGGGCGTCGAGCCCCGTGTTCGAGAAGCTGCGCACGCAGGCGTACTCCGGCTCGTGCGGCACCTGCGACTACGCGCAAGGCTGCGGCGGCTGTCGCGCCCGCGCCGCCTACTACCACGACGGCGACATCCTCGCTCAAGACGACTACTGCGCCCACGGCAACGCTTTGGTTGCGGCCGCCGTCTAAACCGTCGACATCGAAAGGACCACTCATGACCACTATCTCCGAACGCATCATTCCTTCTGCCGTCGCCGCGTCCCTTGCTGCGACGATGATGCTTGCCGGCTGCTCGGCTGCTCAGCCGAACGCCGATGCTGACGCAAGCGCTCCGCAAACAGAAGCCCCGGCCGCCTCTCAGGCCGGAGCGGTCACGTTCACCGATGACACGGGCGCCGAGGTGACCGTCGACAATCCGCAGCGCGTGGTCGCCTGCATGGGCAGTTTCGCCAGCATATGGGAGCTTGCGGGCGGCACGCTCGTGGGCGCATCCGATGATGCGTTCACGTTGTCCGACTACGATCTGAAGTCCGAAAACGTGCAGAAGGTGGGCGACTTCTCGAACCCGAACCTCGAGTCCATCATCGCGCTGGAGCCCGACTTCGTGATCATGACGAGCGGCTCGGGCGGCCGCGGAGGCGACTCGAACCAGGCCGACCTCAAGGCGGCGCTCGCAGCGTCGAACATCCCGGTGGCGTGCTTTCAGGTGACGACGTTCGCAGATTACGAGCGCATGCTGCGCACCTGCTGCGACATCACGGGACGCGACGATCTCTACGAACAGAACGCCCAGGCCGTGTCCGAGCGCATCAAGGCGATCACGGCCAAGGTGCCTGCGGGCGAGGCGCCCACGGCGCTGGTGCTGACCACATTCTCGGGCGGCACCCGCGTGCAGGCGTCCTCGACGATGACGGGTGCCATGCTGGCCGATCTGGGCGTCAAGAATCTGGCAGACGAGAATCCCAGCCTGCTCAAGGATTTCAGCCTGGAATCGATCATCGAGATGAACCCCGACTACATCTTCGTGGTGCCCATGGGCAATGACGACGCAGCCGCCATGAAGGCGCTCGAGGATCAAACGGCTGCCAATCCCGCCTGGTCGACGCTCGATGCGGTTCAGAACGGCCGTTACGTCACGCTCGACCCGCATCTGTTCCAGTACAAGCCGAACGAGCGCTGGGATCAGAGCTACCAGGTGCTGTTCGACGCTCTGTACGCGTAAAGCGAAGGCCGTCCGGTGACTTCGTTCAACCGTGAAAAGGCCGCACCGCTCGCAATCGCCGTATCCGCCTCCGTCCTGGCGGCGGTGACGGCGGCGGCCTTCCTCGTGGGGTCGTCGTCGGTGAGCCTGGGCGATCTTGTCGCCTGGGCCACGGGCGGCGACGTGAGCGCGTCGGCGAAGAGCATCCTCGTGAACGTGCGCCTGCCGCGCGTGCTGGCGGCGCTTCTGGCAGGAGGCGCGCTGGCCGTGGCGGGCGCCATCATCCAGGCCGTTCTGGACAACCCGCTGGCCAGCCCCAACATCATCGGCATCAACTCGGGTGCTGGGCTCGCCGTGCTGATCACGGCCAGCGTGTTCCCCAGCATGCTGTGGCTACCGCCGCTCGCGGCATTCCTCGGGGCGCTCGTCACGGCGCTCATCATCTTCGGCATCTCGCTAGGCGCCAGCACGTCGAGGCTTACCGTGGTGCTGGCCGGCATCGCTATCACGTCGGTGTTCGGCGCGGGCATGAACACCATCCTCATCGTGAACCCCGACGCCTACGTCGGTTCGTCGGCGTTTCTCGTGGGAGGCCTGGCCGGCGTGCTCATGGACGACCTGCTGTGGCCGGCGGCCTACATCGTGGCAGGCCTGGCCGTGGCGCTGCTCTGTGCGGGCAAGCTCAACATCATGGCCCTCGGCGACGACACGGCGCATGCGCTTGGCATGAACGTGGGGGCGACGAGGCTCGCCATGCTCGGCCTTGCCGCCGTGCTGGCGGGCGCGGCCGTGAGCTTCGCGGGCCTGCTCGGGTTCGTGGGGCTCATCATCCCGCATCTCGTGCGGTTCTTCGTCGGGCACGACAACCGCATCGTGCTGCCGCTGTCCGCCGTATGCGGCGCGGCGTTCGTCGTCGTGTGCGACCTGTTGTCGCGCGTGCTGTTCGCGCCCTACGAGGTGCCCGTGGGCATCCTCATGGCGTTTCTCGGCGGGCCGTTCTTCATCTACCTCATCTTGAAGAACAGGAGGGGTTCCCTTGATTAGCGCTGATGCCGCGCGCGCCGCGGCCATCGAGGTGCGCGACGTGTCGTTCTCCTACGGCAAGGAGCCGTTCATCGAGGGGCTGAGCGCCGCGTTCCCCCACGGCGCGGTGACGAGCGTCGTGGGGCCGAACGGCTGCGGGAAGTCAACGATGATCAAGCTCGTCGACGGGCTGTTGCGTCCGCAGGCGGGGGAGGTGCGCATCGACGGCGTGGCCACCCTGTCGCTCAAGGCGAAGGAGCGTGCGCGTCGCGTGGCCGTGCTGGCGCAGGCCAGCCGCCCGCCGGCGATGACGGTGGAGGCGCTTGTGGCGTGCGGGCGCTATCCGTACCAGGCGCATCAGGGGAGGCTCTCGCGCGAGGACCGCGAGCAGGTGGAGCGCGCGCTCGAGCTGGCGAACGTCGCGCGGTTCCGCGCGCACGAGCTGCGTCGGCTGTCGGGCGGCGAGCGTCAGCGCGCGTTCATCGCCATGACGCTGGCGCAGGACACCGACCTCATCGTGCTCGACGAGCCCACCACCTACCTCGACATCCGCGCCTGCCACGAGACGATGGAGCTCGTGCGACGCCTGAACGTCGAGGCGGGCAAGACCGTCGTCATGGTCATCCACGACCTCGACCTGGCGTTGCGTTACTCCGATTGCCTGCTCGTCATGGAGCACGGGCGCGCCGCCGCGTCCGGCACGGTGGAAGAGGTGCTGGAAACCGGCGCCATCGAGCGGGCCTTCGGCGTGAGCATCCGTCCGCACGAGGCCGCCGAGGGACGGGCCTACACGCTGTTCCCGGCGTAGGGTTCTGCGATGCGGCTCCGCAGGCCTGGCATCGCGAACCGTCCGGTAAACGTTGGGCGCGAATTGCACCCTATGGCAGAAAACGCGGGGCATTGGTCGCAGATTCCTCGTATGCGGAATCTGCGACCAGGCCTTATGTGCCCGCGCAATACCGAACCATCCGCGAAGCCTCGACTGCCTTTGCCATGGCTATCGTTTTGCGCCCAATCGAACGGGATGCGACGGGGCCGGGCCGCAAACCGCCCTAGCGCGTCGGCATCGCGAAGCCTTCCAGCGCCTCGTTCAGGTACTCGTTGAACGTCTTCATGGCTGCGAAGCTGTCCAGCAGCGCGCGGCGGCAGGCCTCGTCGTCGGCGACGACGGCATCGTCGAAGTGCTCTTCCACCGCCCAGCACTTGCACTTCAGGTACTCGGCGGCCGGGCTCTGCGGGTCGTAGCCCTTCGGCACGTTCTTCAGCGGCATGCCGACGAACCGGAAGCGCTCGGCGAACCCCGGCGCCTCGACGATGTCGAGGAAGGCTTGCGGGTCGGCCGCGATGCGGTCGCGCACCATGCGCGTGGCGTCCTTGAAGTGCGGCGCGAACAGGCCCCCTCCCGCGAACGACCCGCCCGGCGTCACGCTGACGAAGTACCCCACGGGCACCGGCATGCGCCCGGCGGGGGAGATGTGCGCACGGAACGTCGGATTGTACGGCGACTTGTCGTCGCTGAACCGCGTGTCGCGGTTGATGCGGAACGCGAGGTCCTTGGCATCGAGCGCCGCCAAGCACGGCTCCGTTTCCGCGAGGTCGGCTATGCAGCCCTGCACGAGCTCCAGAAACGCGTTCTGCGCCTCCTTCTTCCGCTTCTCGTGGGCGTGCATCCAGTCGAGGGAATTGTTCTCGCGCAGGTCGGCCAGGAAATCCAGCATGAGGACGTTAGGCATGGGAGGCCTCCTTGCCGGCGTTCACCACGGCGTCGAAGCTGGCGGTGCCCATGCACGCTTCCAGCAGCTCCTTGGCGCGCGGCGTGGGGCGGTAGGAGGGAAGCCGGTCGAACAGGCTGGCGTAGCCGTCCATCTCGTCCATGGCGTCGACGAAGGCGTCCTGCGCGCGCTCCTCCTCGGTGAGCTCGAGGTACTCCAGGTTGTGCGGGGCCAGCCGATGCGTGGCGATGGCGAAGTTCACGCGCCGCTCGCACGAGCACGTCTCCGCGCCGCCGTGCTGGCAGTACGCGCCCAAAAACTCGGCGACCGTCTTGCGGGCGCGCGACAGGCGCTGGCGGTACGCCTCGGGCGTGATGCCCAGCACGTCGGCCGCGGTGGAGCTGTCCACCTTGAACATGGTGCCCAGCACGTAGGCGCAGCGGCTGTCGGCGTCGAGGCATTGCAGCATCACGTTCGTGCACGACAGCTTCAGCTCACGCGCCAGCATGCCGCGGTCGACCCCTTCGGACAGGTCGGGGACGTCCTTCGCGCGCTCGTCGACGATGTCGGCCCCGTACATCTCGAAGCTGAACGGGGCGTTCGCGAACTGATGCGTGCGGCAGTCCTTGAGGTGGTTCACGGCGATGCGGTACACCCATGTGGAGAACGCGCTCTCCTTGCGAAACGTCGAGAGCCGGGTCATGATCTTGACCGCGATCTCCTGGCTCGCGTCCTCGGCGTCGTGGACGGTGCCCAGGAACCTGAGCGCAAGGTTGAACACGAGCCCGCTCGTGGACCGCAGCAGTTCCTCCAACGCCTGGCCGTCGCCTACGATGGCCTTGTCCACCAGGTCGAGCTGCGCTTCTTTCGATAATTCTTCGCGATGCATGGTGCCGCCTTCCGCGAAAGGCCCGCCGGGCGCTTCCGCTCGTCTCGTCGTCGGCCGGGCGCTCTGCGATGCGCCCGATGCCTTCCTTCGATAGGTTAGACGGTCGAATGTCGGAAGTGTGACGGAAAACGTGGAAAAAAAGAATGCGAGCGGGCCGGTAAGCCGGGTTCTGTCGTTGGACGACCATTTATCTCGAACGCCTGTCGCCAGACGCCTCTAGCACGCAACCCGAACGTACGGCGGGCAACCGTGTCGCGTTCCTATTTGCGCTTGCTCCAGATGGGGTTTTCCAAGCCGCGCCGTTGCCGGCGCGCTGGTGCGCTCTTACCGCACCGTTTCAGCTTTTCTCCCGTTGCCGCGCGCCGAAGCGCGTGTTCGCGGGGGAGTCTTCTTTTCTGTGGCACTGATCCGTCGGGTCGCCCCGCCCAGCCGTTAGCTGGCATCCTGCCCTGTGGAGCCCGGACTTTCCTCACACCGAGGTGCGCGATCGTCTGGCCCGCTCGCGTATGGTATTCTATCACGATCGGTACGGCTCGAAGGTAAGGAAAGTGTGGAACATGGCTACGTGCGCGCTCGTGGGGGCGGTCGATTTCAACGCGGAGGACTTCAAGGCCCGCCAGGCGGCCGGGGAGTTCGACTATGTCATCGCGGTGGACGCGGGCTTCGCGCACCTCGAGGCCATTGGTGCGGTGCCCGACATGGCTGTGGGCGACTTCGACTCGCTCGGCTATGTGCCGAAGTGCCGCCGCGTGTCGCGCCACCCGGTCAAGAAGGACAAGAGCGACATGGAGCTGGCCATGGAGAAGGCGTTGTCCTGGGGCCACGACGAGCTGATCGTCTACGGCGCGCTGGGAGCGCGGCTCGACCACACGCTGGCGAACCTGCAGCTGTTCGCGAAGTTCTCCGAGCGCGACGTGTACGTGACCGCCGTCGCCGACACGTACGCCGTGCGGCTGCTCACCGGTCCCGACGTGTTCGAGCTGCCGGCGCTTGGCGGGGGAACCGTGTCGGTGTTCTCGGCCAACGACATGGCGCGCGGCGTCATCGAGCGCGGCATGGAGTACTCCATCGACGACGAGCCGTTGTCGAACCGCACCTCGCGCGGGCTGTCGAACGAACTGACCGGCGAGGAGGCCACTGTAGCCGTCGAGGAGGGCACGCTGTACGTGTTCTACCCGCTGGCGTATACTGGTTAAACGCTCCGTCGCATGCGCGACGGCTTGACATACCGGGGAGCTTGCAGCCGCATCGCGGCCGGACAGGCTGAGAGGAAGCGCCGATTCACGCTTCGACCCGAGGAACCTGACATGGGTAATGCCAACGAAGGGAGTTCTATGACGCAGATCGACGCGGCACGCGCCGGCACCATCACCCGCGAAATGGCCATCGTGGCCGAGAAGGAGGGGCGCGACCCCGAGTTCATCCGCGAGGGGGTTGCGGCCGGGCGCATCGCCATCCCCGCCAACATCCACCATACCAGCTTGTCGCCCGAAGGCGTGGGCGGCGGCCTGCGCACGAAGGTGAACGTGAACCTGGGCATTTCGGGCGACGTCGCCGACGAGGCCGAGGAATGGAAGAAGGTGGACGTGGCGCTGGAGCTGGGCGCCGAGGCCATCATGGACTTGTCGAACACCGGCAAGACGCACGCGTTCCGCAGCGCGCTCATCGAGAAGTCGCCGGCCATGATCGGCACCGTGCCCATGTACGACGCCATCGGCTATCTGGAGAAGCCGCTGATCACCATCACGGTGGAGGACTTCCTCGACGTGGTCCGCGCGCATGCAGAGGACGGCGTGGACTTCGTCACCATCCACGCGGGCATGAATCGGCGCACCATCGAGTCGTTTCGCGAGACGGGCCGCCTCACGAACATCGTGAGCCGCGGCGGGTCGCTCATCTTCGCATGGATGGAGGCCACCGGCAACGAGAACCCCTTCTACGAGTTCTACGATGAGGTGCTGGCTATCCTGCACGAGCACGACGTGACCATCAGCCTGGGCGATGCCATGCGGCCCGGCTCCACGTACGACGCCACCGATGCAGGGCAGATCGCCGAGCTCATCGAGATCGGCAAGCTCACGCGCCGCGCATGGGATGCGGGCGTGCAGGTGATGGTGGAGGGCCCGGGCCACATGGCGCTCGACGAGATCGCCGCCAACATGAAGCTGGAGAAGCGCCTGTGCCACGACGCGCCCTTCTACGTGCTCGGGCCGCTCGTCACCGACATCGCGCCGGGCTACGACCACATCACGGCCGCCATCGGCGGGGCTGTGGCCGCGGCCTCGGGCGCGGACTTCCTGTGCTACGTCACGCCGGCCGAGCACCTGCGCCTGCCCGACGCCGCCGACGTGCGCGAGGGCCTTGTGGCAACGAAGATCGCTGCACACGCGGCCGACATCGCGAAGGGCGTGCCCGGTGCGCGCGATGCCGACAACCGCATGAGCGACGCGCGTCGGCGCGTGGACTGGGAGGGCATGTTCGTCGAGGCGCTCGATCCTGCGCGTGCGCGGGAGTATTTCGAGAGCGCGCCGCCCTCGACGGAGGGCACCTGCACCATGTGCGGCGAGATGTGCGCGATGCGCACCGTAAATCAGATCATGGACGGCCTGACGGTCGATCTCGGGAAGGAGTAGCCTATGGAACCGTTCGCTTTGAGGAGGGCTTTGGACAACGTGCGGGCGACGACGCCGCTCGTGCATAACATCACAAACTACGTGACGGTGAACGACTGCGCGAACGCGCTGCTGGCCATCGGCGCAAGCCCCATCATGAGCGACGAGCCCGCCGACGTGGCCGACATCACGTCCATCTGCGGCGGCCTCACGCTGAACATCGGCACGCTCAACGAGCGCTCCATCCGGGGCATGTTCGCGGCCGGCGAGCGTGCGAGCGAGCTGGGCCATCCCATCGTACTCGACCCGGTGGGCGCCGGGGCGTCGGCTCTGCGCACGCGCACGGCTTCCGACCTGCTGGACAAGCTGGCCGTGTCCGTCATCCGCGGCAACATGTCGGAGATGAAGGCGCTCGCCGGCGGCGCGGCGGCCACGCGCGGGGTGGACGTGTGTCCCGACGATGCCGTGACCGAGGACAACCTGGCGGCCGGCGCGGCGTTCGCGCGCGATTTCGCGGCGAAGACGGGCGTGGTCGTGGCCATCACGGGCGCCATCGACATCGTGGCCGACGCCGATCGTGCCTACACCGTCCGCAACGGCAGCCCCCTTATGGGCCGCATCACGGGCGCCGGCTGCATGCTGTCGTGCCTGTGCACGGCGTACGCGGTGGCGAACCCGGGCGCGCTTCTGGAGTCGCAGGTGGCCGCAGTCGCCGGCATGGGCCTCGCGGGCCAGCAGGCGCAAACCCGCATGGGGGGCCTCGACGGCAACGGGTCGTTCCGCACCTACCTCTTGGACGCGCTGTACCACCTCGATGGCAACGCGCTCGAGGCGGGCGCGAAGGTCGAAGAGCTGGCGTAGCCGGCGGAAGCGAGAGGAGGGCCGATGTTCCCACGTGAGGATCTGCGCCGCGCATTGGCGCTGTATGCGGTAACCGACCGCGCGTGGCTGGGGGAGCGCACGCTCGCCGCGTGCGTCGAGGAGGCGCTGGGAGGCGGTGCCACCTTCGTGCAGCTG
>OGYI01002846.1_pt1 | contig 11974 bp, 12 predicted proteins | sample 1576521 | NCBI WGS metagenome assembly OGYI01 (sample SAMEA3541484, study PRJEB24748) | human gut metagenome | biome: human gut; feature: human-associated habitat; material: faeces | place: China | collected 2012
TGCGCTTTTTTATCATTGACTGCAATTTCCACCTCTCCTTCACCTTCCAGTGTTTTAACAACCTCGGACAGGGATTTGGCAGGTATGGTGATATTGAAGTTCAGGGATTCGCTGATATCAATCGTTTTCTTTGCAAGACGATAGGAATCGGTAGCGACACAGTGCAGCGTATTGCCTTCACAGTGGAAATTCACACCGGTCAGTACCGGACGTGTTTCTTTATCACTTGTCGCAAAGCTGGTCTGCAAAATCACTTTCTTCAGTGTTTCCTCTTTTAATGCAAAGCATTCCTTCGGTTTGGAGAAGTCGATAGCCGGATACTCATTTGCACGCATTCCATTGATTCTGAACTCTGCAGTGTTTCCACTGATTTTAGTCAGGGAACCGTCAATCATTTCAAACTCGATTTCATCAGCATCAATCTTACGAACGATTTCCAGAATATACTTAGCTTCAATAACGATTGATCCCATATCACGAATCTCAAGAACACATTCTTCCGATTTTGTCAGTTTCGTCTGAATGGATACATCCGAATCACTTCCGGTCAGAATCAGACAATCTTCTTTTGCGTCAATCTTAATACCGGAGAACGCAGGAAGTGGTGAAAATGTAGAGATGGCACGGGATGCCACAGATAATGCATTGTAGAATTCTTTTTTAGACACCTTAAAGTACATGGGTGATGCTCCCTTCTTTTATGTTTTATAAGTAAATAAACAATAATAAGTATGTGGAAAGTGTGGAAAAGCTATAAAAACACTTTGAACATAGGCTTATTTTAACAAATTTTGCTGTGGATGAAAAGTTTAAACATGTGGATATCTTAGCTATTTTATCCCCAGATTACTTTCAATCTGCATGACTGCCTGTTGAAATGTTTCCTTTTCCTTTAACAGCTTCATCATTTTTTCATACGGGTTACTTGTGAAATTCATTCCTCGTCCTCCTTCCCCGGTTCGTCTCCTTCCTCCGGCTCGTCCTCGTCCCACGGCGGGAGATCGCTGTCCCCGTCAGGCTCGTCCCCTTCTTCCTCAAAGTCAATTTCTTCCTCGTCCAGATCGGGGGCCTGATGTTTCGGGCGGTAAATCTTGAAGTACCAGCCGGCCCCGCCGCCGATTACCGCAAGGGCCAGAATGATAAGGAGCATCCCAGCGTTGCCCTTTTTCTCCGGCTCGGGTTCCGGTACTTCCTCCACCGGTTCGGTGGGCTTTGGCTCTGGCTCCGGGGTCACTTCTTTGGGCGGTTCCTTACCCTGTTCGGCAAGAGGCAGAAGATCGTCTGTGGTAACGGTATTGAGGAAATAGACGTTCTCGCTGGTTTTCTGTTTGTCGATCACCAGATAAAACACGCTCTCGTCTGCTGTGGTGATGGTGTAGAATTCCTTTCCATCCTCGTCGGTGGCGTTGTCCACCACGGTTCCCGTCCCGTCCGGGGTAAAGGGGTTCTGGGTTTCCGGCTCTGCTTCGGTTTCCACCGGGGCGGGCGTTGTCTCCGGCTGCGGCTCGCTGCTCTGGGCGTAGGCCGGGACCGTAAAGATCAGGCAACACAAAAGGCTGGAAGCCATCGCCGCCAGCCTGCGAAATTTAGTTTTCTTCATGGGCTGTGTCCTCCTTTTCGGGTGCCTTCGGCTTCGGGTCAGTATGGCCCGAAGTGATAAGGCTGTTTTTGGGGTCATTCAGAAAAGCCATCAGCTGGGCGGGTGTCAGTTTGAGGGAGCGCACCGCCTGCACGATCTGGCTGTTTTCTTCCTCCTGTTTCTGCTTTTCCAGCTCCCGGATTTTGGCCTGCCACTCGGCAGCCTTCTCCCGGGCTTTTTCCAGTTCCTTATCGAGCTTGTCGATCTTGTTCATGCAAGGACTCCTTTCCTCTGGCTCACAAACGCCCGAAGGCATAGAAATGTGTTTGCCAGTAGCTTGAATTGATGTTTGCGTATTGGATGGGCGACCCACAATGGAGCATCATCCCGTCGCCCACATAAATCCCGACATGGGACACAGGGCCGGGGCTGTCATAGGTTCCCGTGAAAAAGATAATATCGCCGGGCTTTGCCTCGGAGGGAGAAATGATGACACACTGGTTATAAATGCCCTGCGCCGTGGTACGGGGCAGGTTGTGGACGCCGCTGGCCGTGTACACCCAGCAGACAAAGCCCGAACAGTCAAAGGAGGTGGACGGGCTGGAGCCGCCCCACACATAGGGCCAGCCGATGTACTTTGTGGCTTCTTCCATGAGCGCCGCAAAAGCCGGGTCATCCAGCGCCTCGCCGGGTATCTCATAGCTGGGGCCGGTATCTTCGCCACCGTTGTAAATCCCTTCCCACAGATAGGGTTTGTTGCCTTTGAGCTGCTGCATAACGGTGTAGATTTCCCGCTGCTGTTCGTTAAGCCTCGGCAGGATCACGGCAGGCAGCGTCTTGTTTGTGAGGGTCACATTGAGAATGTAATACTCATAGGGGACTTCCTCGGTGGTGGTTTCCCCGGTCTCCGGGTCGGTGCTGGTTTCGGTGCGGTAGCGTATCTCGACTTCCTCCGTCAAGGTCAGCTCATACTGTGCCTCAAAGATTTCCCGCAGTTCGTCCTGCACCTGTTCCCGGAAATACACATGGTACTTTGCCGAGAGATAGGATGCCAGCTCATAGGGGTTATGGCCGATCTCGTCCACGGAATAGCGGTACTCGTCATAGCCGGGATGGGTGCTTTCGATGTTCGCTACCGTCTGCGCCAGCTCGTTTTCCAGTGCCGTGTAGTCCTCGTCCACGCCCAGCAGGTCCATATCCTCCGAGGCGTAGGAGGTGCCGGATAACGCATTGGCAAGGCCGCTGCCAAGCGTGGGAAAGATGGAGCTTACCGCCGACACAAGAAAACAGAGCAGCAACAGCAGGAGCAGGACCAGCACCGCCACGGGATGACGGGTCACAAACTGCGCCGCCCGACGGGTCGCAGTTCCCGAAGCGGCAGCGGTTTTCTTTGCGGCCTTTGCGCCCTGTTTTGCAGCCGCCTTTGCTTCTTTGGAATACCGGCGTTTCAGTTTCCATTTCTGCTGCACACGGGAAAGCGGATTGCTGGCAAGTTCCGGGTGCTCGGAGGCCATCTTTTGAAAATCCACATTGGCCCGGGCTTTTATGTCCTTCCGTTCCCACTTTGCCACCTTCCGGGCTGGGTGTTCCCGCCAGCGGCGTTTGGCATAGCGGGTCAGTTTCCGGGCTCCGGCCTCTGCGGCCAGCTCGGATTTATGGGCTCCTTCCACACCCACATTTTCATGCTCAACCTCGTGTATCTTGTTGTGGACATAGAACCACGCTTCTGTGCGGGCTCCCCGGACTGCCTTTTTTGCAAGCCCCGGCGGCTTCTTCGCTGCCCGTTTTGCCTCGGTCTTGTCCAGTTTCTCCCGGGCCTTTCCCAGCTTTTCCCCGGCGTGTTCCGCTTTTGCCTGTGCTTTCTGGTACTTGTCCTTTTTGCTCCCGGCCCTCTCGGCGGAGCCCTCCGGCTCCTGTGCCTTGCCGGTATCCTGCGGCCCGCCCGCTTCATCTTCCTGCCTCATGCGGTCAGAGGGACGGCTTTTCCGGCTGTCCTCTTGAAACTTGCCGCTTTTGGACTTCGGGCCATCATGGCCCGAAGGGCTGTCCTGTCCGGTATCCTCGTCCTTAAACCGCAGACGTCGGGATGGTGCGGGGGAAGGTCTTTCCCGTTCAGCCGGTCCGGGGCGATTGCCCCCGGTATCCTCCGTCGGCCCCGGCCTTTGAAAATTCCGTTTGTCCGGTTTCTTTCCGATGATGTATCCCTCCTTTCCAAACCTCGGGCCATCATGGCCTGAAGTGTGTTATGCCCAGTTCATTTCCTGTTTTTTGTCCTCCGGGCGGGTGGTCATAATGGCGTACAGCTCGGTGTTCTGCGGGAAGCGGTCAACAAACGGGATGGTGGTGTTCCCGAAGAACAGCAGCCCTTCGCCGGAATTGGTATGGGTCACATAGGAAAGCTGGTGGGGGCTGATCCCAAGCTGTTTGGCTAAAATCTGCCGGTCCCCCTGTGCCTGCGAGAGCAGCACAAGGAAGTCCGAGTTTTCAAAGATGTTCTCAATCTCCGGGCTTGCCAGAAAATCCTTTACGTTCTGCGTTAAAGCACTGGGAACGCACCCTTTTTTTCGCAGCATTTTCCAGATCGCCACACAATAGCTTGCCGTCAGACGGTCACGGAGCAGCACATGAAATTCGTCGAAGTAGCACCATGTAGCGATACCGCGCAGGAAATTCATGGACACCTGCGAGTTTACCAAGTCCTGCATAATGAGCATGGCAATCGTGCGAAGCCCGGCCCCCAGTTTTTTTAAGTCAAGGCATACCAGACGGCGGTTTAAGTCCACATTGGTTTCATGGTTGAACACGTTAAGGGAACCCGACACATAGATTTCAAGGGCAGTTGCCAGCCGTACCGCCTCGCCCTCCGGCTGGGAACAGAGCAGGTCATACAGGGTTTGGAGGGTCGGCATTTTGCTTGTTTCCGGGTCCTGCAAGTGTTCCCGGTACATCTGGCGCACACAGCGGTCAATGACGGTACGCTCCACCGGCTGCAAGCCGTCCTTGCCGCCGACGATCAGCTCCATCAGCGACAGGATAAAGTCGGCTTTCAGCGCCATCGGGTTTTCCTCGTCAAAGCTCAGGTCAATGTCCATCGGGTTGATGTGGTGGGGGCTGTCCGGGGCGATCTCGATGACCTGTCCGCCCAGCCGCTTGATAAGGGGCGAATATTCGCCCATCGGGTCAACCACAATGATCCGGTCACGGGTGGCAAGGAACACGTTCACAAGCTCCCGCTTTGCGGCAAAGGATTTGCCGGAGCCCGGCACGCCGAGGAACAGGCCGTTGGGGTTTTTGAGCTTTTTCCGGTTTGCCATGATGACGTTATGGGAAAGGGCGTTGAGCCCGTAATAGACGGCTTCGCCATCCATGCGGAGCTCCTGCGTCATAAAGGGAACGAAAATGGCCGTGGAGCTGGTGGTCATGCCGCGCTTGATCTCAATGCCGTTATGGCCCAGCGGAAGGCTGGAAAGAAAACCGTCCTCCTGCTGGAAGTCCAGCCGCTTCAAGGTGCAGTTGTATTTCTGGACGATACCGGACACCGTGAACAGGTCGTTGTCCAGCTCCCGGCGGGTCGGGGCCATGTTTACCACAAGGAAGGTCAGAAGGAACATTCTTTCATTCCGGCTCTGTAAATCTTCCAAGAGGGTCTTTGCGTCGTTGCTGTACGTTACAAGGTCAGGCGGGAGTATGTCCATGTCGTACCCTGACCGGGCTGCCTTTTTTTGTTCCTCCACTTTCATCTTGTCAATGTCGGAGACTTTGGCCTTGATGGATTTTACGGCGGCGGCCTGATCGACGGTCTGGATATGGAGGGTAATGGTCATTTCCGCATCCATTTCCAAAAGCTCCGCCAGCAGCTTGTCCGAGAGCTCCGAGGCCAAAATCTGCAAGTAAGAGGCAGCGCCCCAGGTCGTCCCCACCCGGAACAGTCGGCTGAAACGGAAATCGAAGCTGTCCGGGGCGATAAAGTCTTTGGTGGAAAGCCCGGTTTTGGGGATCATATCCCATGAAAACCGGAAGGGGGAGCCGCTGCCGGGGTGGAGCTGCCCGTGAAGAAGCTCCAGCCGTTCCAGCCCCGAAAGGGAGCGGCACTTGACGCCCAGCTTTTTGAAGTTCCCGCAAATGTCCGCCTCTACACGTTCCAGCCTTGCCCTGGCGGTGGGAAGGTCGTCCACGTTCACGCCGAAGGTCAGGAGCTTTGTGCGGACAATGCCGTTGTTGCTTTTGGCGATCTGGTTTTCCAGCATTTCCACATACTCACACCGGACGCTGTTGTAATCATCGTCCTGCATGGGGATGTTCACGCTGTACCGGCTGCCCGGGCGGCTCCGGTGGTTGAGGAAGGAAAGCTGGAACGGAAGGCTGCTGTCAAAGTAGTTGAGGCAGGCGCTCCACCCGTCAAAGATGGCTGCCTGATCTTCGGACTGTGCGAGCTGGTAGTTGATGTCCTCGTATTCAATGGTTTTGGTGTAATAGCGGTCCGCTACCCGGCACACCCCGTCCCGGTACATTTCCCGGTAAGGGAGGGTCTGCTGGGCGGTGGTGGGAATGTTCTTTCCTTTCGTGAACAGGCCGGTAAGGCCCTGCTTTTCAGGCTTTCTGCCTGCGGGCTTTCCGGCCCTTCTGCTGTTTCGCAATCGGCTGCGCCTCCTTTCTGGCGCTAAGCAGCGCATAGAAGTTTTCGGTTTTGTAAGGCCGCACACGGGGATAGAGGAACCGGGTGCGGATGATGTTTTTCAGCACTTTTTCCAGCGGCAGACCGTCTCGTTCATACATAGCCAGAAAGAAGAACGGGAGCATGAGGCCGATCATCAGGAACATGGCGGCACTGTTCCCGATACTGCCACGGGAAAACAGGTAAGCCGGGAGGCCCACCGCCGCTGCGCTGGAAAAACAAACAAGCTGGCGCTTCGTTAGGTTGAAGGCCAGCTTTGTCTTGATTTTGGAAAGGTCTTTTGGTACTGGCACATAGGCCATTTTGGTACACCTCCTTTATTGCTTCGGGCCAGCATGGCCCGAGGTTATCTTGCGGCCTCTTTGGCCGGGGCTGTGCTGCGGGCAGCTTCGGCGGCCTCTCGTCCGCTCTGCCTTGCCCGCCAGTATTCGGGGTGATACTGCCGGATGGACTGATTGAGTTTTTCTTCAAACTGTCCTTTGTCCTTAATGCGGTCAGGGATTTTCCACAGCTTTTTGTCCAGCAGCTCCCGGAGCACTACGCTTTCCTGTGCGTCCTCCTCATAGCAAATATAGCCCTTGTCCTTGAAGCCGCATTTTTTGGCCGCTGGGGAGAGAACGGCGGCTACCTCGTTTGCCACCATCGTTCCGCCGTGGCTGGCGGTAGATACCAAAAACACCCCCGGACAGAGGGTTTCACAATTCTGCACCTCGCCCCACGGGGAGCTTTTCGGCGCATGGAACATTCCGCCCGTCCGGCTCCGGTCTGCCTGCATGAGCGCCGCATTTTCCAATATGGCGCGAAGTTCCGGGGAAAAATAGGCATATTCCCGCAGGACCCGGGCGGCGTCCCCACCACAGGCGTTCATCAACAGGGTATAGGCATCGCTGTCCGCTTTGGTACAGCGGCCCAGCAGTTTTCCGTCGTAATAGCAGGCCGCGTCATAGCCCGTCCGTTTGCGTGGCATGGTTTCCGCCTCCTTTCTGCTTCGGGCCAGCATGGCCCGAGGTCAACGCTCTGCGCTGCGGCTGGGCTTTTCCTTCGGAGGCCGTTCTGCCTTTGCCTGTTCGGCAGCCGCTTTTCCGGCTTTGAGCTGGTCGCTGATGGACGCACGCCCCACAGAGCCGCGCTCCGCCATCTGTTCCAGCTTTGCCTCATAGGCTTGCAGAACAGCGGTGTTGAGCTGTTCCCGGAACTCCTTTGTGACAGGGTAGGCCATATCCCGGTAGCCGCCTTTGCCGTCTGGCTGGCTGGGCATCCCAAGAAAGAGCCCCTTGCTGCCCTGTACGATTTTCAGATTTTCCACCACAAAGCAGTCATTGAATTTCACGCTGGCAAAGCCCATGAGGTTTTTCACAGGTTCGATGACCCGCACGCTTACATCCAGCTTTATAGGGGCGGCTGGTGTTCCGCCCGCAGTTTTTTCCTGCATGGATTTCTCCTTTCCGCTTCGGGTCAGCATGGCCCGAAACTGTTACAAGTTTACAGTGCTTTCAACTTCGTTTCCCCACACGTCCCATCCGGGCTTTTTTTCTCTGGCGAACAATTCCACTCGTGGTATATCGCCCATCAGTTCTACAATTTTCCGCCTGGCCTCGTCCGGCTTTTTACTGTGGCGCTCTATCGGGGAAACAATAAGCTGATGAACACCGGCAGACTTACGCTTCGGATGTCCTTTTACTGCTAAAAGACAAATTTCTGCATTGCCTCTGGTCCAATACCCCAGACCGTAAAACCATGAGTAGGAGCGCCGGTTCCTCTTTATCCATACAAAAGCCACAGAACGATAAGAAAAGCCCCATGCTTTAATGACCTTTAAGGCTTCCGGCAGTTGTGGGAATGTTGCCCACAGAAACAAAACGCTGTCTTTTGCAGCCAAGTCGGCCACTGGAAGGGAACAAATTTCTTCAATACTCATAGTGGGATAATGAAGCTCTGCTGATCCCTGCCTGTTTTTCTGCTCATACCGCCACGGTGGATCTGCATAGATTATCGAAAATTTTTCTTTCGGCATGATCCTCCTTTCCGCTTCGGGTCAGCATGGCCCGAAGTCTCTTAATGGCAGCCGAAGATGGATTTTGCAAGACTGCCTGTTTTGAATAAGGTAAAACACAGCAGCACCGTATATCCCACACAGCCCCAGATCGCCCCGATGGGGTCGCCGTCGGTGGCGATACTCTGGATCAGCACCGCATAGATGGCGACACAGACTAAAATCAATAGGCCTTGAAAGCCTACTGCAAAGAGGGAGCGGAAATAGTTCTGCCCCATGTGTCCGGTTTCCCTGTTGGGGACTGTGGCAAACGGGATAGGCGCTAAACTTGTGAGTAAATAAATTTCAATCATACGGCCATATACGATGACGAAGATCACGATGTTTAAGGCAATCATGGTAAGCTGGATCAGGAAGGATTGTAGCCAGAGTCCGAACAGAGGACCTAACTCCATCGCCTCAAGCTCTGTCCGCAAACTGTCCAGCACATCCGGCGTGATCTCTGTCCCGTTCTGGATAATGCCCGCTGACTGCTGTATCACATGCTGGCTCACATCAAAGACCGCCAGCACGATATTGAAGGTGTTCGTCAGGATCATCACAGCCACAAAGGTTTTGAACACCCACTTAAAAAACATCCATGTGTCAACTTCATGGAGGTTGTTGCGTTCTATGAGCATCTGTATCAGCTCATAAGTCATTACAAAAGTGAGGATGACCCCGGCGATTGGCAGGATGGCAGTTTCAGAGATCTGTCGTATCATGGAAAAGACCCCGGCGTTCCAGTCCGCCGGGGTCGTGCCTACCTGTGTGGCGATCTCGCCAACGCTCTGATTGACGTTATCGAAAAGGCCATCCAGATTTCCCATGATACCATCGACGAGCAGACCTTTCAGCCATTCAACGATTGCGTCGATGATAAAGTCCATACATCAGCTCCTTTTCTGGAAAAGGGACAACGGGTGACACTTAGCTGAACAGGCCGGACAGCAGAGGGATAAGCTGAAGACCGATCAGAACGACACCGCCGCCAGCCATGAGCTGCTTAATGCCCTGTGATTTTGCCGCAGGGTTGTCCGACCCGTAACCTTCCAGAAGGTTGATGACGCCCCATACCGCCAGACCGGCACCAAGAGCCATAACCAGAATTTTGAGAATGTCGATTGCCTGATTGAAAAATTCCATATACGTTCCTCCATTTTGTTTGTTTGATGGTTTTGGGTACAAAAAAAGCCGCCCACATCGGCGGCGCTTCGGGTCATCATGGCCCGAAGTTACACGAACTCGTCGCTGTCCAGATCATCGAAGTTCAATAGGTCAGCTTCTTCGTCTGTGTCGGAGCCATCCACTTCGTACACCGTGTATTCGTCCTCCGGCTTTAGTCTCAATGGCCGGTGGCGGAACAGGCTTTCCAAGCGGAAGGCGTTTTTCTTTTTATCAAATTCGGCTGTGTACTTGTAATTCGGGTGCTTTTTCAAGTCATACTTCGGGGACAGGAAGGGCGGGAGCCCCCGAAGCTGCAAGATACATTTATCCCCGGGCATGGTGGTGATCTCGCTGGTGGTCATCAGCTCCCGGCCAAGCCGCTGCATATTCTGGCTGTAACTTTCAGACTGTCCACGGCTTCGGCCCTCGGTCTGCATAGAGATGGTGGCCTTGCCCAGCCAGTTTTCCGAAATATCCTTTAGGGTGGAAGCCTCCCGGCCTCCGAGGAATACGATACTGTCCATGTTGCCCATGATGGTTTCGGAATGGTCTTTGTACAATGCCTTGCACTGGCTCATAGCCTGATAAAAGAGCGTCAGGCTAATCTCCCGGGAGCGGATGACGGCCACAATTTTTTCCAGCCCCGGCACCTGCCCGGTGTTGGCAGCCTCGTCCCACAGCACCCGCACATGGTAGGGCAGACGCCCGCCATAGGTGTTGTCAGCACGTTCACACAGAAGGTTGAACATCTGCGAGAAAGCAAGGGCAACCAAAAAGTTGTAGGTGGTGTCCTTGTCGCTGATAAGGAAGAACAGCGCCGATTTTTCGTCCCCCAGCTTATCAAGCTCCAGCTCGTCATAAGACATGATCTCCCGAAGCTGGGGAATATCAAAGGGAGCCAGTCTTGCACCGCAGGAAATCAAGATGCTTTTGGCTGTCTTGCCGCTGGCGAGCTTGTATTTCTTATACTGCCTCACGGCGAAGTGCTGGGGGCTGCGGCGTTCCAGCCCGTCAAACATATAGTCCACCGCGTTTTTGAAGGTTTCGTCATCCTCCCGGACTTCCATGCTGTTTATCATTTCCACCAGCGTATTCATGTTGCGTTCTTCCTCCGGCCCCTCAAAGACGATGTAGGCCACAAGGGCACAGTACAAGAGGGTTTCTGCTTTTGTCCAGAACTCGTCGCCCTCCTTGCCGTCGCCTTTGGTGTTGGCAATCAGGGCGGTAACAAATTTCAAAACATCGCTTTCCGTCTTGATATAGGCCAGCGGATTGTAGTGCATGGATTTTGAAAAGTCGATACTGTTGAACACCCGCACCCTGTATTTCTCCCGTTGCAGAAACCGCCCGCACTGGTCGAGAGTGCCGCCCTTCGGGTCTACCACCACATACGAGGAATGGGCTTGAAGGAGCTGCGGGGTCAACCAGAACCTTGTCTTTCCCGAGCCGGACGATCCGATGACACAGGCGTTTAGGTTCCGGGCATTGGCGGGTATCTTCGGACGGGTGTTCATGGTAAGGAACTCCGTCCCGGTCAGAATGACATTGTTCTGAAATTTAGGGTCTACAAACGGCTTTATATCCTCCTTTGTTCCAAAGCGGGCAGTGCCGTACTCTGCATCCCGCCGGAATTTTTTCGCCTGCCTGATCTTTGACTGTATCAGCAGATACACCCCAGCCGCACCGGCAAGGCCCACCAGCAGGTCAATACCTCCCAGCCCCGGCCAGTAGGTTTCAAAGGCTTTGGGGAAGGTATCGAGCATCCCCATGAGCTTTGTCCCGAAGTCTGTGCCGGGGGCGATCCGGTATGCCGTCCCGATTTTGGAGAAGAACCAGAACACAAAGAGGTACGGCAGGTTGGGGAGCACATATTTTCTGATCTTGTCACTCAACGTCCGTCCTTCACCGCCTCTCTGGTTCGCTGCTTTTCCTTTGCCTGCGTCCTGATCTGCTCCGTGAATTTCCGAAGCTGGCCGAGGATGGAAGCCTTGTCCTGCTCTTTGTTCAGCACCTTTGCGCTGTACTTCTGGAAGGCCGCCGTGATAGCGTCCGCCTGATTGGCTTTGAAGAACAGCAGGTAATGACCGGGGCTCACTTTATGGAAAGCGTAGTCCACATGGAACTCCTTTGCGATCCGGTCAAAATCCTTTGGGGCTCCCACATAGGGCATGGCGCTTTTGCCGCCATAGTGGTTCATCAGCTTTTTTACACTCTGGCGTCCCTGCGGGGTCAGCGCCTTCCGGTGGTGCTTTTGCAGCGCCCGCGCTACCTTCCCAAGAGCGGCAGCCAGCACTTTTCCCGTGAGCTTCGTTGTCCTGATTGAAAGGGCAACCGTTTTTTGGTTTACTTCTTCCTGCATAAAACCTCCTTTCCGTCGGGGTTCCCGCTATCCGGGAGGCCCCCGTACAATCTCGGGGAACAGAAAACCTCGGGCCAATGTGGCCCGAGGCTTACCGCTCGGCATCTCTGCCGGACGGAGCTTTCTTTTCCGGCTCCGTCTGGACTTTTTCGCCCTGTTCCC
>OGYI01002848.1_pt1 | contig 11955 bp, 7 predicted proteins | sample 1576521 | NCBI WGS metagenome assembly OGYI01 (sample SAMEA3541484, study PRJEB24748) | human gut metagenome | biome: human gut; feature: human-associated habitat; material: faeces | place: China | collected 2012
GTTCGCTAGTTAAGAAACTGGAGGAGCTTGGAATCGGACGTCCATCCACATACGCCACAATTATCGACACCGTGCAGACTCGCGGCTACGTTGAAAAGGGTGACAGCGAAGGTCAACCACGTGATGTAATTGTCCTGAATTATAACGGCGAGGAAGTTAGCCGAAGTATTGTCCAGGAAAAAACTGGCTCGACTCGTGGCAAGCTGATTCCAACACCAAGCGGCGAACTGATTGCCGATTTCCTGACGGACCATTTTACGCAAATTGTCGATTACGATTTTACCGCCAATGTCGAGACGGAATTTGACAAAATTGCTGGTGCTAATCTGGAAAAAAGCGCAATGTTGCACGGATTTTACACGCCTTTCCATAAATTAATTGAGCAATCTGGCGGAATCGACCGAAGTAAAGTCGGCGCTAATCGTGAAGTGGGAATTGACCCGAAGACGAATAAGCCGATTATTGCAAGATTCGGTCGTTTCGGTCCAATGTTGCAACTTGGCGAAACTGATGGCGACGAAAAGCCACGTTTTGCGCCGCTGCCAAAGGGTGCGAAAATTGAGACAGTTACTCTGAAGCAAGCGCTGGAGATGTTCAAATTGCCACGCGTCGTCGGACAAACAGAAGACGGGCAAGATATTAAGGCGAATATTGGACGATTCGGTCCGTATATTCAAGTCGGCAAATTGTTCGTTTCCATTAAGCCAGAAGACCCGCACAGCATTACTTTAGAAAAGGCGCGTGAACTTTACGCCGCCAAATTAGAAGCCGAAGCCGCTAAGAATATTGCCGAATTCCCAGATGGAATTAAGGTTCTCAATGGTCGATTCGGTCCATATATCACCAACGGCACCAAAAATGTCAAAATCCCTAAAGATACGGATCCGAAAACTATTACTCACGAAAAAGCTCTGGAGCTATTAAGCACCACAACAGCGAAGCCAACTCGCAAACGCGTAGTTAAAAAAGCTACCAAAACATCCACTAAAAAGAAGTAGCGTTTTCATACTATCCAATAATTCCGGATAATAAAAACTCTTCATATAATCTATTGCAAAAAACGTAAAATAAATGCTATAATTTATATCAGCAATTATGGCATTTATCTATTGACTTTTGTCAAATGCAATTGTATAATTAAAAACATATTTTCAATCAATATAACCTGTGGTGAGGCAGAGAGGATGTTTCTAGTAGCATGAGCGAGACAGCAAAAACCGAGCAAAGCGCCAAATTAAATTCTGTCGTCGATACTATTATTTCTAAGATTCCGCAAGAGCGCGAGAAGGAAATTATTTCTCGACGATTTGGTTTGTATGACCGAAAAGAAACGTTAGAGTTAATTGGCGATATGTTCGGCATTACTCGCGAGCGCGTTCGTCAGCTAGAAAAAGCAATCTTAACGCGTCTACGTGCAGCTGTCGCCGAGGGAGAACTTCCTTCGGTTATTGCTATGGAAAAAGAAATCACTTCGAGTTTGTCTGAGATGGGACGAGTTGCGCGTATGCAGGATTTGGCGTCACATTTCCTCGGTAAAGAAGCTACTGCAATTGACCGCGCTCGTGTGGCGTTTATTTCTGAGCTGGCAGAAAACATCACGATTGTTACAGAGAATGACGATTATTACCAAGCGGCAGCGATCGACACTCTCGGCAATGAAAAGCAAATTAGAGCACGAGTCGAAGAAGTTGTAAAGACTATCAAAAAACACGGCGAACCTGTTACCGCGGAAGAATTGCACAAAAAATTGGACTATGAACATCCTTCAAACATTGCAGCCTTGGCTACCGTCAGTAAAAAATTGGCCAGCTTAAACGATCAGTGGGGACTAGCCAAATGGCCAGCCGTTAACCCAAAGAACATACGCGATAAAATCTACGTTGTTCTGGATACCAATGGCTCACCGATGCATTTTTCCGACATCGCCAAGGGAATTCGGGACAGCGAATTTAACCGCCGAAGCGTCACGACGCAGGCAATTCACAATGAACTTATTAAAGACAAGCGATTTGTTCTAATCGGTCGCGGGATTTATGCGCTTGCCAGCTGGGGCTACAGCCGCGGAACTGTAGCAGATATCATTACCGATATTTTGAAGAATTCCGAAACTCCGCTTCACCGCGATGAAATCGTTCGTCAAGTCCTCGACAAACGACAAGTCAAGGAAACTACTATTCTATTAAACCTTCAATCAAAGCCACAATTCAAACGTGTCGCTAAAGCCACATACGTTTTTGAAGAAGCCGCTTAAGCTAAGTTGCAAACTTCTTTCAGAGGTGAGATAATTTACACATAATGCAGATTATTTCTTGGATCATCAGCACATTATTACAATGGTATATTTGGATGCCAATCGTGGCAGTCCTGATGTTTTTGACGTGGCGGAATTATCGGAAGATAGAAGATTTCACCCCAGTTGAGAGCGTGCTTTTGGTTCTGGAAATCCCACGCACCAACGACAAGCAAGAACTTGCTGCCGAGCAGTTATTCGCTTCACTGCACGGAATTCTTCGCGACAATAAAGAATTGCGATTATCTGGCGGACACCAAGAGCACATCAGCTTTGAAATCGCCTCAGTTAATGGACAAATTCGCTTTTACGTTTGGGTACCAAAAACCCTACAGAGCTTTGTCGAGGGGCAGATTTATTCTCAATATCCAACCGTTCAAATTCACCAAGCCGACGAAGATTATACCGAGCATGAGCGCGACCACGAAGTTGCTTACTCGACAGAATTGACATTAACCACAGATGAATTTCTCCCAATTCGCACCTTCCAAAATTTCGAAGTCGACCCGCTGGCGGGCATTACGGGCACGTTGGCAAAATTGGAAACCACCGGTGAAGAATTGTGGATTCAGGTGCTAGTCAGACCAATTCCTGACGACTGGCAAAACGCCGCAGATCGATATATCAATAGCATAAGAAACGGACGAATGTTCTCCTTGCCAGGATTCGGCGGCAGTATGCAATGGCTAATCGGCGTGCTTGGCGCGTTGTGGCAGCCACCAGAGCAGGGAGCAAATCAATCGACAGCTATTGAGCTATCAGACCGCGATAAAACTCGCATTTCTGAAGCAGAGAAAAAGGCCACAAAGCTCGGATACGAAGTAAAAATTCGCTTAGTTTATATGGGCGAAAGTCAGACAAACGCTAAGCTTCGCATGCAGGCGCTCGTCGGTACATTTAAGCAGTTCAATTCAACTAATCTCAACGGATTCCATGCCGTCAAAGGCGCGTTTGGAAAAGAATTTATTGATAAATATCGCAAGCGTTCGTTCATCGGCGATGGCTTCATCTTAAATATAGAAGAATTGGCGTCAGTTTTTCACTTGCCACACACCAACGTTGAAACGCCAAATATAGTTTGGGCAAGCTCCAAAACCGCAGAACCGCCGTCCAAATTGCCAGTCTTAACCGGCGAAGATGTCAACGATGACCAAATTTCTGCCTTTGGCGTCACCAACTTCCGCGGCATCAGCCACCAATTCGGCATGTTGCGCTATGACCGCTCACGCCACGTTTACATAATCGGGCAAACGGGCGCCGGAAAAAGTGGACTATTAGAACTCTTCGCCTTAAGCGACATTTTCCATAATCAAGGATATGCTATCATCGACCCGCACGGCGACTTCGCAATCAACAACATGAAATTTATCCCCGGTAGCCGATTGAATGACGTGATCTATTTCAATCCAGCCGACACCGCGTATCCTCTGGGATTCAATCCGCTCGAGGTCACAAACCCGAACCAAAAAACCAACATTTCATCAGAAATCATCGGCGTTTTGAAGCGTATTTTTGGCGATTCGTGGGGACCGCGACTTGAGTATATTTTGCGGTATACAATTCTGGCTTTGCTGGACCGACCAGAAGCGACGATGCTTGATATTACTCGCATGCTAACAGATAAGGAATTCCGAAAAGAAACGCTGACTTATTGCCAAGACACCGTGATTTTGCAATTCTGGAATGTCGAATTTGCCAGCTGGAATGACAAGTTTGTCGCCGAGGCAATTGCGCCAGTTTTAAATAAAGTCGGGGCTTTCACCGCCAATCCAATCATCCGCAACATCATCGGGCAGCCGAAATCCACGTTCAATATTCGCCAGATTATGGATGAAGGAAAGATTCTAATTGTCAATCTGTCCAAAGGTCTTATCGGTGAAGATAATGCTGCTATACTCGGTTCGTTTTTGGTCACGAAAATTCAGCTTGCCGCCATGTCTCGAAGCGACATTCCTGACGTCCGCGACCGCCGCCCATTCTATCTTTACGTCGACGAGTTCCAGAACTTCGCCACCGATTCGTTTGCGACTATTCTATCCGAGGCTCGAAAATATGGCCTTAATTTAACCGTTGCCAATCAGTATATTTCCCAGATGAGCGACACGGTTCGCGATGCGGTTTTCGGCAACGTCGGCACTATGATTTCTTTCCGAGTTTCTGCTGACGATGCACCGATTCTCGCCAAGCAATTCGAGCCGAACTTCGAGGCAATCGACCTTCTACAGATGCACAATCGTAATTTCGTTGTCAATATGGTTATTGGTGGCGAGAAAACTCCCGCGTTTTCTGCCCGCACATTGGAACTTCCGCCAAGCCAAGCCGACAATACACCACACATTATTGAACATTCGCGTCGCATGTATTCGCGAAACAGGGAAGATGTCGAGAAGGAAATTGACGCCGCAATAAAACCTGTTCGCAACCAAAAAAAGCAACCAGCCAAATCTCAGCCGCAGCCTGCAAACAACGCTCCAGCGGTCAATAGCCAACCGGAAAAGCAGCAACCCGCAGCAAACGATGGCGAAGTTGTTTTGCAAATTCGCGGCAATGATAATGCACCTACAGAAACCGCAATCAACACAGTTACACCGCTAGATTCAGCAACGCCAAAAAGACGACGTCGACGTCGAAAAAAGAGCACTACTACCGCCGCCTAAAAATTATTCGTATCGCCACTGACGCATATCGGAATTGTAAACGTCGGTGATTCGCGGAGAGACCAGCGTGGAAGTTGGTCCAGATGGCACCGATATGGCGTTTTGTTTAGTCAGGAAGGTGAGCAATCTCTGGTTTTGATATCGTAGGTTTTTCGGCAATGGCTGGCTAGCCACGACCTCAGCTTGCGGCGTAGACATCACGAAACCCCACTCGCCAAATGACGGCACATTGACCGAAAACGCCGTCACATATCGCTCTGGATGAGATGATTTTACGGTGTTCGCCACCATATAAAAAGCATGCGGAGAGAAAAATGAAGACGTCGCTTGCGTCACCATAACGCCACGCTCCGTTAAAATATTGCCAATTTGACGATATAATTGCTCAGAATACAACTTGGCTAATTTTTCATTCGACGGATCCACCAGATCAATCAACACAACATCATATTTATCTGAGGTAGAAAAAGCGAATTGGAAAGCGTCTTGATTGACAACAGAAACGCGCGGATCATGCAACGAACGCTGATTTATATCGGTGAGAAGATGGTTAGTTTTCGCCAGATTAGTCATCACCTCATCGATATCAACCAGCGTAATATGTTCAACGCTGGGATATTTCAAAACGTCCCGAGCCAGCAAACCATCGCCGCCGCCCATAATCAGCACGCGCTTCGGATTGATGACTGAAGACAGAGCAGAAGTGGACAGTGTTTCGTGATAACGCGCTTCGTCAAGGCTGGAAAACTGCAGATTGCGATTCAAAAACAACCTCGTGTCATTTTTATATCTCGTCAGGACAATTTTCTGATACGGCGTCTGCTGCTGCCACATCACAGGATCTTTATACGTTCGTTTGTCAATTCCGTACTCAATTTCCGTCGCATAAATAAAGAACCCCAAAAGCAACATTGTTGCAATAACGCTAATTGTCATCACTATTTTCGAAGCCTTCATTTGTTTAAGAATCAGAACCGCAACGCCAATATTCAGTGCCGCCACCAGATACGCGCTACGCATTAAGCCAAGATACGGAAGCATAACGAGCGGGAATAATAGCGACGCAATTAACGCCCCAAAATAATCGAGTGCTAAAATCTTGCTAAATAATTTCACCGAAGACTTGCGCCCGAACTCCTGAAACATCTTCATTAAAAGCGGAATTTCCAGCCCGATACAAATACCAATTACCAAACTTATGACGGCAAAAATTAGCCAATGCGAACGCGTAAAAACGAATCCCAAATACATCAGCATCACCGAATTTCCACCAATTAGCCCCAGAATAATTTCGTTCGTTGCGAAGCTGGTCGCTGGATGAAGCTTGATGTAATTGACCAGCAATGAGCCAATTCCCATACCGAACAGCGTCACGCCAGTCGCCAGACTAAAGCTCAAAATCGAATCGCCCACCAGATATGACGCAGCTGCGCCTAAAATCAGCTCGTAAATAATTCCGCCAATTGCTACCAAAATTGCCGCCGCAAATAAAGCAATTTGCTCCCGTTTTTTCGTACTTGATCGTGGCATTATAACTCCTTTTATTTGCCAAGCCCGCCGCTACTGCCGCCGTAAACACTGCGCGATCCGCCGTGACCTCCGCCATTACTATTGTCGGAATTGTTGTCAAAGATGAATGCAAACAAAATAATAGCGATAAATATGACAATGAAAATAATCGTAGTCCAGTTAATCGGCTTAATAGTCCTGCCGAACATTTCCTTTTGCTCTTTGTCACTCAACTTAACCTTACGGTAGGCATCATATTCGCGATTGTTATACTTCTCAATCGTTATCAGCTGACGGTTTTTCGGCGCGCTAGCGTCCCTCAAAGTAGCATACGCCATCAGTTCTTTCGGGAAAACTTGGTACGTGTTTTTGCCCTTGATGTTCATAATTTCACCAATTCCAACCTCATCAACCACCACAACGTGATCCTTGCCGTCCTGTTCAGAAACGGTGAATGATTGACCTTTTTTCAATTGCGTTGGGTCAATTGCCTGAGTAAAACGAATCGGCTCGTACAGAGAAACGGTTTGATCGCTGTGATCATATTCCACCCAGCTATCATAATCAGCCAGCCCTGTAATCTCCCACTCTTCCCAGTAGTAAAATCGCTTGTCTTTCTTATCCCATTCGCGAAAAAGCAAACAGCCAACAACTCGTAAATTAGTTTTCTTTCCAGTCAATATTTGGTTGATTTTAAGTCGCGCCTTGGTTCGTTTCATATTACAATGCCGTTTCTTTCATAATTATGTTTTTTGCACCCAGCAGCCGTGTAACCAACTCTTTTATTTGTTGCAATTTATCATCATCCAGCATTTTACAAGTTGTCATCGCTATATACGCCACGCCGCTTTCCGGCCACGTATGAATCGCGATGTGCGACTCCGACAAAAGCAGGGCAGCGCTGATTCCTTGCGGGGAAAATTGATGCGTTACCGATTCCAAAGAATGCAAGCCCGCCAATTCCGTAACATTTCTTAACAATTTCTGCAGCTCATCCGCGTCATTAAGCAAAGCAGAATCAACTTCACTCACTTTTATGGTTATAGATTGGACCGCGGCATGCATATTATAGTAATTATATCACCTCTGGAGCGTCAGGAGTAAAGGTGAAACGCGGCTCTTAGGGAATATCGATATTTAGATTGTTGGGGCATTATAGCCAAATAATACAGAAAAAATCCCCGAATCCCATTACCGGAATTTAAGTGGGGACTCTTCTGGTTCTACTATAGCAAACAATCCTCAAAATGCCAACGATCAAATAGCCTGTAAATTTCTTAGAAGACAGACAATAGGGCGAAATACTCTTTATGAAGGTAATGTGCGAAGCCAAGAAAAAAGCCACCCAGGTGACCTTAATGGTGCGCCCCGTGGACAAGCCGAACGGGGACTGGGCGACTTTTCTAGTGAAAATATAGCACAAGAAGTCCAGAATGTCAATGATGAGAATGATCACACCACAACAAGAAAAGCCCCTGTGTCGCCAGGGGAACTTATCGAACCTGGTTATAACACAGAGGCTTCTACTCGTAATATAGCACAAGAAGCCCAGAATGTCGACGGCGGCGGTAACCGTGCCAGTGCCGCTCAGTTGGCAGAATATGACCAAAATAATACTTGCGCGATAGCATTGATTAGAGTACACTGTAGTTACAGTCCCTTAAGTAAGGATTGTATCAATATCTAAATTGTTCTAGGTTTCTATAATAATCTGGCGGTAAAAATCCGCTGTAAAGTATATGAAATACTGGAGCAAAGCACTAATCCGCTCACTTGTTGGGCGGATTATCTTTTTTATGAGTAAAGTATTTACGCTTTCAAATATTCTATTTTGGTTGTATAATTGCATTAAATTATCTCACAAAAAGGACCATCATGACTCAAAAATATTCATATTCACCAAAAAAATATTCACTAGGTCTAGACATTGGGACATCTTCAATCGGCTGGGCAGTATTAGACTTAGATAAAGAGCGCATCCATGATTTAGGGGTCCGCATTTTTGAAAAACCAGAAGATCCACAAAACGGAGATTCGCTTGCTAAACCTCGCCGCGATGCACGGTCAGCTCGCCGTCGCTTAAAACGGCGACGTCAACGCTTGAATAACTTGAAGCAATTCTTTATTGACCAAAATATTCTCACCAGAGATCGAATTGAGGAAGTCTTAAGTGACAAATCCGAATTTAACAAACTAGACGTATATGCTCTGCGTTCAAAAGCGCTCACCGAGGAATTATCCCCAGAAGAGCTGCTCAAGGTCATGTACCAAATCGCCAAACGACGTGGATTTAAGTCGAATCGTAAAGTCGAGGAAGAGTCGGAAAAAGAAGGCGGTCGCGTATCAAAAGCCTTGAAGACTAATGAAAAGTTCCTCGCCGAGAACGGATATAAAACTGTCGGCGAAGCTCTGAGTCGCGATGAAAACTTTGCGTCACATAAACGCAATAAGCGTGACGATTACACTAATAGTTTTTCTCGTGGTGATTTTTTGCACGAATTAGAAAAGATCATTGAGGTCCAGAAAAGATATGCCTTAAAAAATGTTTCCGATACAGCGATCAATGAAATGCTTTACGGCTTGGACAATGACAAAAATGTCGTAAATATATCAGCAATTATGTACCAGCGCCCATTTATGACTGAAGAGCTGATTGAAAAAATGGTCGGGAACTGTACTTTTGAAGAAAATGAAAAACGAGCACCAAGAACTAGCTACAGCTTCGAAATTTTTCGCTTGGCAAGCGACTTATCACATCTGGTATTCATACCTCGCGACGCCAGCAAGCGCCAGGCGAAGCGAGAAAATCTAGAGATAAGATTATCTTCAGAGCAGATAAATAAAGTTATCGAAACCGCCAAAAATCAAAAAAGCCTAACATATAAAAAAGTGCGCAGCATTGCAGGAATTAGTGAAGATTACGTTCCAAAATATACGCACGGAAAGAAAAAGGACGGCGATGAATTCGGAGAGGGAAATGCATTCGGCGGCTTAAAAGCCTACCATGATATTAAAACAGCACTGAAAAATCTACCAGAAGATTGGGCAAAAATTGACAACGAATCAATGATCAATCAAATCGCTTATATTCTCACTACACAAAAATCTGACGAAGGAATTAAAGCCGAATTAAATGCATTGCCAATTTCTGATGACGCTAAAAACACAATTATCAAAATTAAAGCTACTAATTTTGGATCATTCTGTCATCTGTCAATAAAAGCTTTGCAAAAAATCACACCGCATATTCTTAATGGTATGACTTACGATAAAGCCTGTGAGGCCGCTGGTTATGACTTCAAGAAACAATCAACTAGCCTAGAACAAATCACCAATCCTGTCGTAAAACGTGCCATATCGCAAACGCTGAAGGTTGTTCGCGTCATTGAACGCAAATACGGTAAACCCTACTTTATTAAGGTTGAAACTGCTCGCGACTTGGCAAAAAACTTCAAAGAACGCAACGCAATTAAAAAAGAAAATGAAGAGAATCAAGGATATAACGAAGACATTAAATCTATAATCGCTGATGGATATGAAGCATCGCCAAAAACCAAGGGCGGCAAGCAACTTCTCAGCCACCTGAAAGAACTTAACGTGCCTCTTAACAAAAACGCCGATTTTAATGGTCAGCAAATTATTAAGGTTAAGCTCTATCGCGAACAAAACGGTATTTGCCCATATTCTGGAAAACCAATCGATTTCGACACGATGTTACAAGACGACAATGCATATCAGATAGACCACATCGTACCATTTTCACGCTCTAATAATGACGGGATAACTAATAAAGTGCTAGTACTAACAGAAGAAAACCAGAAAAAGAGCAATAAAACTCCATTTGAATATTTTGGTGCAGATGAAAACCGTTGGAAGGAGTTCGTCGCCAGAGTAGAGTCGATATATAAGACACGCGATATTAAAACGGACGATAAGGTCACAAATGCCATCAATTACAAATATAACGGCTATGCAATGAAGAAGAGGCAAAATCTGCTTCTGCAGGATTATAAGAACGACAGCTGGAATGTGCGTGCCTTAAACGACACTAGATATATCACACGATTTATTCAGAATTATTTACGCCAAAACGTTGACTTTGCAGAAGGTGAAGAAAAACAGCGCGTAATTGCACCAAACGGAACAACGACAGCATACCTACGCAAGCGTTGGGGTCTAGCTAAAGATCGTAGCGAGGACGTTCTGCATCATGCCAAAGATGCGGCAGTCGTAGCAGCAATTGACCAGAAGATTATAATGCAAGCAAACTTGCACGCCAAACGCCACGAAATCAAAGAACTACTTGCAGCTGCCAAAACGATGGAAGAAAAAACTGATAAACTCACCGGAGAAATCACCGATGAAGACGAGTTCAATAAAGCTCAGCGTCGTAAAAATGCAATGCTTGTGCTATCTTCTAAGCATTTTCCTCAGCCGTGGGACGGCTTCGGCAAAGAAGTTATGAAGCGAACCCTTAATGTCGATATCAAGACTCTGCAAAATGAGTTGCGAGGTCTTGATAACTACGACGAGGAGTTTCGATTGAGCGTAAAACCAATTTTCGTCTCACGTATGCCACGCCGTAAAGCGACTGGTTCGGCACATAAAGAAACAATTCGCTCACCAAAAGTTAAAGACGGCGATCAGCGAACCGTAAGAGTGCCGCTCAAAAAAGTTAAACGCAAGGATGTCGAAAATTCCGCACTTAAAGAATCGGACAAGTGGCTATACAAAAAATTACTTGAAAGACTGGACGCTTGCGATGATAACCCTGAAAAAGCGTTCGCTGAACCCATATATAAAAATGACAAGAAGACTGATAAAAACGATAATAAGCTGTCTCCAGTCTCAACTATCAAAGTATATTCGACACAACCAAGCGGATTTTATATCAACGACGATAAGGCATTTGTTAACAACGGATCTATGGTGCGACTTGATGTATATCAAAAGCCGAACAAGAAAGGCAAGATTGAACATTTCTTCGTACCAGTTTATACCCATCAAGTTGGGAAAAATAAGCCTGCACCAACAAAAATACTGCCAGCGCCGAAAGGCTTTACTGATGTAGATGAAACATTTACTAAGGTCTGTTCATTGTATCCGAATGATTATGTGAGGTGTTATTTCGGAAATGAAATTAAAGAAGGGTATTACGTAAAATACGGCATTAATAATGGAGCCATGCAGGTGATATCCCATAGCTCTGCCGGCAAGGACAAGGATCAACTTATCCAGATCTCACCCCGCTCCGCGAATCTCATCGAGCGTTACGACGTCTCTATACTAGGTGATAATTATAGGTGGCTATAAATGGCCTGGCGCGTCGTAGCTATCGAAAATCCTGCGCGACTTAGCGTGCGTGATAATCAACTAGTAATTACACAGAAAATGGAGTCTACTCTTCCAATTGAAGATATTGACGCCTTAATTTTAGACAATTACGGATCAACTATCACGACAAATTTGCTGACAGCATTAGCTACAAAAGGAACAACC
>OGYI01002856.1_pt1 | contig 11902 bp, 16 predicted proteins | sample 1576521 | NCBI WGS metagenome assembly OGYI01 (sample SAMEA3541484, study PRJEB24748) | human gut metagenome | biome: human gut; feature: human-associated habitat; material: faeces | place: China | collected 2012
CCATTTTTGTCGGTTGCAATTCAAATAACATTTTAAAATACATTTCTTCAGGTCTATGAATGCACCTTTTAAAGCAGTCTTTAATCACTTCATTTTGTATCGCATCTGTTAAACTGGTCGTATAAACGGCAGCAAAATACTCTTGAAATGACTTATGAACGAAGCTATAATACCTTCCATCTTGTACTAGCATGCAAACAGAAACTGTCAAGTCTCGAATCATTAAATCAATCGAGAAGGTAATTTCTGGTATCTTTTCTTTTGCTCGCTCCAAATATATCCTTAATTCTGCATCTGTTAATGCTTGTTTATTATCGAAGAATGTCTTAAAGCATAAATATGAAAAAATTTTTTTAAATTCTTCTCTATTTAGTCCTGTTGCAATGTCTCTTCTATATGAACCTTTCGTATTATCATGTAATTCAAATAAGGCTGCAAATGCTTCCTCATAAAATGTATTTAACTCATCTGGAATATAATTTCCTCTATCCGTATATGTAATAAACATAATCGTTAATAACAACGGATTAGATGCAAATGAATAGTGTGAATCATATAAACGCTCTTTTAAAATTTTTATAAAAGCCTCTTTATCCGATAAATCGTAATCTAATTTTTCAATTAGCTCTATCGCTTGTTCTTTTTTTAAAGGCAATGCCTGCATCTCTATAAAATCACCCCATCCGCTAAATATCGACAGTGGCCTTGACGTCAATATATAATAATTTTCTGAATATTTTTCGGCAATCACCTGTATTTCACGTTCTATCTTTTTTGCTTTTTCAGTACTCAACTCATCAAATCCGTCAAATAATAGTAAATAGCAGCCATTATTCATACTATATTCAAAATGCTTTTCTTCGATAAAATGGACTCCTTGATTGCTCAAAGAATTATATATCATATCATAAAGCCTTGTATCATCATCCATATTTCTTAATTCGATAAAAACAGGAACACAAGATAGCTTTTCTGAAGTTGTTAAAAAAATACTTTTTAACATCGTTGTCTTTCCTATCCCTGCTGTTCCCGTAATAATAAGTTTATGGCCTATATTTACCATACTTTCCACTAAATTTTCGGATATCTCTATATCTTTATATCTCACTCCTGTACACACATAGATATCTGTCAAATCTTTAGGAGTTCTCTTATATAAAAAAGTTTTTACTTTCTTTATTTTCTCGCAAGATTTTTCTAAATATGCATCAAATGCAAATCCTAAATCAATGGCAGATTTGTTTGTAAAATCTTGGACCCCCTTTTTTAAAGATGTAACAATACCTTGAGAAGGCTTCCTTAACTCATCTATAGCTTTAAGAGCTGTTGTTAGTTCCGCTATATCTATCATACTGATATCCCCTTTCTCTTTTATCCTCATCGTATATCAAAATTCGACAAATGAAAAGCCCCTACCGCGCAGTAGAGGCAAAAAAGAGAAAAGTATACAGCAAAATCGCGGGAACAGGACTCGAACCTATAACCTCCAGGGTATGAACCTGGCGAGCTTCCATCTGCTCCATCCCGCATAAATGCCCCGGAGGTCTTACCGTACCCGGAGCCGCGCCGGAAATCAGGGGGACCAAAACCGACGCGATTCGACCGCCAGGGTATGACGCCTGAAGGCCGCCAATCTATATCTACAAGGGAGGAGGAACGGCGTATCCTTACACCAGTTCCAGTTTACACTATAACATTTTTAAAACGAAAAGAGCGAAAAAAACGAAAAAACTTTAGGCAGCTTTCATAAAATTCTGGAATTCCATTCTTACGCTATCCGCCGTAGCCTTTCTCCCCATCCTCACAGCCACTTGAGCCCACGTCATCCCCTCAAATACTTTATACCGGATAATCCGCTGCATACGCGGAGGAACGGTTGATAACCATTCCTCCACCTGCAGCTTGATAACTTCTGCTGTTGCTTTACGCTCCTCCAAGATTTGCTCTTGCCGTTCCAGTGCTTTCTGATCCTGGGCGTCATAGGGGATCCCGCGGATTATGTAGCTGACCTGACCAAATGGAAAGTCATATGAGGAGCCCTTGACTTTATCCGTAACAACTTCCTGCCTCCGGTTTCTAATCCGTTCAATCTCCCGTTCTGTATCCTTAATCAACTCGCAGGCGTCTATGTACTGGTATAAAATCGACTTATCCACTGGTATCACCTCCCATCGTCAATCCTTTTCCTGTACTCCCGATGTCCTGTCACATACTGTTCCGCCTTTCTCTGCCGCCCTAACAGCTGCCGCAATTCCTCCAGGAACTTCTTTCCGGAACTCCCCTGGAAATACTGGACAATAGGTTCATACATCTGCACCAGGTCTTTATTTCTCCGGCGTTCCCTACGGCTTTCCTGGAGTTTCAGCGCCTCTCTGTGCAAATCATATTTATCATCCGTAAATTCGATTGCATGAAGGAAATCCTGACTGCGCTTGTCCTCATCCCCAACACAGGAATACGCAATCTGGTATATCTCCTGGCATTCCTTCACAAAGCCAATAAAATCTCCCAACTGCTTTGATGGTAGCTGGTTCCCCATACCTGGCACCTCCTCACTTGTATTCCTTCCCGGTCTCTGGGTCACGGAGCCATATCCTGCCAATCACCTCCAGATTATGCCAGCAGGCCACCATTTTCATCCTCCGGATGGCATTTTCCACATTCTCCGGCTGCCGGTCTGCCTCTTTAATTGCCCTTCCGGCAGTTGGATCAGGATAGCCCTCCTTGTTTTTATGTATCATCCTCTGCCTCCTGGTTCCCAGTCGAACCGGTCAATTCCCAGTAATTCCAAAATCAACCGTGCTCCGAACCTAGCTCCTTCCACAAAATTTTCTCTATCGTTGGCCGCCTCAGCGGATCCATTTGCCTCCAACATCTTGTCCAGTCTTTCCGCCTGCTCCGGACTTAATCCACGTTTAAACTGCTCGTACTCCTCCGCTGCCTCACGGTACTCTCTATCTTCCACTTCTCTGCTGACCTTATCTGCCGGCTGGTAATCTCCCTGGTAAATCGCTGCCAATAAATCTTTACGCATACTTCTCCTCCATCATATTTTTTTCACACACCGATCATAGACCGGTCACAAATTATCGGTATCATAAAGACCATCAAGGATGCACTATTCCTTTTTACATATACTTTTTCATTTCTTATTCCCCCTTTTGGGCAGCCCGTTAAGGCTGCTTTTTTTATTCCTCGGCCTGATCTGGCCGGTACGGTCCCGGAAGCGGCATCCAGGCGTTGACAAACAGATCCTGACTCACACAGGTATCCTCTTCATTGCAGTCTCCCAGATAAAAGGCCCCGCTGCCGTCCTCGTTTATCTCATAATGCCCCACCGCTGGCAGTGAAAAATTCGCAAAAGACAGAAGGATGTATTGATCATCCTCCGGAAGCTGTTCCTCCACGGGAACCCAATCAGCCATTACCAGCTTGCTCAAACCGATTATTTTATCTACAAGCCCTTTGATTTCTTCCGGATCAAAGCCAGTATCCTCGTACTCCGCCAGACGCTGCATTAACGCCTCTTTTTTCGCTGAACTCCAATATCCCTCTTTAATCCCGTTCACTCTCTTATGTGTCAATCGTTCGTTCTCCATCATCCCGCTGCCCTCCTTGCGCTCGTATTCATCTCCTTCAGCCTGGCCAGATCCTTACGCCGGGCCTCTGCCAGCTCCGCATATCGGATACTATGAATCCTACCCCTGCCGTCCGCTGTCTCCAGAAGATACCGACTCTTGCGGGTTACCGTCAGGGTTACCGGCCTTTTACGGTAACCTTTTTGAATGGTGAGATCGCCGTACAAAACCTCCCACTTGATTTTATCCCCTACCTGTATCCCCGCTGCCAGCCTATTAACCTCATCCATCGTAATCGCCGTATTAAACAACGGATCCTGCCAGTCCTGTTTTCGTTTACTTTTCTTCATTTCTTTTGAATCTCCTTCAGCTTCTCAATCATGGTCGTCCGGTTACTCTTGCAGTCCTCCAGATAGTGATATCCCGGCGCCAGCAGATATTCCCTCGTTCCTGTCCGTTCTGGATCATCACCATAGTGGATCATCCATTCTAGCCAGTAATGGTATTCGCAGATCACCAGGCTACACCCATCCGGCAAATCATACCGATAATAAACCTCTGCCGCTTGCGGTACCTCAAACCATATGGGCCAATCACGAAAAGTATTCAGCCATTCCTTTCTCTGGTCATTGTTCTTCAGCACCGGAAGCTCCGGCTGCTCCGGTATGTCCTCCGTCTCCAGAAGTTCTGGCTGTTCCAAGTCACAAAGCGTCCCGGCCAATGCACCCACCAGAAGTTTCTTTTTCCGGATCATCTTTTCCAAAGCCGGGTGAGGTTCCACTTTGTTTACCTTCAGCATTTCTTCCAGGGTGTTTTTCTCTTTCTCCAGCATACTCCGCAGCAGGTCCATATCCGACATTTCTTCCCGCTGCGAAATCGCAGCATCTTCTTGACCTTCTTCTGGAGTCTCAGCTTCCTGGTCCAACGCTTTCATGGCCCGCCCGCATATGTATTCGCATGGCTCCTGGCAGTTCTTACAGCAAGGGTCCGGTTCTCCGTCACCCGCGCGGTGATATGCCAGATCACGATCCACAAACTGGCAGCCCTCCGGCAGCTCTGTAAAACCGCCCTTCACAATCTCGCACGGAAATGGGGTTCCCAGTGGTGCCTCCCGGCAATATCGCTCTTCTCCCCGAATCCGGCACTCCATTGCACATGAAAAGCAATCATGGCCTCCCTCACACCCTTCCACGGTAATCAGACTATCTGGCGGATACATGCGCTTCGGCGTCCCGTATGCGGATAATTGCTCGGCTGCGGTTTCAGCAGCACCTTCCAGGGATTCTCTGCTGTTTTCGTTGCTCCCCTCCTGTTGCGATATCGCAACAGCTTCCCCCGTTTCAGCCTCTCCCATCAGCTGGGACAGCGTAACAGTGTATGGCTTTGAAGGCACTTCTCCCTGCTGCTCGTAAGCCTCTGCTTCTTCCGGCTCAATCCCGGGGAAATCGCTGATACTGATCTGGCCCGGAAGTTCCACATAAGGAATCTCCCTGGGCTTTCTCATCGCCCGGATATCTTCCACCCGGTCCGCCGGGTTAACACGTTCCAGCTGCTCCTCATCCAGGGACAGCATTTCCTGCAGCTGGCTTTTATTAAACTGCCTGTATTTATCCTGGATGACAGGACTATTTCCTCCCTGGGAGAAATGGTCATTCATAGACATATACCGGCTGGCCGTGCTCTTGCTGATTCCATATTCCGCCTGTGCAAAATCCCAGATTGTTTCAAAGCCATCCTCACGATAGAGCTCCTGGTCCCGGATATGCTTTAGATAAAACCCAATGGCGATGAAGCTCCTGGCCGCGCTGGTCAGGTTTGCCCGGATAATCGCCTTCGCGTCCTGGAAGGATACCGTTTCATACCATTCCGGCTTTCCTGCCAGCTCTCTGGTTTCCGCCTGAAGGGCTGATACTTCCTGCCTGTTTTCCTCCATCTGTTCCCCTCCTCTCCGCAACTTTGACATATTGGTATCCCGGGACTGTAATGGTCCGGGGGCTGCTGTCTACATAGTGGATTAAGCCCGCCTTTTTCATATCCATCATGTAATTAAAGACCGTGGATGCTGATGCATATCCGGTCCCCTCCGCAATCTCCCGCACAGTAGGCGAATACTGATGTTCCTCTATGTATCGTATGATATAATCAAGAATCTTTCTGTGTACTTTTTTCATCCTTCCCTCCATTCAGCCGTTCCTGAAGTTCCTGCTGGACCAGGGTGTTATAATCCGTATTTCTCGGGGTGAAATTGTGGAAATGGTTCTTTGTGGGATTCATCTGTCCAGAGCGCTCAGGTCTCGCTGAATCCTGTGCTCTGCATAACCAGCCGTTAATGAAACGTCCAATTCCCCTTTGTGTTTTCCGGTTCTTCGGATTTGCTCCAAGCCAACCAATCATCTTGCGGAACTCCTGGTCTACATCAACAGCAGGATATAGCTCCCGGTATTTCTCAATTTCACCCCTTTTTACGGGATATAACGTTCCATCCACAAGCTGCAGTTCGTATGCTGTCTCCTGGCGAGGGCTTCTCGGAAGCTCCGAGCTATTCATTTCTTTTACTTTACTTTCCTTTACTTTACTTTCCTTTAGGGATAATTCCTGGGATTTACCGGGGTTTTTCCCGGATTTATTATCATTTTTCCGGGATTTATCTGCCTTAGGGTTCACTTTAATAAAGGGTTCTGTCTCTTGCGGTTCCAAAAGCCAAAAATCCTTTACTTCTATCGGCTTCTTTCTGGCCCTTTCTTTTACGGCCAGTTGGAAGCGCTTCTGTATTCCGGCAGAGGTCAAGATAGTGTCCGACTGAAAAAGTGTGCTGTCTAGTAGTGACCGTTCCAATAAGAATTTCAAGACCTGCTTCACCTTATCCGGGCTCATTTTCAAATCATTTGATATGACATACAACATATCATCATCAAATTTGATATAATATCCGGCCCGGTAAATCTCACACAGGAGATAAAGATAAATCGTGATTCCATCTGCTCCATAACGGGCTTTCAGGATTCGGATTTTCTTGTCAATAAAGAAATTAACGTCTAAAGGAAAGTAGTCAATGCCCTCCTTCTGAGGCCTTGGCATATACTGCATCACCTACTTCCGTCAATTAAAGGAGTGGGGCGGCGGTCAGAGAGTATCAAATCAGCCGCCCCATATCTATCACACCAATGGCCATTTAACGTGACATATCCGGCCATCAGAGATAAAGCAAATTATTGTCATGAAAAGAAACTGGTCGCTACATCATCCGCCGTTTCCGCCTCCAGCGGAGGGTCTACCACTTGTCCCGGCCGGTCCATAGCGGCCTGGCTCTCCATTTCCGGCTTCCCCTGACTCTGGGGCTCTGTTCCTCCATCTGCCTCCTGGTCTGACACGATGTTTTCCGTTTCCACATAGTCTTTTGTTCCGTCCTCATGTAGCACTGCCATATCCGAATCAAATGCTTCCTGCATTTCAATGCTCATAGGCCCCCATTTGCTGATCAGCTGGCGCAGCATGGTCTTATAAGCCATTCCGTCAAAGTTCTTGTACCAGAAGGACGAATACTTCCAGGCATCATCTTGCGGATAATTTCCTGCCAGGAAATCCGCATAGGATACACGCGCCGCTTTTGGATTCCGGCTTTTCGCCGCATGCAGATGGAATGCCTTGGAATATTGGTCCGCATGGGATAACATCTGCTTTTTGCTCCAGTACATTGCCTTCCGAAACCCGTTCACCAGCTCAAACATCGCATAATATCCGATGGTATCCGCCGCCTCTCGTTCATCCCACCGGTCAATCATCAGGTTCACCTTAATCTCTTCATTCAGAGGGTCAAAGTATTCCAGCTCACCTTCTTTGATAGCAAGGACATTAATTTTCCGATACTGTCCGGAACGAACGGCCAGCTGGATGTATCCCTTGTACCCCATCTGGAACTGCGCTTCCTTTATCCCCTTATTTTCATAGGGAACCATATAATACTGGCCCAACTGAGGGGACGGGGAAAGCTGCAGCGCTTCTCCCTGCAGGGCCGCGCTTAAAAGGGATGGGTTCGTACACTCCTGCAAGGCCGGCGTGGCCTGTACTGCCGATACCAGGGATGAAATAAACCTGGTCCCCGCTTTCCCTCCTAACAGCTTGTTAATCTGCTGTTTTGCCGCATCCTGGGTCAGGTATACGGCAAAATCCAGTTTTCTCTGCCTGTTTGCCAGGCTGTTTTCTACTGCCATAACAACTTCCTCCTTTATCGTTTCGGAACCGGTTCAAACCGGATTCCATTGTTCTTTAAATAGTTCTTCAGGCCCGCCAGCTGCGCCACGGTAGCGTACACCCGGAAGTCCAGTACATGGACCGGTTCTTCTACGGTTTCCACCCGGCCGGTCACCAGGGAGGGCTCCTGCGGGGAAGACTCCTGCGGAGAGGTCTTCTGGGAACTCTGAGGTTCTGCTGCTTTCTGCTTTTGTGCAGGGGCGTTCCCTGCCGCTATCACTCGCTCCGCCTCTGCTTTCAGCTTTGCCTCCCGCTCCGCATTTTTCCTGGCCTGTTCCTCCGCATACAGTTTCCTTTTCTGCTCCGCTGCTTCCAAACGGTTCCTCTCGGCTAAGGCCGCTCCGATATCATAGTCCCTTAAAAAGACCTCTTTCATATCTCCGGCATAGGGACTGTCCACTTCATTCAAGATTGCCAGGCCTTCGTCCACCTTTTGGATTAAGTCCAGGATTTCCTGCTTGATGGATTTCATGGTGGTGGAGGCAAGAGCATATTCCGGCTTCATGACCCGCTCAAATGGGAGGTACTTTCCGATATCGTGTATATTGGCCTCATAAAAATCCCGGACCTTATCCGTCTTGTCCTTCCGCTGCCGACGTTCGTAATCCTTTACCTGGCTGTCGATGTTATCGATGGCCTTCTGGACAATCCCAGTCAGCTCCTTAATCTCCTGACCGAACTGTTCATCCGGTTTTAAAAGCTGCTTGCGAATCTCGGTCCGCTTGGCGTTCAGAGCGTCCACAAATTTATTCAGCCTGGCCCGGTCGGCCTTGGCACTTTTAATGGTGTCATCCGTATAAACGGAGGTCTCATACTCCTGGGCCGCAGATGTGATTTCCGCTTTCAGTTCCTCAAAATTCCATTCGATTTTCTGCAGGAATCCCTCATCCTGCGGATTATAGATTTTCAGTTCCATATAGTCCTCCTCATATCGCCGGAAGAATCAGGTCCGGCTTCCGTCCGGTGGTTACACAATCCCAGAACTGCTTCTCGGCCTCCACCAGATACCTGATGTCTTCCTCCACGTCCTTTCTCTCGATAAAATAATGTTTCGTTGTGATTCGCAGTTCTCCCGCCCATTCGCTTTTCAGCTGAGCCTTGAGGACTGCGAAATCATATTCCGTCACTGCCAGATAATGGAGCACCTGGCAGTAATAGTTGTCCGGGATTCGGTCATTCCATTTCTCCCGCTGCATGCTCTGAAGGATGTTTGTGGTCTTAATCTCCAAAACTCCATGCCGGCCATCCGGAGCCACCAACTCGCCATCCAGGGAAGCATGCATCCACGGATAGGCCTCATTCAGGAACAGATTATTTTCCTGGTAGGTGACCTGATACTCCGGGAAGTCCAGGGCAAACAGTTCTCGAAGATGATACTCCGCCCTGGTCCCGTAAACCACATAATCTTTATCTGAAATATCCTCCGGAATCCTGCGCCCGGTCTTTTCCTCCCACAATTCCACGTTGCTCTTGTATGGGTTCATCCCTACACAGGCGCTGGCGTCTGAGCCGCCAATCTGTCCCCTTCGGCCTTGAAGCCATTCTTCCCGGGTGTTAAATATCCGTCTATGTACTGCCACTCGCTCGTTCCTCCCGTTTCATCATCTTCCCGCAGTTGGGGCAGGGAGTCAGCTCCCCTAATACAGACCACATCCGAAGGCCACAGGTGCAGCTCAGCAAATAAAATGGTGACGTAATCTTCACCCGGCTTTCCGGATAATACACGGGGCGGCTCATTCTTTTAGCCGGAAGTCCCTTTCCATTTTGGCCTTCCATTCTTCCACCTGCTTTTCGTTCGGTGCTGTCCAATCCCCCTGCTCTAAAATGGCAAGAATAAAATCTCCTACAATAGGCTGTCCATGCCTGGCAGTGCCATAGAAGAAAGAACCAAGCGGGTTCATCGGAAGTCCCTTCAGAAGCCCTTCCTCATCCACAATCATCATGGCTCCTGGGCCGAAATAATCCTGGAGCTTCTGGGTACATACCCGCTCCCCATAGCCTCCAATCTCTCTCCGGATATCCTCCATCCGTTTAAAATCCACATCAACCACCTTGATCTGGTCGTTTGCTGTGATTTTCAGTGTTTTTGCCATCTTGCTTTTTCCTCCTGTTTCCCTTACAATAAAGGTGTATGCTTTTATTTATCTGGACCTCTTCCGGTTGCCTCCGGTGAGGTCCTTTTTAATTCCAGTCATCGCCGCTGCCTCCTTACACAATCTGCCGGATTATGTCCTGAATCATGGCCGTTCCGGAATCTGCCGTAACGTTTACCGTTTTAACTGCTCCATTGGCGAACTTGGCGTAAACCTTCTCTTTTCCGTTCCACTCATCAATCCACAGGTCCGTCAGGTCATGGAGGTTATCCGTTGCCTGCAAGGCTGGCAGCAGCCTGTCTAAGATTTCCTGCTTATTCTCCATCCGTCCCTGCCTCCTCCCGGTTGAGCTGGTCTGCATACGCTTGTGCCTCTGCCTCTGTATGGAAGTAGCCTCTCGTCTCCCGTACTCCGCTGTGCATGGGCTCTCCTGGCCATAAGGTCCGGGTTTGGCGCCATACCTGATAACAGCTGGTATTCCTCATCACTTCCCATTTTGACATTGTTCTTTCTTCGCCTCCTCTCAAATCACAATCCTACCGCTCCATGTCAGCACCAGTAGCACGGCAGTAACCGCAAACAGTACCACAAGCATCATAGCCAGTTGCTCTGCCTTCTTTTGCCCCTGCTCTGCCTCGTACAGGCTGCGCTTTAACTTGGTATTTGACGCCTTCAGCTCCCTGTAAGTTGGCCGCTCTGTCGGTATCCTCGTTATCTCGTCCATCGGCTTGTCCTCCTCTCATATGCTTGTCCACTGGGGCCGCCATCAGGCGGTCTGTCTCTTATACCCAGCAATCGCCATCATTGAATCCTGGATTGCCAAGCTGATTTCTGTTTTCTTTTCTTCCGGAAGCGACTGAAAATCATAGACCTTTCCGGAAATCTCTACGGTATTAACTATCTCTGGAAGTTTCATTCCACCACCCCTCTCTGATAGAATGTATGTGCTACTGGTTGTACTTGTTTCCTATTCTTTCTTGGCTTATACTGTACTCACAGGCCCCCGCCAGGGCCAAGTACATAAGAGAGAAGGAATATATGTGTCTAACGAAACAACTAATAAGTTCAGTGTCATTGATTTGCCGGATTTACCACCCTCTGTAGATAATGCTCTGCAAAACCTTACTAACAAACCCAGTAAAAATATGGGGGAAACCTTTGGTGATATATGGTTTCTTGTTTTTGGTGGTTTATCTCACATGGCTGATAAGAAAAAATTGAAATATGCTATTAACCTTGAAAAATATAAAGCAGAACTCGATAAATCTATATCACACATACCCTCTGAAAAAGTGGTTGAACCTTCAATTCAAGTCACAGCTCAAGCATTGGAAAATTCAAAATACTGTGTTGAAGAACCTGAGCTACGTGAAATGTTCGTTGCTCTTATAAGTAATTCGATGAATTCTGATTATTCAAAAGACGTTCATCCTTCATTCGCCGAAATGATAAAACAAATGTCGCCGTTAGATGGTCAAATCCTTAAAGTCTTTAAACTCGGCCCGTCCATCGGTTTTCCTATTTGTAATTATTATTGTCGTCTCAAAAAGAATGGAGGCTATTTCGTCTTAGCTGAAAATATTTTTCTTGATTTTCAAGGAGCTACTACTTTTGCAATTTCAAAATCCCTAACGTCTTTAGTAAGATTTGGATTGATATCCATCCCTTACGGAACATATATCAATGATGAAAATTTATACAAAAAATTTTATGAGCACCCTCTTTATCAACAGTTTAAGGAACGTTATCCCACAGAAAATGTTACTGTAGAAAAAGGAAAAGTAGTGCTAACACCTTTAGGCTCTTCATTTGTAAAGTCGTGTATCCCTGATTGATTCTTTTGCCATTTCAATCAAACTTTTCACATAGCCGTCTATTACTTTAAAGGTATGGACGGCTGTTATTTTGCAACAAATTATAGAAACTATCATTGCTGTAACCGCTGAAACTATAATGTTTTCCATTTTATTCCTCTCACCC